>ERZ1738538.154-NODE-271-length-7757-cov-11.455336_pt1 | contig 7757 bp, 1 predicted proteins | sample MGYA00581730_ERZ1738538 | MGnify/ENA primary metagenome ERZ1738538 (study PRJEB40740, sample SAMEA7388105) | Antillogorgia bipinnata | biome: Marine coral reef biome; feature: Environment associated with an aquatic invertebrate; material: Seawater | host... | reverse complement strand
GTTATTCATCTGCCGCAACTGTTTTGGGTCAACCTTTACAGCCCTGCAAAAACTGCGGGCGTTGTAGCATTTCCCTTAGGCAAAAACTGCCAAAGGCGCAACTGTCCACTTTCCGGAGGCGAAAAAAAGCGCTAAAAGGCGCAGGCGTGGAAAATGGCACAACTGGTAGCAGACAACTTGGATGTCGTACCGGGCATGCAAGGCATGCAGGCCAAACTCTTCGTTGAGGTGGTGAGCAGCACTTTGAAATCCATTTGGACCAGCGTGACGACTCCCATAGGAATGGTAGCGGAGAAAACGGGCGTCGCGGCGCTGCTGGGAACCAGCTGCAAGGCTGATGGGTCTATCACCAACATCGATCAAGTCATGAATGTAGAAAGGCCCGAAGAAGATGATGGACATCCCATCAGTATGACACAAAAGCTGATGTTGCGAATCTGCGTTCACCATGGGGAGGAGCTTCCTTTGGAGAGGACCTACCTGCAGGTCGTTGTACAAGCGAGCCCTAGCGATGAAATCAAGACCTTCAACAGTCGAGCCGCCAGTTCTTCCAACAATCCCGTGTGGGATTTTTTGGTGGAACAAGAAATAGAAGTCCGAGCCAATCGTGTGCCTAGCATCGAGATCAGGGTCCTTTCTTGGCAACTCGTTGGTCCAAGGGAATTGGGCTCTGCCTTCTTGATGGCCAGCATCCATGGAGGGCATGTGCATCGCCAGGAGCTGACGCTCAAGGCGGCGGACAGCTTTCTGCCGAGTTTCAGTACGCCGTTGACCTCCAAAATCATGGTGGCTTGGCAACTCTGCAATCCATCCGCCTTCCGACCCGATTTGTCCCGAGTAGCAGAGATGAGTTCAATGGCCTTGACCAAGCGTATCTTTCGCATGCAGATGGATGTGAGACGCCTTGAATTGCTGAAAGGTGTAGTGGGAGCCATCCCTGGAGTGGATGCCGATAAGCCAGAGACTTTCGAATATATTCCAGACATGTGCATCAGGATCAATTGCATGAAATTAGACGAAGCAGGGCAGAAGGATGAGGCAGTGGTCTATTCCGAAGAGGTGAAGGTAGTGATGAAGCAAGGGAAGATCGGCAAACATATGGTCTTCCGTGTGGACGAAACCGTGGACGGTACGAAAGATCCCAGGACAGGGCAAATGTCCTGGGTGCTCCTGGAAAACGAGATCTCCTTGATGAACTATCAACTGGAGCTCTCCTGCATCATGCTTCCAAAGGAGGGTAACAACAACAACAACGCCAACGCCAATCAGATGGAGGAACCACCGCGGTTGACGAAGGAGAAAGTCGTTGGCACCTGGAAGGGCTTGTTGGCTGATCTCCATGACAAGATCTCCAACACAAAACGGAAGCAACACTTTGCTGCACAACTCACCAGCTACGATCTCCGTGTGGGACACATTGAAGTGATCTTTGATGCCAGCGAAGCAGGTGAAGATGAACATGAGGATGCCTTGACCTTGATGGCGCGTGGATCTATACCTGTGAATGCGGGAGATGCCAAGCAAGCATGGGAGTCTCATGGTACCTTTTATGTGGGAATTGCTGCATGCGGACTCCGGCTGCCTTCTCCAATGGTCAGAGTTTACTCGGCCCACGGATGCCACGAATGCCGAACGTATCAAGTGAACGCGGCGGGGGATTTTATCGAGTTCGCGGACTTCCTACCGGTTGCGGTCTCGAAATATCGTCAGAAGGTTCGGATTGAGCTTTGGAGCGAAAGCAATTTCTTGGACGCATTCAGTATCCGAGAACGGCTGGTTGGAGAGGCTTCGGTCTATGCTGCGACACCTGGCCGTCGTGAATGGAAACACCTCTACGGCGGAGCACTTTTGAGCAATTATCGACACCATGAGGAGCAGATGACTCGAGGCAGCTTGGCACCAAGTACCTATCGTGGATCCTTGTTTCTCAACTTCTCCGCTCGGCCGGGCACGGGCGGCACTGTGATGCAAGAATTGGTGACTACCCATCGAAAGAAGGCATATTTGTCGGTGAAGCTCTACCGTGGCATTTATATGGACATGTATCGCAATCAGAAAGTCCATGTCTTGATCCAACTCGCAGGTTGCACGATTGGCTGGGACAAAAGTCAACAACGCAACTTCAATTTGCTGTCCTTTCCAGCCCAGGTGGATAAGAATGGAATCATGCATTTCTTGGGCCATGATGGTTGGAACCTTTTTTCAGAGGTGAATGGATGGGTCAACCGGAGGACCTCAGAAGAGCAGGAGGCTTTGTTGGAAGTTCCCAAAGAAAGTTCGACAGCACGCTTTTTCATTGTCCTCAAGGGCGAAGAGGACAAACCTCCCAAATCCTTTGGCAAGATGTTGATTTCCCTGGGGAAGGAGCGTGAACCACGGTGGACTCGTGTTACCTATGACCAATCTGTCATTCAGTTGCCTGAAGAGGATCGCTTGTTCAAGGATGACTTAGCAGGTTTCATCCTTGGAAGTGCCACGGTGGTGTACCCTCCTCCAAAGAAGGAGAAGGGAGCCACAAAGACGGACAACAGCGATGCTGGGAAAGATCAGATGGCGAAGACGGGAAGCCTCGATTTGGCCACCAGATCTACCAGTCTGCTGATGGATGATGGCGAGGTGGCACAGGATGTCTTGGTGAAGGGTATCCAACCATCGAAGAGGAAAGGCTTGATGGTCAAGCCGGGCTCTGTCCTTTGCCAACCATGCATGGCAGAGCGAGTGTTGCAAGTTGGAGATTTGGGAGCCGATGTGAAGTGCTGTGTTAAGAATCGAGTTCAGGTGTGGTGCCACATTGACATGCTGGCCGCGCGCTGTTTGCCCGCAGCGGACAAGGACGGTGTGGCCGATGTGACCTACGAGATACGGGTGGGCGACCAAGCGGTGCTGTTTGGTGATGTCATCCGCTCGTTGAATCCCACCTTTATGCATCGTTTGGTGATCGGACCTATTGAAGTGGAAGCCGATGAAAAGGTGAAGGTTGCGAAGGATGATGCAAAAGTTGATAAGAGCGACTTGTTGGATTTGCCACCAATCGTGGTCCGCATGTTGGACTCTGACAATGACGAGGTGTCCTTTGGTGAAAAGTACGAACTGCTGGGACGTGCAATCGTTCACAATCCCTTCTTTCTGGATCATCCAGATGCGGTGGTGGATGGGAAAGATGGGAAGCAGTTGGACGTGAACACCGTGCACTCACCAGCCTGGTATTCCTTGGAATCGGAGGGTCAAACGCGTTTCATCCGTTCGAATGCGGGAGCAACCTGCGATGAATCCTGGAATGATCGGCCAAGATTGTTGATGGCAGCAGGCTATTCCTTTTGTCCTCGGTGGAAAACCTCGGAAAAGATTGAGTGGGGAAAGGACTGTACCATCGCAGCCTTGAAGAGCGAAAAAGCCGACGGGCAGGCGAACGAGGTGAGCTTTGATCTCACACTGGATGTGCTCGGCTTAAGACACTTGGGTTCTTCAGAGAAGACTCTGCTTGAAGACAAGATGGAGTTGAAGATTTCGTCGTATTGGGTGGAACAGTCCAATCCCATCTTGAAGCTTGATGGTACACACTCAACGTCCAAAGGAGGTGCTACTTCCACTTTCTGTGGTCACAAAGTAGAGGATGAAGACAATATGCTCTTCAAACGTCGAGCCAAGGGCTTATTGGAGTTCCAGGACAAGGAAGATGATGATGAGGCGACACGGGCAACTGAGCAAGCTGATGCGGAGGATTCCTATGTGGGTTCCCAGGACGCCTCGCCGAGAAGCGCTACGTCCCTAGGTGTGTCAGCCTCACGAAGTCAACTGACGAGCAATGTTAAAGGTGCCATCGTCGTAAGCAACCAGGATGTGGTTGGCTGGAAAGTCAAATTGCCACGCTACACCGTTCCAGTGGTTCCCTATCTTCAAAAGGACCGTGATGACACCGTGGCAGCCTTTGGCCAGCCGAACGACGCTGCACCTTTACCAGTTGGGACAGGTGCTGCTCGGCCTAAGCAGCAAATCTCGGGATCCGATGGACCCTTTGTGATGCTACCAGATATTGTCTTTCAGTTGAAGAATGGCAAGAACGACTGCGGGACGTTGTGCCTGCATTTGCCTGCAAAGTATGGCCAACTTCCATCATCACTTCGAAAAGTTATCCGCAAGGCCATTCGAACACGGAAGATTGTGGTCCCTTGGAAGAAAGAAGGCGGAGCAGGTGATTTCTTGAAGCTTGAAGAAGATGATATGGTCGAAGTGCTCAAGCACGATCTCCATACTGGCTGGGCCTTCGGCGTCAAGGTCTACTCATCTACCACAGGTGCCAAATCAGAAGCAGAAATTGAAGAACAAGGATGGTTTCCTGATTGGGCAGTGGACCCGAGCTCCAACAAGAGCTGGGCAGAAGTGGCAGCCGAGGAGTTTAGCAGCCTGCCTCCGGCGATCCGATCAATTGCACGCATTGAGCGCGTGGCTGAGTCAGGGGAGGCATGTGATTACTTCGTGGATGTCTTTGCTTCAATGGCAGGTAAACTCAGGTGGAATAGCAAGCTTCAGTTGGGACGATTATTGCTGGATCAGCATCTCTTCACCATTGAACCAGAACCACCAGAGGATGATGATAAAGATCCGGAACCACATTTCTTTAATCCGGCAGACTGGATGTTTGGAGACCCCAAAGCGGAGGAGGAACCCTTTGATGAACGGGTGACCCCTACCTTTAGCTGTGCGACGCAGCCGGTGGATAAACATCATCCGGGAACTCCTCTTCTCCGAAGTTTGGCAAAGCCTCAAACAGCTTGGTGGGTGCACATGGAGGAGACACATCATAAGCAAGCGAGGGAGAAGATGCAGCAGGACATGGAAGCAGGAAGATTGTCGACATCGGCAGCAATTCCCGATGAAAAGATGCATCTCAAGGAGCTCACGAGATTGGCTGCGCAGAAAGGCTTTCGCTTGGTGTCAAAAGATCATGTGCCAGAAGCTACTCCACCAGAACGACCTCAGGCCTTCCACAAAGAGATTGACGACATCCACAATCAGACTTACATGGTGCATGTGGGTCACCGAGTGGAACGATCAGACCCTGAGTCAGGGAAACTGGCACGCCTCAAGATCGGCATGCCTTCAAGTAAGGCCAAACAAAAGAAGGAAGCAGTCACAGTGAGAAGTACCCAGGGCGATTCCTATAAGTTTTCATTGACGGGAAATCGCACGATCAAGATTTGCAAGGACAAGAGCTATCTCATCTCCATGCGAGCGGATCGTGCGCTGGAAGTGGTCGAGGATGGAGCCACTCGTGCGGTGCAACTGTCCAAAGATCGAGCGCCTTTGCAGGTGGCTCCTGACCAGTTTCACCAACTGCAGAAGGCTCTGAACCTTTTTCGAGCCGCAGAGGAGCAGGAAGATGCAGGGAACGAGGCGGCCCAGACTGTTTCGGATGAGACTCCGAGCTACTTGCTCATAAAATATCGACATAGTGGCACCGTGATATGGGCTGCACCACCAGAAGTCTTTGAATGGCAGGTAACGGGTGCTCTTCTCTTCATTGTCATGGAAGATTCAGGGAGATACGTGGGAGTACGCACTCCGAGCTTTGATCTTCGCTTCAAACAGGAATGCTGTTGGTATCCCATCAAGATCCAAATGTCACATGGAGAAGTGACGGAGCTCGCAGCACAAATTGCCCTAGAGAAGCAACAAGCAGAAAGAGAGAGGCAGAAAGGCGGACAACACCAACACGCACACGCGGCAGCAAAGAATACGAATCCCCATAAGAACAAGAGTGACATCAATGGGATCCGAGATTCGATGCGTGTGATCAAAAACTCCTTTTGCTGTCGTCTCAAGATGGCTCACTGTTGCTCACCCAACTTTAGCAGACCAGGGACAAAGAACTGGTATCGGACGATGCTCACTGAAGTCTACCCCGAGGTTGATAAGTTGCAAAAAGTTCCTGCCACCATGGATGCTGAATTGGTGAAGCACTTCTTCTTGCATCGGCACATGAACATCAGGCAGCCTATGTTGACCTTGGGTCAGAAAGAGGCGTGCTTGTTGAAGGGCCACGTGCAGGTGGATGAGGTCAAGAGCGATCCGAAAAGCCAAGATGGAGGTACAAGTTCAGGGTGGATGGGCGCATTCTTTGGTGGGCGAAGGGAGAAGGAGGATCATGAGGTCCTGGAGAAGAACAAACATCTACTTCCATTGTCACATCTCTGGGTCCAAAACCATGTGAAGATACGTGTCAGCGTCCTCACCATCCGTGGATTGCTTGTGGACTCCAATGTTTCCTTAGAAGGTGCACAAGTCGTTGTCACCTTGAACCGTCACGATGGCAACGTCTCCACGAGCCGTTTCCACGCCACGATGCTGGAGCATGATCGTCAAAGCCTTGATGTCTACGCCCACGCATCGATGGATGCTGTGTTGGCGGGTGAAGCTAACTTGATCATCGAGGTCTGGTCGGATGCCAGCTGGTCGTCCTCAGCTAGCAAAGTGGCCAGAGCACAAATAGACTTAGAGGACCGATGGTTTGCTCTTCAAGGTCGACAACTGCGGCAGGCATCCAATCAACAGTGGATCATGAAGAACTTGTCCGAACCCTCCTTCGGTCATGCCGAGGACACTGCAGAGATGATTAAGAGTGGTCGTCGGACTTGGATTGAAAATCCATACCTGGCCACTGCCACCCTGCAACCCATCGAGTCAGTGGCACTCTATGACGCTGACCCACTCTTCGCTGATAGGCAAGTGGGATCGATGCGGCTCTGGGTTGACATGGTAGAAGAATCCTACAGTCTGCCAGAGGTGCACTTCAGCACTGGAAAGAAGGAGGAGTTTGAAGTTCGTATCCGTGTGAAAGATGTGGACGGAATCAGCGTCTTCAAGGACTTTGGCGAGAGAAATGACGTCTACATCAAGGCCGAGCTTTCCATTCAATCTCCAGGCGGAGGCCTCCAAAACAAGATCTTCCGCACCGACACGCACCGCTATGCCAGAGAGAAGGCATGCTTCAATTATGAATGGGTTTTCCAAGTTCCTGCGCCCACACACTTCTGCTCGGTGGAATTCTTCATGTGTGATGAGGACACCTTTGGTGAAGTCGATGAGATCTACAAGTCCAAGGTTGTCTCGCTGGAGAAGTTCATTCTAAAGGCGCAAAGAAGATCCATGTCGGGTGAAACGGTCCGAAAAAAAGTGAGCCATCAGGTCTTGTTTGAGACACCATCAGAGAGAACACGATCCGAGGATAAGCAGGCTCCACCAGAGTTCGATCCCAGATACCGTGAATGCAGAGAAAGATGCTGGAGGAACACTTGTGGAAGATGCAGCTGTTGCTTCAAATGTATAAAGAGATGCTTGATCAAATGTAGTTGGTACCTTTGCTGCTGTTGCCAAACCCCCCAATTGGATGACGTCACTCCTGCGGTGCTGAAATTAGAGTTGGAGATTCTCTCCGCCGACGAAGCCCGCTTGGATCCGATTCTTCGGGAATCACAGCGCTTTGCAGAACCCAAAGATCGATTGGATTGGACTTGTGCGCTCACTCAACCACGAAAGTTCTTCTACAACTATATTGGTCCGAGGAACTACTTTCAATTGAAGAGGTTTTGCATCTTCTCCAGCAGTTTGATTTGTGTGCTGTTGCTTTTGGCAGTGATATACTTGTTGCTCCAGATCATATTGCCAGCTTGGCAACTGCGTGACAGAATGGTGGGAACAGATACAGCCTGAGCGTTTCCAAGCGTTGGAAAGTCACACCAGAAGCAAAAATCTTTGTG
>ERZ1738538.149-NODE-264-length-7838-cov-8.990878_pt1 | contig 7838 bp, 2 predicted proteins | sample MGYA00581730_ERZ1738538 | MGnify/ENA primary metagenome ERZ1738538 (study PRJEB40740, sample SAMEA7388105) | Antillogorgia bipinnata | biome: Marine coral reef biome; feature: Environment associated with an aquatic invertebrate; material: Seawater | host... | reverse complement strand
GGATAAGAAACGTCATGAAGTGGAACTTCTCATTTTGTTCATAATATATTCCATGTAAGTATTTGGTAATGATGTTAGTTGGAAAAAAATCTCTGTACTTTATACTTCGTGTTCAACTGAAATATCTTTGCTTTTCTTATCTACAGAATCACCTAGACTTACTGTCTGTCTATTTCATGGTTCGACGGCCACTTCAAAATAGCTTCTTTCAGCAATTCTTTTCATATTTAAAAATATGTCCCTGTTAGCCTTGATTTCTCGCACGTCTTGCGCAGATGTCTCATATTATGAAGTCAAGTAATGCGAAACATACACGCAGTAAAACCAAGGAATAAGCTGTGAAACTCAAAGCACACAGAAATGCTCTAATTTGTTTTAAAATATTTATCATGATAAATGGCGTGGGGCTAACAAAGTAAAAAATTATAAGTATGTGCATGCTTAAATCATTTTAAAGCAGAGCGCGTGATTATGTTTACTTTGAATGTGTTGGTGAGGCTTTGATATGTTATTAATGCTTGGAACATAAATCTCTAAAAATGAAAACGCGAGTAATAACTGCAGAGTATAATTGTGGATTAGGAGTCGACTTGCATCGCGCAAAAACCAGCGCGCGCGCAAGCTGTTATACCAAGTATTTGTCGAATTAAAAGTGTTCTGGCACTTATCGCTAAACAAGCTTCGTCATCATCAAAGGTATATGTAGCAATTATGCTCTAATGTCGAAATTTTGGGAAATGGTTTCCGATCCTGAGAAAGTTAGCTTGTTGCTTGTTTATAATATAATATTCATAATGTAACATAATAGTCAACAAGACATAATTAAAACATCCGTAACAACCTTTACAAGCGTGGTGCATGATATACATGAAAAAGTCACATTTGTTTCCTTCACAATCTGGGAGAAACAGAGTTCGATTGCTTCAAATTTTCAGATCACATTTTCGGATTAGAAGCAGCGAAGGAGAATCATTCAAATTCATGTCTGAACATGTACCTGGGTTAAACGGTTTTACGTTAACAAATCTGACAATGTCAGTGTCAACATTGAAGATGATTTTAGTGTGGTTTATATTTTAACGCATTTCGCCCACAAGCAGCTGATCCGTCATGCACGTATACTTGTATATCATGTGTTTTCCTTCAGCACAAAGGCGTGAGTTTACTAAATCCTTGCGGAAATAGTATGTGACTACATATATACTGAACGCTATCCTCTTGGTCACTTCCATATCTCTTTCTTCACACATTTTGTGACAAATCAAATACATGAAAGCTTACTAGTTTTCGCAACTAATTTTACAGTTGCTGGGTCCTTTTTGTATAATGGCAATGCCGTAGATTTGAGCAAAGCTTCCAGCCATTCCAGTTTTTCTTGATATTGATCATACATTAAAGTAGACATTCTCGCAAACTGAGAGACTTATGAATTATCTATCTATAAAAAAATTGTTTTTTGAAACTTGACCTGCTTTGATTTGATGTATATATTGGTTGCTTATCATAACTGTCATAACGCACGATAGTTCTCGGCGATTTCAACTTTTGGCAAGCGGTTACTGTGTGGCATTTTTTCAATCCGTAAAAGGCGATGAGCTTTACTGCTACAGAATAAACAGCAACAAGATCAACATAAGATGAAAATTATCGTTAATAAAAACAAAGTATTAAGCAGAGAATGTTGTGCAAAGCTACCGTGTCTGACTACAAGTGAGAGGAATCCGGGATTAATGTTCGAAACAAAAGTAATTTTTTATAGTTCTCGGTAGATTCTTTGCGCAAGCTGGCTAAATTTTGTTTGACAATGGAATCTTAACACTAATAGTTTATGACATTGACCTCTACTAATGCCTATATCAAGTGAAAGGAATGCCTGCTGATGTCGTATTTTCCAACGTGTTTTATATTTACACTGTTATTCTGTGATGACAGACCTGCAAGTTCATAAAATCAATTTAAGTCTCTCCCGCACAATAATATCCTGTTCGTTTAAATTATAACTAAATGCTTTTTCCGTAAAAGAAATTGCCAAAATTCCATAGGAATGTGGCGGGAATTACCGCATTGCTTCCATATTGCTTAATTTTTAGCACGTACCTCTCAGCAAGAATTTGAGATATTTTCACAGTGACTGTAGGATAAAAAAGTAAATAATACTAAATCTACACTTTGTATAAGGTGGGAAGTTTATTATTCCTCTCTGTTAAAAGACGACAATTCAATACACGAAAGAATCGAAATATCGAGTCACTGTTGTGCCACGAAATTTTGACTTAAAATAATCTGTCACACAATCACGCAACGATTATTTTTGCACGCACGCTCATGCACAGGAATAGAAGAGCATGAAGGAATATTGTCTATAGACGTGAGATTCACTAGAGATCAACAAGAAACCAACGGAGAATATGCCAGTTTCTTTTCGGGCAAAAATGCATTGCATTTGATAATTATATACATAAAGGACTGGATACCAACACACACCCAGACTCTGCAGAATTATTCTTTATAAACGAGTAAGGTACCATTTGCAAAAGGATAAAATTTCAGTTATAGTTTAAATAAACATGAATAAGCATTAGACAATTTATCTGTAAGTACTAAAAAGGATATCATTGGGTTTGTCAATCGATATGACTAAAGGCCCACATCCTTAGGGTATTTTGCCATTCGGGGATTGCACGATATCCACCATTTGTTTATATGCGGCCTTGGTTTGTGTCAAAACTGCTGAAAACACGTCAAGATCAGTTTGAATAAAGCCCTTTTATGTATAAAGAAGTTACTATAGTTGCAATGAATGTTTTAAAGGTGTTTAAACACAAGTGCGCAAGTTTATTTTACAGTGTTTTGCCTACACTGGACCCCCAAGTTTATATCCTATTGAGGGGGTTTATCTTAACTGATAAACTGTTTAAACAAGCGAACTATTTCCCTTTCTCCTTTGGCGATATGTATGAAAACATTTGGAGTGAAGATAAATGGTTAATCTTCTAATAGGGTTGGAAAAAGAAGCAAAATATTTTGTCGTTTGAGGCCCACCATGCTTGAGATCTGTTTTTCAGTTGAGAAAGAGAGACAACGGTAACTATTTGACAGGATTCATTTCTGAGTAGAGCTTGTACAAGGCATCTTTTGCTGCAGTAATAGCTTTATTGAATTATGTTAATGAGACCTTAAGGCAAAGATAGTTGGAACGCCAGACGCATGAAATGCCGTGGACATATTTCATCACCATAAAAAGCTTCAAATGAAGGCGACTAATTTTATATATGGACTTAATAATATAAACTGCATGTATGTTTCACCGCTTAATCTGACAACAGTAAGAACAGTAAAAACATCAATGTCTGGAGGGGGTTTCAACTGTTAGCTCAAAAGGTTAATGTCTGGCAACAAAAGAATAAAAAACGTTTAAACTGTAAGTCATGCTTAAAGTGAAATTAAAAAAATAATAAGGATTTCAGTGCTTATGGTTCTCGATTTCACAATCGTCAGACAGAGTACCTGTAAATAAGCGATACATCTTCAAGATGTTTTAAAATACCCGGTGCTCCTTGAGATAACGATTTGTCCAGTCATCATTAGCCAACGGTTTCAAACTACTTGTGAATATTTGAAAAACAACAGCGCTCCCACTGTATCAAAGATGACGCAATAAATACGTGTCGCCCTGTTCGTCTAGAAAAATACATTTCAAGCGCGAAGTTTGCTTTTTACCATTTAACAACAAGTAATTTTGTCTTCATGTCTATTTGAGTATGACTATGTAATTCAATAACTGACCCAGCCTTGTCAATCAAGTTGAACTTAATAAAACTACATTTGTTTTCTTACAGGATTGCAGTGAAGCCAACCAACTCGTCACTTAATGTAAGTGTTATTATTCTTTATAAGCTAAAGTTAACCAGCGCGTGTTTTATGCATCACGCAACAATCACGGAAACTATAAGTGCGAGTGGGATAATAACACAGTGAATCAGGTTTATTAAAAATGCAGTTTGTGGTCAAATTAAACCATATCATCCTCGTTTTCTTTGTGCAGTGTTACATTTGCAAACAATTTGTGATATAGTAATTCCTCAATAAGCAACTATATTTATAGCAACGCAAGTTCATAATGACAACTCATTTATTAAAATAGTCCATGTGCAGCGGGTCAATTTGTCAAAAAACACCGATGTCACTCATAGCGCCATTCTTCTTTGGGAATTCGATACCTATAAGGTCCCCAAAGTTGACAGCACTTAAAGCTTCCAGTGAAGGGGTGACAAGAGAGAGAGAGGGGAAATAGGAGATTGTAAGATGAGGGTGAGTGGTGAAGGTATAGCCGGGTAGCCCTTTCCTATAACCAATATCAATCTCCACCTCGTATTTGAAGATCTATACGTGTTACAGATCAAGAACAAGTACCTCGGACTTGTATGTGATAATCAAATTATTCTAAAGACCTGAATGAACTAATCGCATTGAACGCATTGAACATAACTTAAGTGTCCAGAACTGAATAACGAAGCTGCACGCTCATGCGCACTACATGATATCACGATAATAACAGGATATCCGAATCTTCTTAATCTATGAGTCATTTTTAACACCTCAAAAACGATTTAACAACAAGATATTAAGATATTACACAATAAGCATGTTTCAGTTCTAGTCAAGCGCACATGAAGTTGTTCTCTCTGTTTTATGAACAAATACATCTTACTTATCGCAAGCTCAACTGAAAACCTATGTTATTGACATAAAACTAGATTCAATCAGCAAAGTATGCTGTCACGTTTCATCTGAAGTGAGGCTGTAACCACGGATACTAACAGTAATCACATCTGCTAGACATGCTTTGACTTTGTATATTTGCTAGTCTTGATGATGACATACACAAAAATCAAAATATAGACAAAGATTTGAAAGATACCTTTTTAAAAAAGACTTCTCCAAATGGCTCCATATTGAGCTCACGGGAACTTACAGTCGGGCCTATACTGCCCCCACTCCGTCAAACCACTTAACAGTTTACAAAGAGTCAAAGATTGGAGGATTATTTTTTAAAAACATGCTGTTCATTCCAACGCAGCTAAATGCATTTCCAGGTCAAAGTTGCATTTTCACCTTTCCGTTCAACACTTACGCCAATTTGGCTCTTTTTAAGTGCCAGAAAAATCCGATAATTAAAGATTGTATAGTTTATTTTTAATCAGTAATGTCTATGTAAATTCCTTAAAGGCAAACTTATGTCTACAGCGTTTTGTACACTGCATCTCAAAACAAGATTTAACAACCTTCTACTGTAAGAATTTAACTCCAAGCCAAAATTCACTGGCAACTAATCTCCGATTGTAAAATGAAACGTGAAAAGACTTCCCAAACATTCTACTATATTTTAAATATATAACGACACTGTAAACGTGGTGAACTACTTCACTGAATAACACTAATTTTATTTTCTACAGACATGGGTTAAGGATCATTGGAATAATGCAAGCAGAAAACCTCAGGTCAAATACGCCCAGTTGTTTAATCATGGTGCAAATTCGTATGTGCGAATCATTAATAATACAACGGATGCAACGACAACAAATGTCACGGACCCTAACAGTAAGTTTTAAATGAATGCTCAGATTGAAATGTATATGTGAACAAATTGTCTATATCTCGAATACAGAATCCCTGGGGTCCACAACTTTGCTAAGCCCTTTACTTTTCGCTAACAGTTAAGTTGCTTATATGCTGAGTTACCAAAATAATCTAGGACCTTGAAATTCATGCTTCCTTGCGACCAACAACCTCTCGCCAACTTTTTCAATATAAACAGATTCTTTATTCAGAAATAAATCAAACACAAAATTGAATGCGTTTCTGAGCTCTATACTATTCTCGCAGATTCTTGGGATGGAATTAAACACAAAATTGCTTCCATCTTTCACAATATGTTTCGTTTCTACATAATAGCCATGTTTTTGCATCAAAAATTTTTTCCCTAATCGTCGAGATAATTCTGGCTACTTCAATTCAGTTAAGTGCTTTCATTTATCTAATTAAAGCATGTTCTTTATAACCAAAACAGTAGCTACGCAAGCGTCTTATAAATTTATCAATTGATATGCAAATATTTCCAAGGGCCAATTGAACATCTCATTGTAGGTTTGGGAATTAATTGACTATATTGCGCTGCTCCATTTGAGTATACTTATCGCATTCAGCTTTTGAAGTGTTTTCGTCAAACGATTCGTAAAATTGATAAGAAATATTTGGCTGTGTGTTTTGTTTATAATATTAGGCAAGCTTTCTTGAACTTGAACTTCGTGTACTATTTGAATTCAGATGCACAGCGACCTTTAAATCTCATTTTCTTTGGCAAAAATACCTGTTAAGCCGCATTTCTTAAGGGTGAAGTACCTTGCGTGCATTTTTGGTGAAAAACTGGGCAAATCCCATCCTCCCATTTTTCTTCTTCTTTGTTTTAGTCTTTTCTGGACAAGTAATAGTTGAGTTTTCTTGTTAAACGCGAACATACACCCTCCTTAGACCATAGATTTTTCTGGCAAAAGCCAGACAGTTTGACGTGGGCTTAAAAAAATTGACGTCATATCAATAAGTAGTGAAAGCGAGGCTCTTGAATAGACGTCAATAGGAAGTGTATTTTGAATCTTTCAAAGTTTGTACTGGGTTTTTTACTACCAATATTTATCTCCAAAATTTCGTCAAAGTCGTAATAATTCATTGATGAGTAGCATGGAAAATTAGCCAATCTGAGAGTCATTGTACTGGGTATTTTTGATACTTTCAGCAACACTTCGTTTAAGCTTCTAATTCCAGAATTAATCCGCGTTCATCTGAGATTTTCTAAGCTACTCCATTAGTCCAAGCAGGGTTTGAGCTAGAAATGTTTTCCATGCACAAAATGAGTGCCACGGATGGTAAAAATCTTTGTCAGAGCCTAAAGGGGCGGGGCTAGCACTACATATAGGAGTTGAACGGAGTAAACTGAGGTGGTGTGAAAACTTGTCTCAGACAAAATCCACTTTTTAGTTATAATCATTCTCAAGTTTGTAAAAAGGATTGAGAAAATTATGCCAGTTATTTTTTTAATCTCATTAAAGTAATAGAAAGACTGAATGGCATTGACCCTGGTCCAAGGTTAATTCTTGAAAAAGGTGCCCTTGCTATAAACACAATTAATTAAATACGTTGGTAGGTGTCGTAGCAGTATTTGGTCGGCATTTTTAGAAGTGCTTGCTCTTATATAGGACCACGAATATAATACTTTTCAAAGGGGAACAGAGTGTATTGAAGCATAGACACATGTAATGACCGTGATTCCTTCATTCTTTGTACATGGCCTTTGAAGCTACCAATTATCTCAGAGACTTTTAGGTGTGTGTTTGAGAGCTTCAGTGGGTATGTCGAGGTCTAACAATGCATTTACAGCACAACAAGATACGTCCTTCACAACTTTTTGCCTCTAGCACACTCCTATGGTGCAGCACTAGTCATTTATATCTTATCTCAACAATGACAACTCCGTCAACATATCAACGCTTTCCTTTCAGCATCATGTTGTCTGTTAGTGCTCTCTACTTAACATTGTGATACGGACATGATGAGATGCCCGCGACAAACTTTTTTATTTAATCGCATGTGGGCAAGGGAGTATTTGGGTATAGCCAGTCTATTTTTTGTGGTGAGGGTAATGGAAAGGACTATCTTGAGCAAATACCCTATAACGCAACGAGTGTTAACAAGTGCTCTGAATTCATTTTTTATTTGTTTCTTGCAGCATATTTACAGATCGATACGTATGGTCATACTCTTATGGCAATTCGAAGCTACCA
>ERZ1738538.148-NODE-256-length-7901-cov-3.826536_pt1 | contig 7901 bp, 1 predicted proteins | sample MGYA00581730_ERZ1738538 | MGnify/ENA primary metagenome ERZ1738538 (study PRJEB40740, sample SAMEA7388105) | Antillogorgia bipinnata | biome: Marine coral reef biome; feature: Environment associated with an aquatic invertebrate; material: Seawater | host... | reverse complement strand
GGCTGTCCAAGGCGCCCTAGGCGCTTCTTTAACCATAGTACCAGCACCTCTGTTCACCCCCTCAGCACATGATGGCACACTCACTCTCTGCCACAGCCATCACTTCAAAGCCATTGCCTTTCTGCACCAAACATTGCCCAGGTAAACATACAGGCATATTAGAAGTAGGCATCACTTCTGGCAGAACACCACTCATTCTTGCCTGCAAAAGCTTAAGGTCTGAGACATGCTGATCCATTGGCAAATAGGGAGTTGGATTCTCCATAGTCTCAGATTGCCTTTGATGGATCGTCTCTAGAACTCGATCCATTTCTTCACAATAAGAATCAAATCCCAACACTTTCGGCATGCCAGTGGCATTGGTCCAAATCAAACTTCTAGGATGAGTTCCCAGGCGCAAGATGGGACAATAGGTTTGCCCTGCAGAATAGATCTTCGAGCATAATGATGCACCCCCAGCACCATCCCGACGCAATTCTACAGGCAAGCTTGCTGGGGTCAAATATAACCAGCCTGGTGGCAACCTACCCCAAGTGGCACTATCTTCCCAGTTCCACATCACTGGTCCCAGTCTTCCAGGTACTTCAGCACCTGCTTGTAAAGCAGCAGGCATGTCCACCGCATAGGTGTTTGGCACTTGCGTGGCTAAGGCAAAATCAAAGCGTGCTCCAGCCGTCATGGCTTGAGGTGTTTGATTGAATTGCTCAACATCTTCTGGGCTGCCATAAGTCAAGGGCACACACAGCTCCACGGAATTCTCAATGGTCGTTGAGCTTTCCAGATGGACGCAATCACCCAAAATACGACCAAAGACCTCGCCCTGTGCGTTGGCCACCACTGATCGACATGCAGGAGTTGCAAAATCCAGAGTGGCGCCAGGAGAAGTGGTAACTGTGGTGTTGTCCAAGTATTCTTCAGTCAAAACGTACAACGATGCCGGTGGAAGGCCTGTAGAGGTATCAGCCGCCTTGGCCAATTCCTCCGCAGCACGCAAGCGTTCTTGCCTTCGTGATTCCTCCGTAGCTGCCAGCCTTGCAGCCAAGTCTTCAGCAGCTTCAGCCTCTGCCTCCGGATCAATATCCAACTTGATCATCTCATTGATGATCCAAGCTGGATAACCACCACGCAAGCCATCTGCATCCACAGTCTCCATAGATGCTGGTGCTAAGGAAGTAGTGGTATCTGAAAAAACCATAAATTCCAGCAGAAAGCTCCGCACCAAGGAGGCCCGACCCGGCAATGCAATCTGCGGTGCGGCAATGCCCAAAACATACTCAAAGGGCAAAACGCTGATGTCATACTTCACCGCGGCCATGGTGCTATCTCCAAATCTGGAAGCGGAAAATTCATGCCAAGTAAGACGTATATCTCCAACAGAGCCCGAACTGATCAATCCGGAAGTGGCCAAAATTTCACCCATGTGAATCAAATTGGAAGGTAACTGCATGGATGGAGGCGCTGCCGGCATCATCTGTAGTTCCTCCTGTCGTTTTACTGATGCATCTTGAACTTCGCTTTCATTCCCACATGCCGCGGCGAACATCTTCAAGGAAGTCATCAAGGGTTCCACCATGGCCACTGCAGCGTTCAAACGTTGTTGTCCCAAACGCGCTTCCAAAGCATTTTCAAAGAGACGCCGCAAGACGTCAATGTCCACCACTTCGGCCCAGCGGTTCACAGGACCCCAAGCACGGCTATACCAGCCACGTCGTGGGCTTTCGAGGTCGCCACGTTTCCACACTCCCGAGGTCCATTGAAACACCTCAAGCCACTCTCCACCACAGGCTGCACACTCCGCTTCAGCGGCAGCAGCGTCGGGACCTGGCATCTCGGTGTTGACCATGTTGCTGGTGAAAAGTTCGCATCGATCACCACGTCGCAGCAAACAGCACGCTTTCCACTTCGAACATGAGGTCGGTGTCACCGAGCGTTCAATCCAAACGGCCTTAAACGGTGGTTGCAAGGGATTCAAGGCTTCACACTCCGTGCGATTGAACCGTCCCGAGGCTCGCAAACGGCGTCGGATGTCGTCGAAGTCCGCCGTGTTGCTGGCGAGCTGCGCTTGTTGCAAGGACGCCGCCCAGGCCGCGGCGTCCTCCAAGTCAGATCCTGTTACGTTGCTGGAGGTTTGCTCCGACAAATCCATCAAGCCATGTTTCTGTCGTACCTCCATGCCAAAAGGTGGATCCATGCGAAAGAAGCAGGTACCATCAGGAAACGAGCTGGCGCCACCAATGACACAGCCCTGCTGCAAATAGTCATCATCCAAGGGCGTCACCACACAGGTGCCAGGATTTGCTAAGCTCAGTCCGATATCACGATCACTGCAATGCCCTGATAAGGTGCATAAATCCTCCGTCTGACAACTCCTGACACTTTGAAAGCATCCCATCACTTGGGCAATAGGATCTGCTTCGCAACTGTTTTCATCGAAATTCTCACAGCGTTTGATGGAGAAACCAGGGCCCAAGCAAAACATCAAAGGTCGGTGGCGTAAGGCACATATACGTTGGAAACGTCGAACACCCATGGTTTCATCGAAGATGTTGCCTTCAAGCACTTGACCTCCCAGCACGGCACAATTGGCAGTGTCGGTAGAAATGCACAAGCCGCTGTCTTGCGTCGACAAAGCGGGGGAGGCGCAGAAAGTGCAATCTGCAGTGCAGCCATAGGTCAAACGACATCGAAGATCATCCAAAATCATCTCGTCCACGTCGCAACGTGCCACTTCACAACTGACCTGGTCATGAAGGATGGCTGGTGACCACTGCGTTTGTTCTGAGAATTTGTTCAAATCATCCACGGCCCCTTTGCACTCGATTTCTTGCAACATCATCAACCACGATTGCACTCGTTGTTGAAATTCGCCTTCCGGGACGATGCTGATGCCTTTACTAGCCAATAATCCTCGTAAAACACTGCTGATGTCAGTGCTCGTATCCAAGGGTTGTCCACCAAAGATTTCGCCGATCGAACGGTCCATAGCTAATTGTGCATCGCCTTCCTCGAAGAGTGCTGGAAAGAATGCCTTGGGCCACCCTAAAGCTTGAAGACTGGGACGTTCGAAGGCATCCACTTCACTCTGTAATGGTGGTAACTGCGGAGGTGGAAACATCTCACGATTGGGACCACCAAACATTTGCCGCGGATCAGGCATGCGGTACACGCACATGCCACGGCCACGATTTCCAAAGAAGTCCGTTCGAATGGACGTGCCATCCAAGACCAGTTGCTTCGTTAAGTCAGTCGGGTCCATCTCCTGATTGCGGTCCAAAATTGCCAAATGTCTCAACTCTGCCTCCGTTCGGTTGGAACTCTGCACACGACGACCGGAACCAACTGGTGTCAATGCCATCTCAAAATCTTCGAGGTAAGGCAAGGTGCCTGTATCATAAGCACGTTGAAGACATAGGCCATAGATCCTTTCATCATCTGCCACGTTGGCTGCCTTGCTCGGGTCATATTTGGTGGCCGTCAACTTCCGGGCGCACACATTGCTGTTCAGCTGGCACAGGTGAATACTTCGTTGATACCAAGGTGGGATCCGCCACACCGCCCGGCCCGGCCAAACTGACAGGCATACCGATTCACTGTCCACTAAGTTGTTGACTACCTCTGGAACGGACAGTGCATCACCACCACCACAAACACAGCAAGCAGTGTGAGCATCAACACCTGAGGTGCCAAGGGTCAATGGTCCTCGATTCAAGTCCCATCCTGGTCCATAGCCGGTGCGATTGCACCACTTAAAGATTTCGTAGGTGGAACAGGTATATCCTTCCGCATCTGTCCAATCAAAAGGCTTATCGCTACAATCCACACCACCACCGCAGTCGCAACATACGTCGGTGGACGCCAAATTGCTGGAGGAGAAGTCTTTGAAACTTCGTGGCGGATTGTAAACCCAGTTGGTTCCATACAATCCCTGCTGAGTACATAGGGAGTCGATGACGTAGGTGGGACAGTCACGTCCAACGCTATCAACCCAGCCCTGCACCATATCCGAACATCCCGAAACTTGCGTTGTCGTGCAATCGAATCCTCCCTCAGTCTTGGCTTTCTGATTACAATAATCGTTGCAGCACGCCACGCAGAATTCACACACATCGCGGATACGTGCTGAACTGCCAACCGTGCAGTTGGGTGCTATTACACCCGCCCATAACTTGAAAGAGTTATCTAGAGAGGCATCCAGCGTGCCCAAGTTCACCTCGATGGGCAAACGTCCTTGCACTGGAAGGATGTCAAAGGCTTGACATTTGCTGCTGCAATCGCAATTACAATGGTTGCAGCTCTTAGGCCGACAAGTTTGCCAATAAATAAAGCGATCTTTGCCCACGATGCGTTGCAAATTGCAGCCGGTGTTGAAATACTTTGGATCCACTTCACACCAGCGAGTGTTGCTGGATCTGTCGAAGAAACAGTCGTTGATGCTTTCCTCTGTGGGAGCTCCTGGATATTGATATCTCACACTCCACTCGTCCTTGCAGGGACACACGGTCAAACCTTCAGTGGGACAAACGCCATCAAAACTATCTTGCAGGCGCACGCAAGCATCGATGCTTCCACATCCACCTCCACGATGTGTTGGGCACGGATCACATAATCCCGGTGGCGGATTCCCGCCATAGGCCAAGGCGCATGTTTCACAGCTGAAACAATAGCTTCGGTATGGACACTGACTGTGTGCAGCACATCCTTCACCGACAGGGTGACACCCAGAGCCACTGTTAGTGCGAAGCCAAGACCATGGCACTTGGCGGTAGTAAATATCACCATCCTCCCAATCCACTCGTGCAAGATCTGAACCCAAATCTTCTGCCAAGGTTGCAGCATAAAGCTGCAAATTGGGCGCCCAAATGGCCATGATCTTGTCTCCAATGGAGCATGACGTTGTATTTGCTTCAGAGCAGAAGTGACAGGAGCCGCTGGTCACATTGTCCGGTGAAAAGCAGCACAAGTACTCCGTCTTGGCGCGACATGCCAAGCTTGACTCTGCGGTTAAGGGCAAGGGACCCATGTCACAACCAAAGAAGCGGGCGGGTTCCTGCGTGGAAAAGACTTCACTTTCTCTTCGCTGCCCTTCAGTTCGTCTCAACTCCACTTCTCGGGCAGTTGCCTCACGACTTAAGCGATACAACAATCGTGCACGTTCTGCACTCAAGGACCGTGGGCGACGTGCTTGCTCCAATTCTTGCCAAAATCTAATCGAACAGTATCTGGGCCTGCGGGTGATAGGAAGCTCCAGAGTTAAAGATCCAGCCCAGTTTTCTTGGATGTTCTCTGCACCCAGTGGTGGACTGTAATGCACTCGTGTATCTCCAGGCTTCAAATAGCAGTCTTGATCCGTTTCATTTTCAAAAAGCTCGTGGTAACAAACCTCTCGCAGGGTGATATCTGGATTTGGACCGCTTGGCATCACACAGGAGTCGTAACAAGCTTGAAATTCCCGGCGCATGTTATCGTTGCACCTCTCATCTGCCAAGAAATAAACATCACGTGGGTTGCAAGGAAGGCCTATACACCACCGGTACATGAAGCTGTGCGCATCTGCCAAATCTCGACATCTCTTGAACTCCACCGAAGTGGTTGCGATGATCGCACAGGCCAATTCCAGAGGTCTTAACATCTCTCTGGCATCATGGCAATAGGTTGTGTAGATTTTGCCCGTCAGGCAACCAGCACGGCGACTTTGTTGCGGGCACATTCCTTCTTGACATCCACAGAACATGTTGTTCCCGAACTGATCCGCAATGCACTCCTCACGAGTCCTGATTTCGTGGTGCCAGTTGCATCCTTGAGCACTCAGGCATTCTGCTTGCGTTACCTGGACTCCAGGTGTGGCAGATGGACCAACGCATACATTCGTCGAAGTGGTTTTATCCAAAAGAGCAGTCAACACAGAAGTCTCATCGCGGTTGCGTGGATCTAAGGACAACTCGCTGGCCAACAACTCTACGACCTCCTTACCCAAACGTCTGGAGAGGCATCGGACCAAATACACGTGACGACTGTCGCTAGGAACGGTGCAACGGCCCAAGACTAAGGTTTTGATACGACTGTTCTCCTTCAGCGCCACTTTGGCCTGCAGGCTCGCCAAAGCAGGTTTCCGACATTTGGTGAAGCAATCTGCATCTACCAAGCACGGCAATCCTACATACTGTCCAAGTTCCCGATCAAAGCGACCCATCACATCCACATGACATTGCTCGATGGACCGCCACATTGCGGCATTTGCTTGTTCCTGCAAGGCCAGCTGCTTCCATCCAATCTGCGTTCCACTCGGCTCTGTCAAGCGCCTCTTCCAAGCGAGGCCAGCACTCAAGGCGGCCTTCAAATAGCTGCCACCCTGGTCATAGCGACACTTGGCCAAGGAATCCGGATTCACCGATGCCAGCATGGGCTTTTCGATGATGTTGACACTCTTGGCACAGCATTGCTGACGGAGCTTCTGCAGATTGCAACATGGGTCAAAGAAAAAGGCGTTATCTTCTGGATCCTTGGTGCAACTTTTGGATTCCACAGCTTCTGGCTTCGTTTGGAATTGAAAGGCGTTGTCCATCAAGGACCAGCAACCATTCACCTCATCCGAGGCGGTGTAGGACACCGCCCGTTCCCGCATGTTATGCGCACGCAGGCGCAACTGCCAACGATACACCGAGCAAGGCATATTGTCTGCCAACGTCGGCGTTCGAAAATCTCTGCGATACGACAGAATTCCCACTTTTCGAAATCGTTGCGTAGGCATTTCAACCGTGTAGGGTGAATAGGTCGTCTGATTGCTTGGATCCACACCCCACACGTACTCCTTCCCTGCTGTACCACCAGGACCTCCACTTCCACGGGCTGGAAAGGTGGTACGCCAATCAGAGGTGCAATGTCCTTCCTGACGCCCAGCAGTCAAGACCCGGTCCATGACGCTCTTCATCTGTCGGTGTGCCGCCTCGATCTCATGGCTCTTGCAGCTGAAATGCTTCTCCTTCAAAGCGCCAATACTCAGAACGCTGTCTGCAGGCTCTCCATGTGGTCCCGTGAGGAAAGGGAGATCCAGACGACATGGCGCCAACTCCTCCAGACTGAGCCCTAAGGTACGTGTGCGACCATTCTTGGTGCGCTTTGTGGGCAATAGAAAAATGGCACGCCTGCTATTGTAGGACTTCGATGCATTGGCTAAGAGCCGGTCAATCTCCTCGACCCCGAAGGCAGTTTCCACCCTTCGGAACCACATCAGTGAATTGTCCAAGGGAGGTCCATTGATCCCGAAACGCCGGATGCGGGCCAAGGCTGGTGTCATGTTGGCCTCATTGGGACATTTGATGTTGGCCAGTAAGGCATCAAATTTCCAAATGGCGGAGGCATAGATCTCCTGGTGTTGTGGTATGCCATGAATGAAGGCTGGCCGTCGATTTGTTAAGACATCAAAACCTCGATCTCCAGGCCATGCCTGGGTTCGCAACTGCATCTCCTCGTAACTGACTCCGCAAATGCATTCCGGCTCCGACTGCAACTTTGGCAGGAGATCTGGGACATACGGGAATCGACTGAAGGCCGCTGACAAAGTGCAGCCAGGTGGGCAACTGGCACAACGTAAGGCTTCGCTCACGTGGACAGCACTCAAGGGAGCACCACAGGAAGTGACATAGACAGGAGCACTGAAGTGAAGATCCAATTCGATGTATTCCAGCACTTCATCTGCAACCAGGATTCGTCGTTCCGCCCGCGTGGCACGTAGAATCTCCAAGCGTTGCCCAAGGCAAGGCTGTTGCAGCAGAAAGAGAAGCAAGAAGCGAAGCATTGCGTTGCCCCAGCCTTCTTACATCCACCGTTCTAAGATCCCCATCGCGGCGATCGGAAAACCCCCCCGAAGAAAACGCGCCGTTTCCGCAGCTCTCCGGGGGCAG
>ERZ1738538.146-NODE-253-length-7924-cov-9.029102_pt1 | contig 7924 bp, 1 predicted proteins | sample MGYA00581730_ERZ1738538 | MGnify/ENA primary metagenome ERZ1738538 (study PRJEB40740, sample SAMEA7388105) | Antillogorgia bipinnata | biome: Marine coral reef biome; feature: Environment associated with an aquatic invertebrate; material: Seawater | host... | reverse complement strand
TAACCTGCAACTGGTCTGTCTATATATACTGGATTAAATGATATTTTTCTTTAAAAAATAGCGCCTGGGTACGAGGCTGGTCAAATCACAAGTGTGAACATAAACGGGGTAATATTTAATAAATACTGAAAATTTCGTTCTATTATATACAGCTTTACAAAGATATATATTATGATCTATTTACTCTTTAAAACTATTTTTCAACAAGCATTTTTGTTACAGTAAATGTACTACGGAATATTTTGGACCAGGCAAATTTTTTTTCCAATGAATAAAATTCGATTCTTGTCACTTCATTCATGTCACAATGAAATTGAATAAATTCGCACTTACACTGCCACTTGATGCAACGCAATCATCTGATCATACCACAGGTGACCTGTGATCATACAGTTTAATGCCATACAAGACATGATAGTAATACATACTTTAGCTCAAGATAGTTGACTTTTAATTTATAAGTTTGTCGTTTGTTTTGATTCAGAAGGTTGTGCAAGTTTTTCCTTTTGTTGTGGTGTTGCTAAAGTGAACGTCGTTCCCAATGATACCGTCATCTTTGTTTTGTCTGTTTGCGGCATTTGAAATATGACTGTTGTTACCGTTGCATGAAGATCACTTGTACATTCTACTCCCATTGGTTGAATAGCTTTCCTTGTCGACGCCGTCGTCTTCCTGTGCCGTATCACAGTCGGTGCTGGCGGTTGATATTCAAACAAAAAAGCAAACTTTGCAAAAGGTCGATTATGTCGTCTTTCATTTTCAGCTTCAAGATTATGTACCTCTTGTCGGGAGTGAAAATGACTCTTGATACTCCAAACAATGGACAAACCAGACAACAGGAATACAAAACACGATGCGAACACAATAAAAAACACGATTAAATTTATCTTCGTATTGTCTTGTTTAAAATAAATTTTTCCATTTGCACCATCGTTACCAGCTTTTAAAATGATGTAGAATTTTGTATTGTCTAATTCATGTTCCTCACTAGGAAAAGTAACCACTAATCTGTGTTTCATTTGTTTCAAAACGATCACTTGTGTGCCACCAGAAAACGTAGTATATATGTTTAGACCATTAGTATAAAGTTCAGGGCTTGATATTTTCGGCAAGGATATCGTTACGTTTTGGCTTGGGTCAACTTTAAAAGCGTTGTCGCCATTGGAAATGTACACCTCGAGCGACCCAAGAAATATATCAATTGTCAAACGGACGTTTATGTTAGTATAACTTGGAAGGATATAAAAGAAACTTGTTTGGAAAGGCAAAAGATATTTTTCAATCTCAAATTCTCTAGCAAATGATTTAGGGCCAAGTACTGTCAATTTGTGGTAGCATTGTTGCCCTTCGATATCAGGACTGCCAAGATATTCATTTTCACATTGCGAGCACTGATTTGTAGAATCAGCGTTCTCTGGTGTCCTTGTTCTGTTTTGACAGTCACATCCTCTACCTGAATTTCCGTCACAAATTTTCGAATGACCTCGACACTTACACTTTATACACGCGTCTGGAGATCGGAAAAATCCTGATTTACAGTCTCTACAAAGATTCCCTTCACTTCTATCAGAGCACTCACAGTGTATGACGTCGTCATCTCTAGGACCAAACAGATTTCCTTCTGTTGTGTTTTGTTTAGTTGGATCGTAGCATACTTCAGCATTTTTATAACATTTTTCATAACAACTCATGCAGTAACCATGTTGACCAACATAGCCTGGCAGACAACGATCACAGGAACGACCGGTAGTATGAGCTTGACAGTCCTGGCAATGATCAGGTTGAGTTTCATTGATGCAATGACCTTTTCCATTACATCTACATGCAGTCGAACAGTTAATACCAACCCATCCGAAGTTACAAAAACAATGATCAGGATTAATGCATGAACCATAAAGACATCCTTGACTGCAAACTGGTGTGCATGAACCATTTATTCTGTTAAAACCAGGTAAACATTCACATTTATACGAGACATCTAGATTCACACAAGTTTCATTCTCGTTGCATTGATGATGTCCATTTAAACACTCATTTTCAGGCAGGCATACAGTTGAAACCCATGTTGTTACATTATTCTTTTCAGGGCATGTTTCATTATATGGACCCTGCAATGTTCCTTCAGTACAGACACCACGTCCATTTTGAGACACATTTGTGCACCAACCACAATTATACTGCTCCAAACAGTCATAACAATAAGTATGTGTATTACATAAAGCAGGGCATACGTCATAACTACGTAATACGCGACCACATAACCCAAAGGCACACGTGATTGGTTGAAAGGAATGTGAAACACAAAGTTGTGTATCAGTTAACCAAGAACATGTCGAGCCCTGAATACAAGTCGAGCAACCACCAGGAACACTTTTCTCAATACATGCATCACCCGATGACGTCAGAGCACTAGCTATGGGCATTGCGAATGATCCAGGTTGACAAAAAGCATTAGCAATGCTACAATTGAGATATGAATGACTGCCATATACATAACATCCAGCGAGGTTTCTTGCGTTGTCTCTACACCAGGTACAATTTGTCATTTCGCTGCATGATGTTTCCGTAGAAAACAAAGCACACCAGTTTGATGAAATGTTTTGACGATATAGATCGCCAGATGACAGACCATTGTAACCTCCAAACATATACGTCACATTATTCATTGAAACAATTGCGCTGTGAGCCAGGGAGGAAGGAACCAGACCTTTTAAATCAGGTCTGTGCCAGCTGGCACATCTCAAGTCATAAACCAACGCTTGATCTGCAAAATGTTGAGCACCATAACCAGTATAACCAGTTGTAACCATCATGACGTTACCAACAATAAGAGAAACATGGAAATACCTCACCTCTGGTACACCTGATACAACAACCCATTTATTGGTAGTCAATTTTAAAACCGCCAACGTTGGCTTCATTTTATTATCTTTCTTTCCAAAAACAACCAAAGATTTAGTGAAACGATCATAAACGGTTGAATGTCCAAAGCAGGCTTCAAATTTATCTCCTGCAGGATTTAAATCACTCCACTCCGAACTAATGGTCTCCAGGTTCAGTTTATACACATTTGACGAACATTGTTTTTTAAGAGAATATCCACCAATTAAATACAGAGTGTCATCTATAACATTCACAGTATGACCAGCAAGTTTTCTTGGAAGAACCTGTCCCATTTGCCACTGTTTTGTATCAAGGTTGTATTTCCAAACTTCAGAAGAGTAACCTTGGTCTGTTATTCCACCAGTAACATACATCGTCCGCTTGTACACATCCGCTGCGTGAAAATATCGTGGACTTGGCGTGGTACTCCAACTGTTTTCTTGAGCATAATTCTCCGTTTTGGTATCGTATTTCCAAATATCACCAAGAATGCCAAAATAAAGTGAATATCCTCCATAGATTATCAGAGACTGAGTTTGATCATCAGCTATTAAGGTATGAGCCATGCGTGCCAGTGTTGAAGATGAGCCTTTCATATGAGAAGAATATTTCCAAATAAAATCATCAGTTGGATGCTGGATGTCACAAGATTGTCCAGCACTACCATTTTTACACACACAATGACCAGAAATTTGATCACATTGACCATGACCCAGTCCTTCACTGCAGTTAGCTGGACAAATGATGTCATCACAGCCCGTCCCAGTCCATCCTGGTTTACAAACACAACTCTCGTGTGTTCCGTTACTGTGACAATAACGATTACCTGTACACGAATCTGGACACTGATTTACAACAAAACTCGCATTAAAACCATAAGTGAGGGAATTGGGATGTCCAAGATTTCCTTTAAAAACAACAACCAAACTTCCAGAACGAGACTCTATAACAGGAATACTGGCGGAATCTGAGCCGCACAAAGAACCAAGAAGATTAAATGAAGACTTGACGTCACTAAGTTTAAAGTTCGGCATACCATCATATATATAAATGTGATCAGTTTGACAATCAATCGCAATGTCTTTCATGCGAAATGTAACAGTCCCTGTAGCCAATTTATTTGAATACACAACTTGATCGTTGCCATGTGTTAATGACGTGATAATCCATAGACACTTGACGTTGTTCGGATCATAGTCTTGACCTGGTTCAGGTAGACTGCTTAATATTCCATTTGTGGTACTGGATAAAATAGAGCGAGCTTTGCATGGATAATAGCAACCTTCACCTCTCCCAGGAAAACCAGAAAGCCCAGGTAAACACTGATCACAGTGAGGCCCCATTGTGTTGTTCATACAAAAACAATGCCCTGTTGTATCATCACATATCCCTCGTTGTTCATCACCGTGTCCATGGCATTCACATTTCTTGCATCCAGCTAAACTGATCGCATTTCCATATGATCCAGGTACACAAAACTGGCAATTTGTACCACTTGTCAACTCTTCACAATCGTCACATACTCCAATACCAGTTTGACATGTACTGTGGTTATTACATTGACAGTCTAGAGAACATACGGGTCCAGTCCAACCCAAATAACAATCACATCTATCCAGTGAAACATTTGATGCATGTTTAATGCACTCTCCATGAAGACAGGGTGGAGAACACAAAGGTTTACAAAACTTCCCATCTCCTTCATAGCCCTGTATACATTCACATCTGTATGAACCAACAACATCAAAACAATGTGCATTCTTATCGCAATCACGTCTTGTGATACACTCATTTTCATCCGGGCATTCTGCATACGACCACTCATATCCCTGATAGTTGTTGGTCGTTGCACTTGAAGACACCAATTGATAACAACTGCCACTAGCGTCAGGAGCATTATATCCGCCAGCAAAACAACTGCCGTTATGAAATTCTCCACACCATCCACAGTGAGCTGTTTTCCAACAATCAGCGCATTCATTTTGTTGACTGCACGACGGACACTGGCCGATTTTGGTGTTATTGTCAGAATAATGTGAACATTGTCCATACACAAAGGCTGCAGGAAGAGATGCCACTGGTACACACTTGTTTTTACCCTCGCACCACAAACAATTTTTGTTCTTTACACAGCTTCCACAATTTTTGCGAGTTTGGCAAGATGAAGCACATTGTGTTTCTTTTGTATTCGTGCCCCCAATTTGATCACAACGATCTTCATTCCAGACACATTGATTGACCTTGGAGCAAGATTCACAGTCAATATAAGGAGCACAGCTATCACAATACGTCACATTACGCACTAAGTGAATATCTTCGCCTGACGAATGTTGACATTTTATAGAGCTGTTTCTAAGCAAACAGGCATTACTTGACGGACACCAACCACAAGACATATCAGATAAGCAATTAAGACACGTCGAATATTTTGCACAATCTTCAGAAAAAAACGGCCGAACTAATCTTCCGTCGATCACATCATTATCACTAGACAATTCCAAATATAAAGTTTCTCTTGTGGTTTGCAGTCGAGCTCTGACTTCAATATAATACATCTTATTCACCGTAGCATTTGGGAACAATGGTGTCGAACCATCAAGACGTTTCGCTACTCTAAGCGGCAACTCACCTTCGTTTTTAACATTAAAAGATATCACTTTTTCCTTATCTATTTGCCGTTCATTCGTACTCAAGTGAACACTCGCTGATTCGCAGATTCCAGCACGAAGAACTAACGATGCACTCTTATCAATAGGGTGAGAAATAAAAGGATAAATAAAGCCACGCCACGTGACTGTAACGTAGGTTTTATGTTGAGATATACTCCTTATCTTAGGAAATGTTTCTCGTAATGGGTTGATAATACGCATGTCATCTTGCTGGTTTTCAAAAACAATGAAAGATATATTAGATAGCAATCCAGGGGTATTATCTTGAATTCTACATTGATTTATTGAGGTCAAAAAAGACCCTTTGTTACCCCACCAGCCCCGTGTTGTCGTGGCGGTAGAGCAAGGACCAGAAGGGGAATTTCGATGATAACAGGTGCTATCTTGTACACACCAACCACATTGAAGGTCACTTTGAGATCCCCAAGTTAGACACGGTACGCATTGTGAAAACAAATGACACATACGGTTAGAATTAGGATCAGTATGCATGACATTAGAAGGTATTTTATAGGCCACAAAATCACCACTGGAAATCCCACTAAATCCGCCAACAACCATCAATGTGTTTTGATTAAAAGCTGCAGCAACGTGAGAATACCGACCACGAATATTCAAAACATTGTAAGAATCTGACATTATGCTTGTCCAAGTGAACTTTTTCAAATTTAGCAAATAAATATCGTTTCCATAACAAGTCTCGTCACTATATGGAGTGTGAAGTATTCCTCCATACAAAATCATGTGATCACTGATAAGAACTGAGGAATGATACGCTGTTGGTTTGGGGCCACCAGATGCAGTAATAGGAAACCATACTTTGCCTTCAACATTGTACACCAATAATGTATCGACCTTTTTAACATATCTTCCAGTTACAATTCTGTATCCACCAAAAACGATTAGTGACTTGAGTGTTGGATAAAATATACATGAGTGCCCAATTAGGCGAAGATATGACAGTTTTCCAAGCTTGTATGTAATTCTTTTCCAACCATTTTGAAGCAATAAGTCATATGTATACATTTGATTTGAGAATACATAATCGTGTGATTGACCACCAAATAGAATTAGTTCGTCATCATGCACAGTAGCACAATGAGAAGCCAAACCAGGGGGGGTTTCACTACCACAGAGACGTTTCCATGTTGATGTTGATATGTTAAAAGACCATAAGTCGTTAAGTAGCGTACCATTTGCAAGCTCTCCACCGAAAACGACCAGCGTGTCTTTGTACGACACCATCGTGTGGCGAAATCGAGCAGAAGGACGACCGCCAGCGGTTGCAACAAACTGCCATTTATTATCGTCAAAGTTAAACTTGACCAAGTCATCAAACACTTTATTAAGATTAGATCCTCCAAATATCCAAAATGTGTTTTGAACATATACACCAGCATGTGCAAAGCGAGTGCGGAAAACCGGAGAATAATCTTCGATCAAATGCCAACGACCAGCTGTTCCGTTATCTCGGAGTGAAAATGAACATGATTGGCCAATAAAGTCAGGTTGACACTGACAATCATTGCTCTGGGAACACTGGCCATTTCCAGTGGCATTGTTACAAAAATCAGGGCACATTTCAATATCACATGCAGAACCAGTAAATAATTCATCACAATAGCACTGGTGATCAATACAATGACCATGATCACTGCAGTTGCCTGGACAGTCAGTAATTAGAAAATCAATGACACAACCACTTCTTACATAGAAATTGTCACTGAAAAATTCCATTACAATTGCTGATGAATTAGAAATCAATTTAGAAGGTTTAGTGTTTCCACTAAATGATCCTAAAAGTTTTTCTTTTGATGATCCATCATATACTTTCAGATAATCAAAAGAGCATTCTGTTTCAAATTCCTTGAATGTCAGTGAAATTTTCTGACTACGTTGTGGAGCTTGAATTAGCCATTCACAATACGTATTCGACGTGTAATAGCTATCATCATGAAGTGTGATTGTCCCGTTCAGTAAGTCATAGATGGCAGTCTTTCCTCCACATTTTGCACAGATAATAGTCACAAATGTTATAAAAATCACACCACACAGCACAACATTGACAGAATAGAACATGTTGTGGGTCAATAGACGGATTTATACAGTAATTCGGTCGCTACGGTAATACGTTGTTTAGTTGCCATGTCTTAATGAGTGCACTCTCGAAGCAAAGTGGAGAACTCACAATCTTTACTTTGAACTTAGAAGCAGAGTGGGTTAAAACGTTGATATTCCATTTATCTTGTTCTAATTTGACGTTTTCGACGTGAGCTATACACTGACTTGTTCTCTAATGTTTTGAGAATGTTTTGTCTTCTTTATTTTGCGTATATTACGCATTCATACTACCTGTTCACCGCAATGTCTCT
>ERZ1738538.139-NODE-244-length-8007-cov-11.621605_pt1 | contig 8007 bp, 4 predicted proteins | sample MGYA00581730_ERZ1738538 | MGnify/ENA primary metagenome ERZ1738538 (study PRJEB40740, sample SAMEA7388105) | Antillogorgia bipinnata | biome: Marine coral reef biome; feature: Environment associated with an aquatic invertebrate; material: Seawater | host... | reverse complement strand
GCCGAACATTAATACTAAAATTTGAAACCCGTCACATTTTAATTGAAATGATAAGATATTAATTAAACATATATTGCCTTTCGGGCCGTTAATATCGTAGTTACGATTGCTGGGGTGTATTTTTAGTAATTTTAGCAACATTACTGAATCACTGATCCTTAATTCTTTATGAAAATATTTAATCAGAACACTTAGTGATGAAAATAAAGAGTGTAGTCTTTCCGTCGCTTTTCATTGCTCCCTATTCTCGCTTGATGTTACTACATAACGAAACAACATTAAATATTGGTTGATGGAGGTAATGGACACAAAGTCGACCTGTCAGGCAGGTGTATCTACATTCTCGGTGCAATGAACGTAATGCTTCGTATTTGGAAAGTGTTTTCTTAAACATAAAAGACTAAGATAAAAGATGCTTATCTATTAAAGCGACGTCATGGATTCTATACCGACAGGTAATTGTTCACCGCAGATTATTCCTGATGCATTAATTCAATGCACGGCATGTACACTCAAAAAGAATTAGAACTAAAAAATTTAAGCTGATATATAGTATTTTCCTGTCAGTTTCCAGCACTTATTATTCACAAACATATTATGAAATACTCAATGGCGTTGCAATGGTGCATGAAATTTATTTCACCGTGAACGTCCACATCGATGCCTATTAACCAGTGACGTCAATCTCTTCAACATGAAGCCAAGAAACCAATGAAGATCAAGTGCTGCAACCAAACGGTTATCCATCTATCCATCCATACATACATACAGCAACGCAATATTTCCGGTACAAGAATAGTGTTACAGTAACACAACGCCTCGGCACGGGTCACTATAGTGCCTGAGATAGCGTCTGATGAGGAAGAAATTATAAAATGGAGAGAAACGATAGTGATGATTCATTTAACTATTCCGACTGTGGATCGCACCTCACATATTCAGGAACAGTTGTAACATGGAATCTTAGTATTTACTTGTGTATCCTTGTCATTGCAGTAATAGCCAATATTCTGCTTTTGTTTGCCATTTATAAAAATCCTCTGAACTGTTTTCGTAATCCCACGACGTACTTCATCGCAAACTTAGCTATTGTTGATTTAATTCAATCACTGGCTTTCCTTGAAGATGCATTCATATCACAAAGCACCACTTATGAGAGTGTTTACTGTTTACCAGGAGTGTGGGGAAGAATTAATTCAGCACTTGTAGACTTTGTATATTTTCTAACATTTCCTTCAGTGACTATTCTTGCGCTCGAAAGATATGTGTCCATAGCTTATCCTCTTTGGCACCAAGTGAAGGTGACATCTAGACGGTGTCGCATATGGATTGCCATGGTGTGGTTAATGAACTGTATATATACTGGAATATTTCAGGTGCTTACAGCTCAGGCAGTAGTTATGATAACTACATATCCCAGTCTCTTCTACCTGGCCACAGTTGCTATCTATGTCCTGGCATTCATTTCAATTCGTAAGCAACGTTTCTTGCTCGTAACCGACAGCACAAAATCGGAGACTAGCAAGAAGATGATGAAACTACGTTTACGAAATCAAAACCGGTTTTTTACAACAGTGTTGATCATTAACGTTGTCCTAATATTTGGAACAATACCAACACTTGTAGGAACACATTTATCCTACACGTTGGAGGGCGACGTTTCTCCAAGTGTGGATGCATTATCTTTTATCGCGGACATTTTGTTTTTTCTCAACATGGCAGTGAACCCTTTTTTGTACATTTGGAGGTTACCAAAATACAGGAAAACATTTTTGCTGATGTACTGTTGTAAAAAATAAACATAAATATATATCATGACGAAAATAGGACTTTTCATGATAGTCTTAATTTTCAGTTCATTTTCAGTGCCACGGACACTGTTGCTGATCTGAAAAAACATCTGATTTGTCAATTCACATTGACGAAGTTCTAACACAGAAATTATGAAGGGACAAACAAACAATGCCTACACTAAGTGTAACAACAGTCACGATAATTTCAACAGGACCAGCAGGATATCAAGAACGCGTTAATGAAAATGGGAGGAAAACCTTTAACGGTCAGCAAGCAGTACTCCGCAGGTCATTAACCCCATAATTTAAAATTAGTAGCTGTGAAACTTGTGCCCAGATCTTGCCATGAAGTAAAAATGAGAATTCTATACTCAATGGTCTCCGGCATTCATGTTTCTTCAAGCGTGTTATTGTCTCGTGTTTCATATGTAAATTTACCGTCTTGGTTGTTGTCAAAATTTTACGTCCATTGCATTTCACTGTGTTAGCATTAAACCACATGAACATTCTCATATATCCCAGCTTTTTCCTCAAGTAGTGACGTCACACATACGTAATTACATGTCAACTTCTGCATGCCATAAAGCGGACCACTTCACCAACCCAAGGTCTGTATAAATCATTGGCCACTGATCGCTCGGCGATCGTTACAATTTTAGCATTGAGAAAATGAAAAGTTCTTTTCTTGTTAAAACTGTTTCACACCACTTCCACTGCTTCTTGGTTCTGCGCATGTCTGGCTACCACGTGACGTGCGTCACCACGACTTTTGTTACAGTACAAGACTTGAAATGTTTTTCGATACTTGGGCAAACGCCATAAATAGATACAGGTATTTGCAGCAAAATTTAACAGTAATATCATATCAGTTATATTACACATAAGGGCAACGGCGTTATTTGTCATCCAAACTACGTCCAAAAGCCAAAAAGTAGTCATTGATGGAATGACTCCAACAAAAAAACCGACAAAAATGATAAACATTGTGAAGAGAAAGCGATTTTCATTCCGCAAACGAACTTGAGCTAATTCTTGAGCAACTTTTGAAATGGCTGTGTTTTTTTTGACAGCTAAACGTCGCTTGCGTACAGTAATTACACCAACCAAGTAACAAATGAGAGTGGCTGTAATTAATATTCCCCACGTATATTTTGCAATGTATACATTCATTTGTTCTTGGAGAAAATATATCAAGAAAGTAAAACGTATTGTCACAACAACTCCACCTAAGACCCATATCATCGCAATCCATGTATAGCAAACGTTTGCAGTTATATTGACCTTATGCCATAAAGGAAATACAATCCCCAAACAACGCTCCAGAGCTAAACTGAATATTGATGGCATATTGGAGAAAAAAAACACTTCAAATACCAAATAATTCAGGATCCTGAACGGCCAAGGTAAGCCATCAATACCGCCGTAATTTGTTAGCCACATTAGAGACTCCTCCATGAACATCACGGAAATAAGAAGATCTGAAAACGCCAAATGAAAGACAAAAATGGAAGTAGCATTTGGAAAACATTTTAGTGGATCTTTGAGCATAGCGAAGATTAATAAACTATTTGTAAAAATTGCGAATGTGGTCACCGTTATGTAATACACGAAGCTCCATAGTTGGGTTTTTGCAAAGAAAATTGGGATAAATTTTATCGCTTCCTCCTTACTTGAGTTCATACTTTCTTTACCGATGTCACATACATACTGAAGATTTAATAAAGTTTGGGCAGGTGTTGTTTAATTATTAAAGTGTAAGCTTAAAACACTTTTTTATTATTTTCTATTTTAATGAAATTTAACTGTTTACTTGTATATTTGATATGTTTTAGGGCGTTTACTATTCCCCCCAACGGCCATCATTTTGGGGGAAAAAAGTAACTAGTGTGGAAAGAACAGCCTGAGTGGCTTAGAATTTGATAGAACTCTCATTCACCAAATATACTGAATTAACGAGCCTAGATAGTCATATTGTTAATTTATAAAGACGAGAAACACAATTAATGTTTAGACGCCAAAACCAGCTGTCAGCTAGGTGGTGGAAATCCCATTCCAGCAAAATGTTTCTATCAGACTGAACACTGACTGAAAACAGTATAGGTGTTGTTGTCCTCGATTACACTTCTCTTTGTCATGTTTATGCTTTCTTAAAATACAATACAAGAAATGTCTTCCTATACTTTGCCAATCTCCATATATAAAGAAAAGGGTTGATTGCCAAACTTGCAAAATACGAAATACAGAAAAAATAAAGCAACTGTTCTTTAGTATTCACGGAAATTAATTGAATAGAAATCAAATAGTCGGAAATTACAGCCAGCAATAAAGGCAGCATTCCAAGCACTAGATTTAGGTTAACTATGGAGACGGTAGCAAGGAAACGATTTTGATTTTTTAAACGAAGTTTTAACATACGTTTTACAGTTTCCGACTTGGAATTATCTGTGATGAGCAATAATCTTTGTCTACGAATTGAGATAAAAGCGAGGAAATACAACACGATGGTAGTCAAGTAAAACGTCAGTGGAAATGTGCTAAACACGCCAATATAAACAAACAGATCGTGAACAAACGCTGCAGAAACAGCAGCAGGAATAAAGCATACCAACCACACCAGAGTAACACAAGTACAAACGACACAAAATGTAACCTTGACCTGATGCAAGAGTGGATGAGCAATAGACAAATATCTTTCCAAAGCAAGAACTGTCGCTGAAGGAAAGGATAAAAAATAAGCAAGATGTCCATATGCTAAATTTATAGTGAACCAAGGTTCAGGAAAACATCTTGCTGTTTTATATTCCGTCTGTGATACCAACAGTTCTCCAGTAAAATACAGTATGCTCAGTACATCAGCAATCGCTGCATTTACAATAAAGTATGTACTTGAATTACGTAAACATTTTAGAGGATCCTTATAGACAGCAAACAAAAGTAGGAGATTTTCCGTTACTGCAATAACATTGATAAAAAGATAAACTGCAAAGTTCCATACTGTAATATTTCCTAGAAATGATTCACAGACAGTATAAGGTTTGGTAATATTTAAAGAGATGTTTTCATATGCTTCTGCCATAGTTTTATATTTTGTATGAATATGTATCGAATGTTTTAATAAAGCGCTAGTGATGTTGACATGTTGCTTAAAAATTCAATAATTTTACTGTTAGTAATTAAATACTAAATGTACATCATCAATAATTCTCAATATTGCACGTTCAGCAGCATGCGCTGACACATACTAATGTTCAAATATTAAATGCTAATAATTTCTACGAGTACAAACATAATTTTGAAACAGATTAAACGAATGTCCACGGTTCTAGGAGTCACCGACCACAAGACATAGAAAACACAGACCTTAGGTCTCGGAATCAATGTACACAAGATTCTGCGCGTCATGCACAAACTAAACGTTTCTGAGAATTAATGCCAACAAGGTTCACGAAATCGCAGTTCAAAGGTTTGTAGAACATAGCAATTACAGCCTACGAGGATTTGGAAATCAGACTAAAGGCTCTAGGAATGACAACAACACAGTTCTAGGAATGACAACCACACAGTTCTAGGAATGACAGACCACAAAGGTTCTATAAGTAACAGAACACAAGGTTTCTATGAAACTTTGCTCAGAATATCACGATGGAGAAACAGAAAAACGAGAGCTACTTGGTTTGGAATCACCAGTATTTCCTAAATCATTGCTGTTCCTAGAAACTGTAAAACGTGATCCAACAGGTTCAGGCGAAATATTACTCTCGGAACTTGGTATATCCCATATAGAAGGAGGCGAATTAACAACATTCTCAGCTGTTGTGAGCTCTTCATTGGAAAATGTAACATCTTTCTCCTCCTGTTTTCCTACAGAACCATCTTTCTCAGCAATACTATCGCTTGGTTTGTCTGATGACAAATCAAAATCCCAAAGACTACTTTCTTTTTCTTCAACTGGTGAATTGACGACAATCTTAGGGTTCGTTTCTTCCACTGGAGTGCTTATGGATTTAGCACCAAAAGAGCCTGTTTCAGTGGATGGTACTGCGTCTCTTCCACCAGATTTCTCACCCGTAAATCCAAAATCCGTTGGTCTATCAAATGGATATTCGTCAATCGCACATTCGTTTTCCGTAGATCCGTTATCCGCATTTCCATTGGATTCTTTAGAATGTACATGAGTAGGTACACTTGAATTGTCTTCAGAGTTTTCTTTATTTCCACTGAGCTCATTTGTTTCATGCGGTAGCAAAGGCGACATTGAATTGGCACCTGTTAGTTCAATATCCGATTCACACTTTCCTTTACCTGACGGGGGGCGTTTCTTTTTACGTCTTCTGCTCCACAACGCCGCTCCATCTCCCTTTGAACGATGCTTGCCTGGCAAGCAAAATCGTAGCCTTGGAATCCCACCAGGTACAGAAGTCCCACCCTCTGTGGTGGGATCTTGACTAGTTGTAGGAGTCAGTTCATCACCATGCTTCGTGTTAGCAGTATTAGGTAAAGTTTTAGAAGTGTTAATAGAGCTTCCGCTTTCAGGTTTAACTGCAGCAGCGGCGCTGCTCTTGACAGACAATAGCGGTACAGACGAATTGGTACTTGGCAAGAGTTGGTCCGTATTGGGAGATGATATTTGAGTTCCCTTAGAGGAAGAACGCTCTTCTGTTTTGAGCAAAAAAACATCGTCCGTAGGCGGCGAAGACACTGCCTCTGAAGCAGTAAAAATATTTTCGCTTACCTTAGCACTTGTGTTACCTAGAGTACTAAACATACCCAGAACAGTTGGTCGTTTTTGGTTTGACTCGTCAGGTCGCACAACCGCATCAGACTTCATTGATAATAACTGCCGATCATAAACTACAGGCGACACTTCCGGTGAACTTGATAAATCAGAAAGGTCTTCATCACTTTCTCTTACTACAGCAAGTCGATTATTCAAACGAAAACTAGAGGTGTTTCTGTCTGCATTGTCCCCTGAGACAGTTAAACGATTGCCAGAAGGTTGAGAGGTATTAGTTGGTGCCTCTGGAGATTTCATTCCCTGGTAATCTTGAAAGACATAGGGAATTCTGTTTCCAGGCAGGATAATACTGGTGCCAGAAAGTCCTTCTAGTTTTGAAGCAATGCCATGACAACGTGCCTCGAGTTGGTCAGTGAATTCACTCTCGTCCAATTCAGCCACAGAAGATCTTCGTCCTTCAGCATTTCGTTCACTTTTGCGCGAAAATTTTCGACGTAACTTGTTTGGAGATCCTTCTGAATTAAAAGCAAAACGTCTTAGTTTTTTTGGTGAGCCCATATCAACAAGGCTAAGGTGACGAGTCCTTTTAGGTGAACCTTCTTCATTGGAACTGTGTTGTTGAACTGGAGTTTTACTTTGCTTCTCTTGTGCGGTGGTTGTTGTCACAGTGAAACGACCAATTGTTACAGTTCTGTTAGTCAGAAGCGATTGAGTCGTCCAGTCATCAAGCTGTCCTAGTTTAACGTCATCTTCACCAATGCCATCAAAGGGATCATCTAGTTTATCTTGCACAGATTGCAAAGAACCAAAAAGAAATGAAACCATTATGCTGATGTAATATGGAGTCCATTTGCTCTCAGTTTGACGACCACTGAATACGTAATATGGAGACAGCAAGAGTGGCATTAGGAAAATAAAAACTTTCGTGAAAGCTCGCAAAGATCGAGGTGAGTTATATTCACGAATTGCGCGAAGTCTTTCAAACGCCCAACACATTAGATTATGACAGTGAATTATACGCGCAACTAAAGCAGAATTACTTTTCATTGGAGATGTCCGTATCTTGTCATTCAGTTGTGCTATGTCGCTACAATCTTCATAAATTGCCTGAAGAATAAACTTTCTTTTCTGAGAATCTTCAGTTAACAAATATTCCCGTATATTGATTACAAGAAACTTCAGCTTGTTTGATAATGTCTTTAATAAATCAACAGGAAGACCTGCAGCCTTTATCCAATCTCTGTGACAAAAAAATAGTATTGATGATGATGATTTGAACATTGCTAAGTCCTCCAGAACTGATTCCCGACGTTGATAGTTGGCATTTATTGAAAAAGCCAATGGGAAGACTATTGGAGACACAAATAAACTCATATGGACATCCATCATCAATCCTAATTTTACACATGCATATGTACAAATAGCTCCTAGGAACATTTGAAATAAAACAACAATGCTCAGGTTATACATGAAACTTCG
>ERZ1738538.138-NODE-243-length-8011-cov-12.716189_pt1 | contig 8011 bp, 9 predicted proteins | sample MGYA00581730_ERZ1738538 | MGnify/ENA primary metagenome ERZ1738538 (study PRJEB40740, sample SAMEA7388105) | Antillogorgia bipinnata | biome: Marine coral reef biome; feature: Environment associated with an aquatic invertebrate; material: Seawater | host... | reverse complement strand
AGCCAATCAACGCTAATCGAGGCCTCAATAATTCTCGATATCCCGCGAAAACCGAATTCAATGATTATTTTATTATTCACAAAATAATGATTTAATAACAACAAAGAAGTCGAATAAAGTAAGTCACGACAAGTTGTTTTACTAGTTTTACAGTTGGTTGGCGTTAGCAAAAATGACGCCATATCTACATCGTAAAAACTATTATTTGCAAGTGTGACGTCTTAACTACAGAATGTCAAGATTTTTTTGTAGATGTGACGTCATAATTGCAGTTACCAAGAATTATTTACAGGTTGCTTACCAATCAAAACGGAGGTCGTACACGTAGTGACTAATAAAAAGAATGATGTGCAGGTATAAACTACACCCAATATCGTACCATTGAGATATAGCTTCGACCAAAAATATGATTAAAATACCTTCCCTGACACCTGGGAACAAAGATTTGTGGTGGAATGGTCGAGAAAATGCATGATGACGAACATGAAAAGTGTTCTCTTCACTGACGACTTGAGAGCGTCGCCAAACAATTCGGATGGCTTAACTAAAGGAAAGGTTTTCGACGTGATGATTGTGCTGTAGGAATACCGCGTCAACAAAGTGGTTCGGTGGTTATGATTTGGGGCGGAATGATTCGAAATGCATTTGTTATATAGTTAGTGTCAAAGTTCAATTTTTCTGTTTCCTGATTGGACAAAAGCGTATCACGTGCCGGTCCGCAAAACGTCATGCTTAATCGATTGCCTTGGCGACAAGGCAACCGGTCAACATCAAAACATTTTTTGACCGGTCAACATTAAAATGGGTGAAGAGCGCATGCGCGTCAACCGTCGAAGTCCAAAGTTCATTCAGAGTTTGTTGTTTTTGAAATTTTAATTAAAAATGTCTGAGCGGTTTGCAAGTCGCTCCGACGAGGATATTGCTCAGCTGTTAAAAGAAAATGACAGCAAGTCAACAAAAACGAACACTAAACTGGCAATTGACTTGCTAAAACAGTTTTGTTCAGCTAAAGGACTGGGTTTCGAGGAGCAGTGTTTTGAGAAGTCCAAATTGGATGGCCTTCTAAAGTCATTTTATGCAAACGTTAGAAAGAAAGACGGATCTTTTTACAGCAAAAACAGTCTGACTAGTCTTCGCTATGGCCTTGCAAGATATTTCTTATCTGAGAAAAAGACTGACATTACGGCGGACAGCGAGTTTCATTCTTCAAACGAGACTTTTTGCCGTTACGACTGAGTTGAAAAAGTTGTGAAAGGCCAAAACTAACCACCACCAAGAAATTACATCACAGGATTTGAGAAAGCTGTACTCGTGCTTCGACGTGACGACGCCAAGAGGGCTACAAAAAAAATGCCTTTTCGATATAATTTTTTTCCTCGTTCGAAGAGGGCGTGAAAACTTGCGTCAACAAACAAAGCAAACATTTGCACATTTTTCTTTTCTCAAAGAAAATACGTTTATCAAGCGGTCGACGAACTAGACAAGAATCACCGCGGAAGCGATAATCCACAGGATTCAGTTACAGATGCAAGAATGTACGAGCAGCCAGGAAATCTGTTTTGCCCAGTACGTTGTTTTGAACTTTATCTTTCCAAGCTGAATCCAGGCTTGAATTCCGTGTGGCAGAGACCAAAACAAATGGCGATGGAAGACGAAAGTATATGGTACGACAAAGTACCCGTTGGAAAAAATACGCTTGGGTTGTTCATGAAAAAACTCTCGAAATCTGCTGAATTGTCTAAGGAATATACAAACCATTGCATCAGAGCAACTGCTGTGACCGTTTTAGATCAAAATAATTTCGAAGCAAGACATATTATGAGAGTTTCGGGACATAAATCTGAAGCGAGCATCAGGTCATACTCTCGACGCCTATCTGAAGAGAAGCAAAGAGACATATCAAATTCTTTGAGCCATTATTGTGGTTTTCCGTCTAACGCTACGAGTGATATTCGTTCTGTGCAAGAATTCGGAAAGTGAACCAGCTGCCAAAGTCCCTCGATTAGTTACCAAGAGTTCCACCTCATGCATTGAAATCTCTTCGCAAGAATACCAGTCAGCACTTGATACAGTTTTACACTCGAGCTCCCCGTTGCCGTCGCAAAAAAACACCACGAAGAACGAGACTGTTTCGTTTCAGCCTGGAGCATTTAAAAACTGTAATGTTACTATTAATTTTAACTATAAGTAACTTGCGTTGTGTTAAATTGTTTATTTTATGCTGCATGTACGTAATTTCATTGTTCAAGAATGTTTTAAATTAATAAATATTTAAATGTGATGTTTTTTTCTTTTTTAAAGGCATCCAATTTATCTAGTTTTGTTTTCAAAGCTGACTCCAATAACCGGTGAATTATTTACACTTTAACACATATACTATATAACAAAATACTTATTGACTGATCATCTTCATCAATAGCGGATTTTCAGACAAAATTCAAAATTTCCGACAAATTTGTTCTGAATTTGCATAGTTTTTACTTTTTAATAAACACGAACGCGAATGAAAATGGCAAAATTCATTTTCGATTTCCAAGTCGCCATGTGGAGACGTAAGTTGTAATTTAACTTTTACCCTGTTGTTCATGGTTGACCTTCGACAAGTCTTTGTCGTTATCGTTAGAAAACGATCTTTCAGGCCCCGTTGTTGCCTGAAAACAGAAATTTAAAAGTATGCTTGGGATTTGTACACTCACTTTCTTCTGTTTGCCATTTATAAACAACTTGAACGCGCTTCTTAGTCGCTACTTTAAGGGGCCGATTACATGGAGCATTTTAAGCCCCAGGGTTGAACTCAGCCCAGTTGAACAGGTCGAAATTTTTTGCGGTTACATGAACGATTTTAACCCTGGGGTTGAAAGCTGCACGCGTCCGGAAAAGCACTAAGTACCGGAATCCATTTCTAATGACTCATGAAAATTTCAGCCCTATGTTGAAATGATTACATGAAGAAATTTTCAACCCAGGGCTGAGTTCAACCCTTGGCTGAAATTTCAACCCTGCTAGCTGGTTATCAAGAGCGGAGTCATTCTGACTGATGTCCATTTCGTCTTCACTGTGAAAATCCTCATTCTCCTTGTCTATCTCACTGACATTGGCATTCGTGCTCACTTCAATAGGAGCCTTAGTCACATTTTCTGGCAAGGAAACCTATGTACAGAATACTATACAAAATATATTAATTGTCACACAATATTCAATGTTTCAGTGTGTCCTAGATGCAAACATTATCAGATAATTTGTTAATTCAAAAAATTTTAACTTTAAAGACTAAACAAAATTTGGACAAGTGATTAGATTCACTTCACAAACAAGATTTTATGCAGCTATAATGGCCGTAATTACATGAAGTATTGACAAACTTGGAGAAATACAAATTGTCACACTGGTGCACAATCTAGTGCACATTCTGGTGTACAAGCAGTAAATACCATGAAAAAAACATCATATTGGGTACATCATAATTATTAAGCTTGCTTGGTCTCGTTCACGTTCAAAAATTATATTCGTTTCAATCACGGAAACGAAACCAAGCATGCTTATTAAAATATATAGCAAAATATGTAAATTGCCTCAGTTATAAAATTGGTCTGACACTCTGACTGCTACTTCATGTCGAAAACAGCTTAAATCCAAAACGATACATACTTTTGAAAATCAGTGCCTTGTCATCATAACATCCAAAACATGGACGTACATTTTAATTTTTGTTTTGAAGGTCGTACATTTTAATTTGTGACACGCAGCTTTTCAAGTTGAATGGACAATTTCATATGTAAATATGTCTAGTATTATGTTGGTATTTTTCATAGATTATTAAATTCGTCAAACACTGCTACCTGAAAAGGATTAACAAATGCCCAAACAGCTTGATGGTGGATTTGTTTTCGCGTCTAACCAAACTGTTGTGGTGAATATCGTTGTCTTTTTTTTTGTAGTCGCTGTCAAAATCTCTGTGGCAGCACAAGCACTCAATCTTTGTCCTCTTAGTTTTTGACATATTTTATTATTTCCCTTTGGTCGATTTTGAGAGAAAAAAGAGGTTTGCTCTTTACGAATATTGAAAAGTATTTCCAAAATCGGATGAAACGATTTCGCAAAGATTTGAGACTTCCTTGAGAGCTCCAAATTTGCTTTATTTTCCGCGAAATTCCACAAATCAATATTGTATCATTTACCGATATTCAAAGGTCGATCCACCATACTACTAAAATCGAGCAAGGCTGTCCTAGCTTGCATACGAACAAATAACCAGCTTAAGGATAATCACATGTACACAGGATTTTGCCCACGCTCCCGCAATTTTTCTATATTAGTTTCTGTATATTCAATTGCTTTCAAATTTCCGACAGAGCCGAAAATTTTCAACAAATTGCCGATTTCGGGAAGGTGGAGGGTCCCCCCCCCCGGCCCCACCTCCATTTCCGCCACTGATCTTTATGCATGATACCCTCAGTCTTCAGGACCACCGCCATGCATTTTCGCGACCATTCCATGCACAAACCCCCGTGCCCAGGTGTCAGACAAGATTTTTCAACCATTCTGTTGATCGAAGCCATTATTCCAATGGTATAATTGCGTGTTGATTTATACTTTATTTGGCAGCATTGCTTCCTTAAAAAATATTCTGCTTGTTGCTCCAGGTACTCCGTCTACGATTTTTCAATTAATTCATATCACGCATTGAAAATAAGTTTAAACCACCGCAATAAGACGACACCCCCAAAAAACCGCCAGCTACGCAGGCTATTTTAGGCTACAATATGTACTGTACATCTTTTTTATTTTAGTCAATCAGGGTCGATGTACCAAAATCCACCAATACGTTCTATTGTTTCACTAAATAAAGGTTGGTTTAAATGTCACAAACGGTCTGTACTAATTATTTTTCTATTTAAATGTGGTGTTTTTCATCGTAAGGTATTATGAAGGATTTGTATTCAAATTGCGTTGTTGTTTTATCAGTTGTAGTTGTTGCAGGAAGTTATTATGTGATCATTGCTAGTAATTTTGATTTTACTTAGCTTGCTTTACTGAACTGGTCTGGTGACATTAAGTCGGGTGTTAATTGTCTTCTTATTAATTAAGTGGAAATAATGTATTGGTTGTTTTATTTTTCGTTTCTACTTTCATGAACTCGTTTCCACTTTTTGTGTTGTTACCTCTCCTCCTCCTGTTCTATAATTCCGTCACAATATGCTCTTCTTTATAGTGTCAACCTTAGCAATTTTTGTCATTAGTTTCAACCAAGAGCCTGTTTGCGCTTTAGCTTTAACTTAGTTCCAACCACTATAATTCTCCTTCCTGTTTTCAGAGAAGAAGTCAACGATGCCAGGGGCGGTGTGAGCTTCAAAATTTCCATAATTTCGTTCTTGTTCAACCTGCTGCATGGGTCGTGGCTTTCATGCGGTTGAAAGATTGAGTGAGTCTGACTTTTCTTTTTGATTGAGTGAGTCTGACTTTTCTGACTTTTCAGATTGAGTGAGTCTGACTTTTCTTTTGTGTCAAATGGCCGGTTTGCTTGACCTGGTTTTGTTCTGAAGCAACCACACTAATATATCCAAAATATGCCGCAAATAATTGCTTGACAAATTATTACAGATATATATATCTTCATGGGAAGTCTAATTACAATGTGCAGATCCTTGGGTTCTTTGGTTGGTTCTCGAGAGTTAACACGCGTGTGTTTTGATTTCCGATGTCACTTCTTTTAATATCATCGTGCATTACCTATTGTAGGAAACCTTTGAACCTTTTTCGCTGCAAAACAAAGTTTGATCCAAGTGGAACTGTTAGATTACAACGCTTTTGATCCTTGCTTTGGAAGCTAAATACAGTTTTGTGCAAATGAAAAGGGTTTTTTGCAAAATGATAAACAGAATTAATGCTGTTCGCATTGTAATCAAAATACTTAACTTACGTTTATGTTCCTTTTAATACGTTATAGCTCTCCTTTAAAGTTATGTCTTTTCAGAAATCGACGACTGTACTTGTAACGTTATATCGTTTTTTACATAGGTGTATGCTAGCTTTTCTTCTTTCATTACATGTATATTGCTTTTCTTTCACGTTATGCATTGGCGTACGAGGCGGGGACGGGCAACTGCCCAAATTTCGACAGGAGTGCATGGGATTTTGAGAATTTTTTCTGACGAATACGGACAATAAGAGGTTCTTATAAGCTGAACTTTGTAGGAAATACGTAACTCAAAACGCTAAGGAAATGGCATTTTGAAAATTTCAAAATTCTCCCGGGAACCATGCCCCGGACCACTCTGCTACAAATATTCTTCCGGTAAAATAATCTTCCCACATAAAATTTTCTTTGCTCGTACGTCTATAACGTTATGACCATTTTTGATGGATAGCCCTTCTTTACTTTCCTTTAACGCGTGATGTCTTTTCTTAGATGTTAGCTTTTTCTTTAACCTTATATCCTTTCTTTGGTATAAATTTACCTATATTTAACGTTATGTAAGGAAGTACATTTAAAGCTATAAGTTAATTCATAATTTTTCCGCATTTCACACTTTTGCTTTCTTTTTATGTTAGTTCAACACCCTGAAGCATGTCACAAATGTGTGATAACTGCTTTAATCATTTAATGTATAATCATGCTGAACACTACATATCACATATATACGGTCAATCTTAACAAGCGTACAATAAAACAATATTAAACACTTACATTCCGCTACGTATCATTTGGGTTGCACATTCTTTGTGGACTTTGTGAGAACAAGGAAGAATTTGACATCCGGTGAAGGCATCCTACGATGAAAATAGAATTGAAAACCCTTTACAGCAATTAAATACTTACCATGTCCAAAATAGGGAATTACTTTTAATAATTAACAGATGAGAACAAAATAAACCCACTAAATCAGAACCGTCACACAAGGCGAATTAATATTTTAATGAATACATATCCTTACGAATTTAAACTAAAATCAGCAAAACAGTTTTACCTACAAACGTCTACTTTTGCTGACAACGTCACTTTATCGACAACGCTTAGGTTGTTTACCATTTACACAACGGTTCTGGTAATTCCGGATAGAAAATGAGTGAAACACATATTCTTAATTCGGTCGATCTAACCAGAAAATTACCGAAATATATGGTTTACTTCAAAAGGTGCTCTTTGACCGGTTGGAACATTTCAACTAATCTATTTTGTTCCCACTAATACCGAGTTTTTGCTCTAGTTCCAAACCTTTCGCGAAGGCTAAAGTGCTGCCACCTTGGAAATTATAATACTAAATTTCCAATTTTAATAGCTTTCAGGTTTACGGTGCTCCAAGCGGTATTTTTCAATGAAATTTTCGCGTTTTATTGGCACAATTTCAAACCAGGTGGGCTCTTTATTTAAATGGTAAACAACCTTGATATCGATCTCCCTTACTCTGCACCGAATAGCAGGGTAAACACTGTTTGAGTTGAACGTCTTCCCAACAAGACCGGCTTGAAATGAAATTGAGATAATAATGAACACTTACTACACGTCCCTTATTCACTCGGAAGAACTATTGACAGAATGAAATATATACTACAAAAGTTTCCGCCTAAATTTCCATGCATAATATACACAATCGGGATTCTGTGTTTGAAAAGTCTGTCCGGTTTCCGTTTTTTGATTCAGAGAACCACATAATTATTAGAACAAAATCTGATAATCAATTTCAGTTCATAACAGAAGACTATAGTCAAAGATATGAAATTGTTTTTCCGACGTTTAACAGAATAATGTGCAATGTTCTTTTATTATCGATCGTTATTTTCACGAATAGTCCATTTGAGAGTAAAGTTGACGGCATTGGATTGATTAGATCATATTATCATAGATATTAGTAAATACATATCCTAGTTTCATTGCCACGGAGTTGATAAAAACATTTTTATGCTCCACGTATCTAAACTAAAAAGAATAGACGTCACTAACATGTACATTATATAGCCTAGCTGCACAATTATTTTTGTTTTCAATGGACAATTTGCATGTTAGACCAAC
>ERZ1738538.137-NODE-241-length-8040-cov-8.298936_pt1 | contig 8040 bp, 3 predicted proteins | sample MGYA00581730_ERZ1738538 | MGnify/ENA primary metagenome ERZ1738538 (study PRJEB40740, sample SAMEA7388105) | Antillogorgia bipinnata | biome: Marine coral reef biome; feature: Environment associated with an aquatic invertebrate; material: Seawater | host... | reverse complement strand
AAAGTGGAGGGTGATCATTTTTCAAAAAGTCACTCGTGCATGTTTTTCAAAGTGCTCTTGTTAGTGCTGAATACAAGACTCATATCCAAGATTCGCTTTTAATGAAAAAAAACACTCATGGTAAGCAAATCCGTACGCAAGTCTAGGTGGGGCCAACAGGATCTTAACGTAATATACAATTATAAATATAGGTATAAATAGAAACCAAAAACAATGCATTGATCGGACGCAGCGCACATCCCCACAAGGGCAGCCTCACAGGAAGTGGTAAAAACATAAAACATACAAAGCTCTAAAACCTATAGAATGAAACCAAATTTTGTTCTTTGAGGTAAGCTGATTAGGATATTTTGAAATAGCTACCAATAAAAAGGGACTTCATTGCGTCTACATTCGTCATCTACAGGTGGCTTATACTTCGTATAAAATGTTAAGCGTTCTTCCAAAAAGAGTGACGCTTTAAGTTTATTTGCTCATTGATCTTTTCTGGTTGTTTATGAAACCGTGCTTGGCACAGGGTAACCCGGAAATTTCGGGTTTTTCGGCCGCCATTGTGCGGAGGAAATGAGGAAAGGGATTGGGGCAAGCGGACGGAACCGCAAGCTGTGTGAGGATTCAGAGGCTGTTTTGAGAACATGCGCGGCCTTCTTATACCCACGAATGAATACATGTAAGTTTGTTTTGCCGGATTGTTTTACCGTCCGTGAGGTCGGTTTTCATGTTATGTTTAGGGTTTTGGATAATTAATGTTACGTTACAGTTTACATTTGAGCAAACATGTCTCGTGTCATGTGTCTTGTATATAGAGGGTAGAGATATGATCTACATTGCATGCTAACGAGTTAAATATTCAATAATTTGCACACTTGCTGATAGTAAGGAAATTTTCATCGTACAAGTAGCGAACGTTGATATAAGCTAGCAGAAATTATGAAAATTTTTTTCAAAAACAAAGAATTTAAAATCAAACCAGGAGTTTAAACAATTGCACTAATTTCTAACCATACAGCTAAAGCAATGTATTTAGGCAAAGGTTTTTTGTTGCGGTGTAAGAAAAAGATACTTTTCATACATGCATGGGATCCGCAGAGCATTCAAATTGTATAACGGATCTTTATGTATTGCAATATACAAAAAAGAAGAAAAATGTCTACTCCAACTTTATTATTGAGTAGATGTAAAGTCATTCAAGTAGTTTATTATTGGAAATTTGTGATTCAGTACCTTCAGTTGGTATAGAAAATAACATGCAGCCTCAAATAGGAAGCCAATATTACAGTTGGAAGTATTGATAAATGCTTTGTTTGAAGCATTCCACGATGAATTGTTAAATTTGCAACGCAACCCAAAGCGACATAACATATAATACCAGGTGATCTGAAAACACGGAAAAGTACTGGCACTAGTTATCAGATAGAAATTTCTCACGAAATATTACTTGCTTTGCTTCCAAATTTCTCACAAAATTTTATTTTTCTTTACTAAGTATTATTACTAAGTTTCAACACGTTTCATCCAGGAAAATAAAAGAAAAAAGCGGTTAAAACAGTAAAATGGATTTCTATTCGGAAGCAATTCCAGGCCTTTTGCACACGGTCAGATCAGCTAGTAGAGGAAGGTCAAAAGGCGACATGGATAATCAAGTAGGTTGACCTCAATAATTATAGGTTTGTTTTTAAAACACGATGTCGAACAGAAAGATTATTTACGCTTTAAACGAGACCTAGAACCAAAACAGAAGGCGTCGAGTTAGCGCTGTAGGATGAAATATAAATCTAGGTTAGGACAACACATGGTGAATCCTTTGAGGCAGCGCATTATTTAAGCACAGTACGTCACGATGGCGTTCGATCAATGAACGGTAGGATTCTACACGATTTAATTCAAATGCGAGACGACGCAGCAGTGTAGCTTGTAATATATGACCTGTCATGCGGATTACCAATCTAAAATGCTTTCTTATCCATAGCCTTGACCGCTACGCCCACAGCAAGGTTTGAACAATGTACAACGATGATCGAGCTGAGCTCCATTTCAAGATAATTTCAACCTACTTGTTTTCCCAGTAGTTTGATAAAATGGTTAATGGGAGCATTCAGTGAATTTCGTTAGTCGTGTCGGGTTGCTAAATCAATATGTCAATTTTTCTCTTCTAATTTTATTTCAATACTCATCTGGTGTTTAGGAAAACAAAGTTTATCCTTATCTTGTAACAAAAGCCGAAAAAAATTTTTTTTTTATATTTGCCACTGCTATAGCCATGAGGTTTTTAATTGTTTTCCAAATGAATGTGAAACAAGCTTTGGCAATGTTGTGTGAATTATTAAGACGTGAATTATTATTGACCGCGTTGTACATGTGAAGCCCGCGTCGCGTCAAATGTGGCCCAGCATGCTACTAGACAGAGGAACGATTTTCAAATTATAATCGATATCCTGTCATTGGAAGTATCGTGAAAGCCCAATGATTCAAACGCTTTCTGCCATGAATTAAGAGCACACAATTGTACAAAAATACATTCGGTCCTTATCACTGCATACGGGCGAAAATTATACATGCTATATAAGTTACGGCGCATTTTTGTTCTAAAACGCGTTTATTAATGCGCTCATGATAAGTGCCATTGATATACGAAATTTTCTGTCCTCCGCATTCCGCAATTTTATATGTGAATACCTAAGTGGGATGTGTATGCTCGCGTTTTCCTTTTGTGGTCCGTTTCGCGAAGTTTCATTTGTAAATATGAAAGCAAGAATATTCTGAGACGCTACTCTCATACTGATTTTACCGACTTATGAATTTCATATTTTATATCACGAACGATCAACATTAAGCTTGTGTGTGTTAAGTATATTCAGACATTGCAAATCGTGCCAAGTATGTGTAGATATATCCATATTAAGTATGTACGTAAATATGCATTAATACGTGATGGTTATTACTCTAGTTTTTCGTTTAATCAATATTGTTTGTGTTCGGAGGTGGAGTCAAAAACATCTAGTTGTGTGTTAAACAATACACAGCCAACTTCCGCTTGTTTTTCCATGACGCCGTAGCTTCACGCACGAAGCTATTTATTGTGTTTCTTCCGATGTCACCAAGCCAAGTGGCTTAAAAATTCATTATGAAAATCAACCCATAAATCTCTCTTTGACTAACGTGTTAAAACAACATATTTGCATCTCGTAAAAACAACAAGAAAATGGAAGCGTAGCCAATATACCTTAGAAGTATTTTTCTTTCCGAATAACGCGCACTTCAAACGAAACGATTGTGTACACATAAGCTGTTATGACTAGTTTTTTAATTCAACCTATGCATGCAGGCTCCAGTTAGATCTCGAGTTTCATTCTGAGTAAAACTGATGTCAGACGATAGCATGTTTAATTTGTTTCATGTTTTTAACAGTGTTTAGAGATATCTGATATCCAGTTTCATTGAATTCCCAGAATTCTCAGACTACGCGTTATCAAACACAACTACTTACTGTTAACAAGTTACGATTTGAATTCTAGAAAAACACCCACACATTTATTACTTTATGTACCTTACTCGTAAATATAAATCACTTTCAATATGCGTGCCAAAGATTGTGAAAATTTGGGATTATAAATCTTCATTCCCGCGCAAAATCGTATTTACTTTTAACAAATATTGAACATCTTAAACAAGGCAGTTGATTGGTAATAGGATCAAAAGACAACCATTTAAATCCACATGCAGTTTGTTTCAGTCGTTAATTACCTAGGGTTTTGAAGATCTTGTTTATGAAAGAAAAATTATAGTGCTTCTAGTGTTGACCCAAGATGTTAACCAGCCCATATAGGTCTTGTAATCTTTGATTAAATCAAATTGTTCTTTCAGCATAATATATGTCAACAACGAAGAGTGTTATCATATGCATACAGGAAATTAGCGAGTACAGTAATAATCATTATAGTATCCTAGAAAAGGCGCACGAATTTTGCCCTTTGCGGTATTTTGATTGTACGTCATATTTATAATTATGCGATTGGTTTGGCTTCTTCTGTTAATAGGATTTCGTGGAGGTGTGAGATATCCAGGGGTTTTTTAAAGAATTTTGGAACGGATTATAAAACGTGTTGTGGATAGATGCCGCGATTATCAGATTTCTAAGAATTTTGCTTCGGGTTTTCGTTCTTTATTTGATGGAGTTTTTGGGAACCTTTTTGAAAAATAGTAGAAGATGATTTGAGTACGGTGGATTTGTGTGAAAGTCATTGTTTCGAGTTAAATTCTTTTCTCCGGTCGGCACCCATAGAAAATGGTAGGCAAGTCTGAAATTTTTTACAGCAACCAGTGTTGCCCTTTTGGTTTGGATATTTAAAAGCATCTGAAATGGTAGCCAAATTGTTTTTCAAATAATCATGGAAAATAGCCATTGAAAACATAATGCTCAATATAGGGATATTTCTGAGTATAAGATTAAAATGTAATATTATATTAGAAATATAAACGGTCTTTGACCAGCAGAATATTTTTTTAACTAAAGTACTTTTAAGTAGCCACATAATCATGCCCCCACACATCTTAATACCCCCCGCACATCTGGATTTCTTCTTTCATCCTTACCCAACCGTTATTAAACAGGCAAATATGCGAGAAATGTTTCTATCTGCTGTATTGTGTAACTGGATGAGAATGTACATCTGTATTGGAATTCTTTGCGGGATGGCAAGGACGCGCATGTTCCCCTCCATTTTAATACCAGTTCCTCTTGTTTCTTAATATATCTAATATTTTCATAAAAAATGAATGGCAAATACCAATGCTGGTTTTATTTTAAGCCTTTCACATTAATTCCAAAGAAAATATTTTGTAAAGGTCTTTATATGTCGTGATAAAGATTGTGCTCATCTTTGATGACGTACACATTGCGTCTAAGATGATTAATTGAGAACAATGGAATGTGTACTATCCTACTGTGCACGTGCACACCTCCGCGACGGAACTTTTTTGGCTCTGAGGTCCAAGTAGAAATATCAAGTTAACATTTCTATTAATAAGATTGGTTTAGATGCTCTTTGTTACCCGGCCCTTCATCATTTCTTCCAGAACTTCCCTATCCAAATTTCTTCCAGAACTTCCCTATCCAAATTTCTTCCTGTGTTCACATAAACTTTAGTTGATGATATAAAACCAGCTTTGAAACGAGGAAATACAAGAGCTAGGCTGCAGTGTATCCCTTAATTGTAAGGCGCTGCAACAAACTAGTAAACTGCGCATGTGTATGAAAGTTTAAATAAAGTGCAACCTCCAACATCTTTTCCAACATTAATCGTTGCTAGAATCAACCGCTGTGTAGAAAAATGTGATTGTATTGTATTGTGTTGTATTGTGATACGATTTCACATTTTTGGAACTATTGTATAAAAAGTGACTACGTCGTGTGACGTTAGCACTGACGTCAGCGTTATTGATATCCAACCAATCAGCTATTTATGTATAGTAGGAGTGATTCTGGGTACTTTAACCAAAGAACTATGTTTAATCAATAATATACACGCTACTGGACTTGATAAGTTGTAGTCAAAAGAAATTAGATTACTGTGTAAATACACTGCACAAATATATACAGCAAAAGTACAATGTACAATTACAATTGTCTTGTTCAGATTCACCTTGGCCAAAAAATACCTTCACGTTGTAAAAAGGCAACAACCATTAATTTGATCAGATATCGTTAATTGGAAAACATGAGAAGGAAACAAGGTCATTTGTTTCCATATCCTATTGTATCCTGTTGTAAAAATATCAAGTTAATATTCACTAGTTTTCCGACAGTGGCACTACAATTAATAAGTACTCATTAGTGGGCTGTACTCTCATATTGCATACGGCGCCAGAAGGTTTCACTTCAAAGGAAATGTTTGAGTATTCTATGGATTATTAAGCAATAATTTTGAGAGTAATCATTAACCACTTATCACGAAACACCCTTATGTAAATGCTATTTCCTTTAGGCATAGAAATAATGATTGTCATTTCCAAAAGCAGGAAATGTGTAACATGATTATAAGCATAAAGTCAAGGGCTGCAAATAATGTGGAAAATGTTCAAGTCATGGTTTAGTTGGATAATTATCTTTACAATTGTCGTGTAAGGTTTAAAATTAAAAACAGACCCTAACCGCTTTTTTGAGCGAATTAAAAATTTAATGATAGCACTCTTAGCAGAAATCCTTGGTTCAGATTTGTGGAACACCTGCATTAATAAGGCAAAGCTTTCAATTCTTAATCAAGGATCTTCATAAAGTGCCAACCAACACGATTTATTGAAACGGAATGTCCGCAAAGAAACTGTAATCAGTTGCTTTAGCATATACACATATATATGTGGATAAATGCTAGTTTCACCGCATGGCGAACAGCTTTTCCCAACAGCAGGAACGTTCATCAATTCCTTGCACTTCTGTGGCCTCACGGGAGCGTACCGGACATGCAGTGGCAAGAAAACTGCGAAATATATTAAATCAAGTGAGTGGATGAACAAACCAGGATAGCCTGCTGCCATCACAGTGTATTAATTTATTTCCATTGTTATTATTCAATTTTCTGTTGCGCGTCCTCCGCGTATCTTAATTAGTATCGCAGCGATCACACGCAATGCATCCTGTGAGACTGAGACGGATGTCAAGGTAACAAGAAAATTTTGCCTTCAGGGTTTCGCTTAGTATAAAGAAAAGATAAATCGTTGTGCGCTGTGTTTGTGTAAGTTTCTAATCAAAATGCCAAGTTTAAATATACTTCTACCGCCTTCACTAAAAGAAAAAGGCGGAAGAGGTAAAACGTACTGGCAATATCTGTAATGAACACATTTTCCTTGACAGTAACGTTTTCCTGTGCCAAATTGTTTTGTTAAACTGCTGTGCTTTTTCCTTGTGTGATGTTATACTTCAGGATAAACGGAGATATTTGATTTAAATTCTTTGGTAAAACAGCTATCAATTTTACCTCTTTCTACCGGCGCACTTACAAAAACCGACAATATATTTTTTCCACACTTTTCCACAAGGGTTATGGAAGGAATTTAGGTTCTATCATCGCATGTATCTGCACGCGCGTGTGCCTTTAGGCAGCGGTGGTTATGGTATCGGTTTGGTAATGTCGATTTTTTATTATCTCAAGATGTGAAGAGCTTAAAACCAATACGTTTTATCACTATATTACAATATCGACTGACAACAATTGAACATTTTAAACAAAATCCAAACAAACAGTTGTCAAAAATATAGCACTTTCTCCGCTCTGTTGACACGCAAATTTTTAGTTTTCTTTTAGTGTCTTTGTTTACGTGTTTTGGTATTTCCAAACTTCAAAAAAAACGCATTATCTTCTTTAAGCAGTGATTGAAAGTATTTCAAGTTGTGTCATAACCGGAGGGAAATTTATAATGACTTTGTTTTTGGTAGAAACAAATCATGGGATGCAATATGTTCTATTTCTGTATCGCCAATGCTTAATAATAAAAATCATGTTAACTTCTATAAGCATAATGACTGGTTAAAAATAGAGCTTGTTTGTATGCAGGTTTTCGCGACGAATGGATAAATTATTTGCTTACTAAATTACATAATCAATTTGATATTAAAAACGCTTTGTTTTACAAGATATTGTACATTACCCTATAGGAAAGGTATACTTGGGCGTTGTACGAATATATAGCCATATGGGTATAGCCTTGCGTAAACATTGCATGTGAAATGCCAGTAATAACAGAACACTTAAATGTACACGCACTCTGCTCTCGTAAGTACCTTTAAGGTGTGCTTGTTAAGGAATTTTTATTCAAACAGGATTTCTGTTTGAATAAAATCATCTTTAACTAGGGGCTTTACTGTAATTATAAGTTTGATTGTGATAATCGCAGTTCAATGATTGTATGCTATTTCTATTTTAGTCCAGCAATCAAAATTTTATCCTGAATATAAATAATTCTATTGGCATACATGCATAGCTTGTTGTCATAATGGTCCTAAACTAAAGTCAAAGCAGAACCAAATTTGGTGTTCACTGTAAT
>ERZ1738538.118-NODE-209-length-8473-cov-7.440366_pt1 | contig 8473 bp, 1 predicted proteins | sample MGYA00581730_ERZ1738538 | MGnify/ENA primary metagenome ERZ1738538 (study PRJEB40740, sample SAMEA7388105) | Antillogorgia bipinnata | biome: Marine coral reef biome; feature: Environment associated with an aquatic invertebrate; material: Seawater | host... | reverse complement strand
TGTTTCAAGTGCAAAACAAACTTAACAATATGAAGTATGCCGAATATGGTCGTGAATATTCAAGAAGATTGCAGTGCAAGAAAGTGGACTGTCACCCGCAGCGACCTCGCCAAACACAAGTCATTTACGGCTTTAAAATTAGACACTCTTTCAAGTTTTTTGCCAAGTTTTAAACAAAAACATTCATTCATAACACGTTTGTACAAAGCTATAAGCAAGTGAACATTCAATATTGTGTGATTACAGTGCGGCAATTCAGTTTGAGTTGGCGTATCTGTTGCGTTCTTTTCAAATACGCTTTGTTGTCTTGAATGATAATTCGTTTCGCATGAGTGTCACTGATATGCGGCATAATTACAACACAGCATATTCCAAATTCTGCATGTGGGTCTATAAACATACTGACATTTATTGCTGTGTAATCCACTAAAATTTTCGCTGAAACCATTCACACCTTTATCTGCCATGTGACGTTTGGGACATCTATCAACAAGATCGTGGTCGATGTCTTAAATCCAGGGTATATTGGAGTGTTTCAACAATCGACAAGCTGGTTGCATTCTCTTTGCAAAATTGCCTGTATTAAAGGATTCCTTGTTAGCTTAAAGTCATGAGAATTGCATATTAAGCACGTGCAACAACTCATAATGGATGACTCAGCAAACAAATTGTCCAGACAAAGACGACGTAGAAAAATTTTAATGAACGATGATGATGAAGATGACAGCATACCCAGCAAAATTCAAGGTCTTATTCCAAGTAAACCGTCATTTACAAGTGAAATAGAAAAAAGTACGAGTTCGTCTCATACTGAGCGAACGATTTCAAGCTTTAGCTCAACAGAGCGGAGTGAAAATGTTTCTGCCAGTGAAAGGACATTCACAACTTCAAGTGAGTTTGAAAAATCGAGCTTCACCAGCTCACGTTATACTGATACACAGAAGAGCAGCTATGAGAGGTTTAGCAAGAGCGAAGCTAGCAGGGTTGAAAGCTATAGTGATCTCACCAAATCTGAAAGCATATACAGAAGTCACAGTAGATCAGAAGAGTCATACAGCTTACATAAAAGCTACAGTTCTAGTAGTGATATTCCAGATAGCATTGCCGGGTTGAGCAGCATAGGAAACCTGAGAGAAACGGGAGGCATTCACACCTTGGGATCAAAATTGGGCGGTATTGGCCAAACCAAGCAAATGAGTAGGAGTTTGGGCAGTTTTAATGACTTTGGAAGAGTAACTAGAGACGACAGAGACATCTCAATCGTCGATGCAGGAGAATCTCGGACTTATCATGACAAGTCTATCAAAGAAGGACACTCTGACAAATCTGACAAAACTTCAAGTGAACACCGACGGTTCATAACTGATTCAGAAAAGTATTCGTACTCAGACAAGGAGAACACACAGGTAGACTTCAGTAGAAGTGAACATCACGAAGTAACAGAACGAAGAGGTTTTGTTGCACCAGAAAAGATCAGGTCAGGTAAAAATTCCACTGTCCAGATAGAAGGAAGCCAGCTACACCGTCCACGCAGTTTGCCTAGTTCGGGAAACGAGGAAAAATACACAAATGTCGAGGATATATTTGCAGGAAGAAGGGAATTAAGCGAGGAAAATAAGGAACAAAAAAGTATTGAAAATGTTCAGGGAGCCCACTTCGATGAGCCAGGTGACCTGTCTGAAATGCACGTAGCAAGTATCAGAGATCGAGTTCGTCTTATGAGAGCCAGTATGAGAGGCCAATTTGAAGAACCAGACCAGGATCATGAGACAACAATCGACATACAGTTTAAATCAGATACTGCAAGCGATAGTCCGGCAAATGAAGATCAAGATGAAAATGAACCGGTGATGTTAATACAACCAGACCGCGCCGTAGTTATTCACGCTGAAATACCAACAGGTTCTGACGTTTCAGAGCAAAAAGAATTTGGTAAATCGTCAAGACCAAAATTGACAGAAATAACTACACTTCATGAACTAGAATATCAGGGAATAGATCACGTTCAAGAAAACCCAACCGATGTTATAAATTCTGTTCAACACGACACCAGAATCAAAACGATCGAAAAAGACGAAGACAAACAAGGTAATGACGTTGAATACGAAGTGCCAGCTATCGCGACTTACAAAGATGTTGAAGAGGAAACACCAGCAATAAGTACTGACACAGGTAGCAACTTGCCAGAGCTACAAGATGATCTTGCTGACTACAGTGAAGTCGACAAGCAAGTGGAATCATCAAATTTGACAACAGAAGTCACACAAACTATTGCAAAATCATCAAATCCTGAGACTGCATCAGAACTGTCAGTTAGGAAGTCTTATACTCGTAACGTTTCAGATGAAATTATAACGATCCAAACAGGAATTGTGACATCACGTGAACTAAATACAGATTTGGCCCAACTGAAGCCAAATGAAATTTCCCCCAAAACGGTTGGATCTGACGAAGTCATTATAATTCAAGGAGTGCCAAAACAACCATCACATGACACCCAGGCGTCTGAAGTTATACATCATGAAATACACTCAGTACAAACCACGAAACCATCAACGTTTGACGCGCAAAACTTCAATTTACGGTCCCATGCTCCACGACCATACCAAAGGCCGAAGTCACTCGAAGTACGATTATCTTACGTAGACGCTCAAAAGACAAATGCACAACCAGAAATAAAGTCAGAAGTTTCCAAGCAAATCCCATCACTTGAAGAACAAGATGTATACCAGAGTCCCCAACATGAAACATCTCCTGTCGAATTTCAGCCAAAAGATAACTCACAACCTCATCCACTGACACCTGTTGCACAACCAGAGACAAAAGTAGAACATCCTTATGAGACTCCACCACACAATAAAGATGACTTTATGTTATACGAACTTCATCCAACTCTAGTACAGAAAACAAATAATTTACAAGACCTTCAGCAGACACCTCCTGATGTTCAACCGAGAAGTCTGTACCATACTGAACATTACGAACCAACTGAATTACAGCCACAAGATGAAAAGGGTGACATGCCACAAAGAGATATGTTATGTGAGACTGAACCTCACGATGTAAGAAAACACGACGACCAACTGGATCCAGATGATTCTGACGAAATAGAACAACAGGATTTCTATCCTCAAGACACGCAGGTTAAGGAAATGCATTTGGATGAAACCGATGGCTATGAAGAAAAAATAGTCACAGTACAAACACGTAAAACCTTTGCATACAAAGTAACACCCATGGAAACAGAAGAAAATGATATTAGATCATATCAAAACCAAGAAGAACCTGGGCCTAGCCAAAACGTCTTGCAGGAGCAGCCGATAAGTGAGGATCAGTCAAATAGAACTTATCTACTTGAATCAAGTCCACGAGAGCGCTGGGTACTGGATTCGCAAGAAATTGAAAGCGACCAAAATGATTCCCAATCTAACAACTTGTCGACCGAAAATGTCCCATATGCTGAGGATATAGCAATGGAAAAATTAGCGGACGAAAAACAAACTGACGAAAGACAACAAAATACACAACCATTGAACTTTTCCGACATTCGACCATTTCAAGTTGCATTACGTCCTATTCCAGACGATTTGGAACAAAAACGACAACATTCTGACAATGAATTAGAAAACCAAATATCTGTGATATCACGGCGTGAAGTAATTGCAACTAAACAAACAACAATTCGCGAGTTACACTCGGTGAACACCAGTACGAAATACGAAACTCGATATTATGGCAATGATTGGATGTCGGACCCAACCTTACCAGCTGTGCAACAAGAAAAAGTAACAGTTAAAGATACAAAACTCGAACCGATATATTCGGAGCCAGATGAAGAAATTTCGTTTGAGCCAATTTTAGTCCTGGATGATATATCAAAGAAAAATGACTTCAATGATGCAACATATCCCACATTTGATCCAAAGAATATTGACATTTCGTATTCTTTGAAGTACAAGACAACTCAAACTTACGAGAACAAGCAACCTCCAGAACAATTAGAACCACTGCTATTTGGGATTGAAAAACACTCAGCAATAGACTTGGAACGTATGAAACGTTATGAAGTGGAAAAACAAGAACTACAAGCGTATGAAACAATGCCTGATGAATCAACTCCAGAACAATTAGAACCACTACTATTTGGAATTGAAAAACACTCAGCAATACACTTGGAACGTATAGAACCTTACGAAATGGAAAAACAAGAACCACAAGGATATGAAACAATGTCTGATCAATCTACTCCCGACACAGATATCCCTATATTGGACAGTGATGAATACTTTTCCCGGAGCGACAACGACACTGATTCAATTTTGAATTCTCCCACTCGCAAGAGGAAATTTCCTGAAAGTATCGACGAGACAGAGGATGATGGTACAGATCCATCTAGTGCCTCACACGTGGCAATCAAAAGAAGGGTTAGGATAACAACATCAAATTCTCTCCCAACGGCTGGAATGCGAGAAGTGAAGAGAGAAGAAAGTCATTACATTCATGTTCCTTCCACAAATGTAGACAAACTAAGAGCAAATCAAGTCGATGGTCCCATTTTCGCTAGTAAGACGGGTGCTTTAGAAAGCACGCAAGATCAGGTTGGGGTTGTAATGGAATACGAAACAGTGGATAACAAGAAACCAATTCCAGTTCCACAAAAGCTACGACCAAGAGACGAGCTGAAGTTACAGCAGCCAGACACTGACCTAGAAATACCTGATCCACTCCGCAAGTACAGAGTTGATTTCAATATTCAGCTATTTCCCTTTGAAAAACCTGAATCAAAGAAACATCTAAAATCTTGGAAATCTGAGCCAATACTGAATCTGGATCGGCTTGAAGATAATTCTAGACCTAAAACACGCCGTTGGAAGTCTATGAACTTTGAAAAGAATGCTCTGAAACAAAGCAGTGTTGTTATTCAACTACAAAAGCCTCACATACGCCCACTTGCGCCAGCATATTCAATTGATAACCTTCCATTTGAAACAATTATCAGAAATGAAGTGAACATAAAACTAAAGAAAAAGCGCAGAAGGAGTTATCCCTCGGCGAAAATACTGGATGATGTTCACGTTGATGAACCCAATGGATCACCTCCTCGTGAAATACAACCACTTGAACTACAGACAGAGGATGTACAGCTAAGTGAATCTTTTCAGGCCACGGACACACTCTTTTTCGATAATTTTAACGTTGAACCTGAAGAACTTGACTACAACAAAGAGAATGAACCTGAAAATGAAGTGCCTGTGGAAAGAGAGCAATCACCTCTAAAACAGAGTAACATTGATACAATCCAAAAAGAACCAAAGAAACCAAGAAAATCACGTCTAAACATCACATCTGTAAGCGTAAGACCCAAGTCATTCAAAAACCAACCAAAGTTTGTAGCCGTAAAACAACAAACAGCATCTGATTTTACCGATGGTCGTATAGAATCTACTCCAAGATATAAAGTACACCATGCTGTAGTTTCTGAAAAACCTCGAGATGACATAGTTATTGAAGAAGAACGACCAATACCAAGTCCAGAAGTGCATGACAAATTTGAACAACCTTTAGATAGAGAACGCCTTGAAGAACTAGCCAAGAAGGATGAACCTTTTGTCCCACCAACAATGGACACCACAACTTTGGAGGAAGAACCTAGTGAAGAACCAAAAAATGTAAGACCTGTCGTTGATATTGAAAAGTACTTGGAAGACAATGACAAAAACATAGTTCCTGAAGATGAATATTTTGGACATTTACCTAACAGGACTGAGCTTCACATAACTTATCAACCTCAAACGTTCTCCCCATACCCAGAGGACGTTGATGACGACTTCGACAACACAAATGTAGACGTTCCTTCAGATACAACTCATGATTTTCCAGCAGCACATGAATCACCTTTTCCAGTAAATATACAACAATATTTAGGGAAAATGGTTGATGACAACATTGGCGGAGTGCCAATAAACAACGGGGTTGAGCAATTGAAACCATCCGAACCATATGCGGCAAACAAAGAAATTCAAAGATTGATGGAAAAGGTGTCAGATGATGAACAAGAACCAGTGAAACAAGTTGTACCACGACAGACAATTGAAGTTATTTTGGTCGACGAAACCAAGAAAAAGAAGAAAAAGAAGCCGAAAAAAACACAAAATCCAAAGGTTGACACAAGCGTTAATGATATTAATGACACTGTGGTAAATGATATTCAATTGCCAAAAGCGGTTCAAGAAGCGAAAGAGAGAGTAGACACAAAAGAAATAGCAGTACAAACGATACCTGTACCAGACGATATGGACAGCGAAGATGATTCTGATCAAGAACTTCTTCACTATCAACGGGGCTACCTGATCAACACAATACCTGAAGAACAAGAAGATGAAAGCCCATTGTCTACACCAGATGAAAACAATTTCACTTATATTAATGAGGAAAGTCGCAAAAGGGATTTCTTGTTCAGAGACATTCGCGATCACGAGTCAGCTCCTAGACATCCTTATCAAAGGAGAGACGAACCAACCTATTCTGATGGTCCGGAACTTCCTTCAAAGTATATTTCAGAACTTATCATACAACAAGATGAAATTAACCCGGCAGAATCATATGTACCAAATCATGATGAAATGTATGATAGTACACGAAACTCTCATCCAGCTTTCACAGTAGACAGTTTTTTGCCCACGCCTAGTGATGAGGAACCAACAGAACAAACAAAGTCGTGGAAAAATGATTCTCCGCAGGTGGAAACGAAAGAACCATATAATATAAATTCATACCGACCACAAGATACAATTAGTACAGAACAATTTTCAGAAACGATATACAAACCAAGGTACGAAATACATGATTTCTTAAAGGAAGGCGAAAGACAACAAGATGGAGCTCTAGTTCAAGCACCGCATTCGCCAACATTGCTGGAGGACGAATTATCTAAGGGGGAAGAAAATGTACCAGTTGCCGAGAAACTGGAATATCAGCCCAAGTATGAAGTTAACGATTTTATTAAGCAACATGTGCAGGAAAAACACGAATCGTCTCAAAATACCAGTGCAAATAAATTTATGCGGGAAAAAGAGGCTCAAGATGAAAAGCCATATTCTGCTAAAACCACAACACTTTATCGACTGGAATACCAGAGTGAGAATGTAAGTGCTGAGCGCACTGCAAAAGAAGGAAGATCTGAGTCTGGTCACCCGAAATATAAGGCACGAGTTGAGCTAGTAGACTTGATAGCAAAGGAAGAAAATAGATTTAACAAGGAACCCAGCTATATAGAGTCAGCTACAACAGCTCATAAGGAGCCAAAAACATTGCAGTTTAACCAACCAAGATATGAAATCAAGAATTTTGTGTTGGACGAGAAACCAGGTTATGTTGGCAAAGCTGAAGACGACGAAGAATCGGAATCTACATTACAGAACAATGAAGACGTACCTTCTAAAACTCCAGGGAAAATATCCGAGCAAACCTATGAACTGAGGTATGACATAAAAGAATTAAGGCAAGAAGAAGAACAATTTATACAGCAGCATGTTCCTGATGGAAGTCCGAAAAATATTGAGCTCGAAAATGGACCAACAAATGTTTATCATCCTAATTACGAAAGACAACCTGTTTTTAATGAACGCGAAAGCACTACCACAATTTCTTTGGATCAAGAAACAGAGATAAGACATTCATCGTACCAATCTCGTTATAAAATTCCCGATGTTGTGCTGGAAGATCGATCCGAAAGCAACACAACACCATCAAAATATCTTGAAGTCAAAACTCGAATAACAGCTTCAGTTCCATTTGTTGAGAGAGAGCCAGAATCGACCGAAGAGAGATCAAAACAGGGACATACTTCACCAGTTTATCAACCGCGGGATGAACTACAAAATTTTCTATTAGAAGATCATCGACAAGAATTCGAAGGTCATCCAAAAGAATTCGAAAAAAACCCACCAGAGCAAACAAGCACGGAAGAAACTCTTGTGTATGAAATTCCTCAATTAACAACAAATACTAAAGTCAGAGAATTTGTTATCAAAGAGCAAACAGAGAGCAAAAGTATACCAAAACGTCCCCCAACAGACGAAATGGTACAATCAAATCCAGAATACAGTTCAAAATATGAAATTCCTGAATTAGAAACAAAAAACAAAGTTCGAGAATTCGTCATCGAAGAACAACCTGAGAACAAAGCTATTCCAGAACGCCCTGCAAAAGATAAAATTCCTGAAAGAGAAAAAAAAATCGAAGTTAGAGAATTTGTCATCAAAGAACAGCCTGACAACAAAGATGTTGCGAAACGTCCTGCAACGGACAAAATCCCTGACATAGAAACAAAAACAAAATTTAGAGAGTTTGTCATCGAAGAACAACCTGTGAAGAAAGATGCTCCAAAACGTCCAGAAACAGACAAAATTCCTGACTTAGAAACAAAAACAAAATTTAGAGAGTTTGTCATCGAAGAACAACCTGTGAAGAA
>ERZ1738538.115-NODE-203-length-8545-cov-46.907067_pt1 | contig 8545 bp, 2 predicted proteins | sample MGYA00581730_ERZ1738538 | MGnify/ENA primary metagenome ERZ1738538 (study PRJEB40740, sample SAMEA7388105) | Antillogorgia bipinnata | biome: Marine coral reef biome; feature: Environment associated with an aquatic invertebrate; material: Seawater | host... | reverse complement strand
TGAAATTTTCCGGAGTCATTAGAGCATGCGAGTACTCGCGATTTATTGCTAAAAAACAAAATGGATTCCGGCAGTTAGTGCACTTAGCGCTTTCCCGGACGCGTGCAGCTTTCAACCCCGAGGTTGAAATCGTTCATGTAATCGGTCCATGTAATCGGTCCCTGAATATACAACAAGATTTCACCTCAAATTTGCCGACAAAACCTAGCATGTGAGAACAGACTGAAAGTTGCGAGGATCCAGCACCCCGCAGACCCCCCATACCTACACCACTGGGTTCGACATATGTAACAGTTTAACGGGATAATAAATATTGAAGCCACCTGCCTTGATGATTTTATGTATGAATAAATGCGTTTGCCTCGACGAAAATTCAACGTCTGATATGGGCTCTCATTTTGCATCTTAACATCAAATAAACCTAGGTGCATAGGACGGGACCTTTATCAATTGAAGGCTGTTTTTTTCCCCGAAAAAACTGTTTCCGTAGTCGAACATTTTTTTTACCAAAAGATAAGACGTTGAAACAATATGGCATTTTATTTTTGCCATTATTTCATTATTACACTGTGTGTACGTGTACACTTCTATTTTCTAAACCCTCAAATTTCCAAAAAAGTTTGAAAAAGACCATTCCCCCAAATATACATCATTTTACCAAATTTTTGAGGCTGCAGCTCTCCCATGCAGCCACCCTAACTTGTACGCCTATAGAAATGAAGTGCCCTTGACTAAACGGAAGCAGTAGACATTTGCTGCGATTATTACACGATTACTAAAAGGAAGGATAAGCGAAGACTCTATCCCAGGACGCTAATATATGTTAGGTGCTCTCCTCGATCTATGTTAATACGGAGCGATTTACCCCTTAGTTTTTCTTTTAAGTAGTTGTAGCATAATTACCGGAAAAGTCGTGGCTCTAAATATTGGTTGAACATGGATACACATATTTCATCTTTAATGACAACAATTATTTAATAATTCTTACAAGATTATAACTATTTCAGAGAAGAGTTAATCTTATTACGGTTAACATCCCTATTTATAATTGTGTTCGTACTAACTATAAAAAAGATAAAATTCTAAACTATCGTGCATTAGTGCTAGCATATGATCATCAAATTAAAGTTTGTGTATTCAAATTGTTTCTCTTCAAAAAGTTCTTAGTTAATTCCTACTTGTCAAACTAACATTCAACAAAGTTTGTAGATTTTTGGCTTCATTTTCTGGTTCTCTCCCAGTGATTTTCCACATTTCTTCTTCACAAGAGCATTGTAATTGGGCCACATTTCGTTGTATTAAACCGTATAGTTCGACGTCTACTTTGATTTGATCTAACTGATGCTCATTACACAAGTTAAGGGATCTCTTAATCACAAGCTTTATTCCATTTTTCCATTGAAATAGGACGTCCCTTTAAGTTTTCAAAACTAGATGTAAGCAAAGGTAAACGTTTTGACAGTAACAGTTTCATATCCTGTATTTCAAACCAGCACAGAATACCCACTCAGTGGCTTTTACCAGACGTATTACACCATCATGCCACCATTAATTGCATTGCTCCTCTTGTGAATTAAATATTTAATATTTAATTGCATTTTGTTGGCTGCCTACAATCATTCAGCTAAGCGTTTATCTTAAATTCTGGAACAGGTGCCACAATAATTGATAAGTAGTTTCACAATTATCCACAAATCCTGAACGACAACGTGAAGATCGCTGTCTTTGTAGCCTTTGAAATCTTTCAATTTTTTGGATTAATGGCGTAATGTTCCCTTCGCAATCAAGTATCATAGCTACGTTCAATGCTTTTAAAGGTCCCTTGATTTTGTCAATATACGAAAAAGGGATTGCTTTGGATATTACACTCCAATGATTTCTAACAAATTTTTTCTTTATAAAAATTCATGTCGTTACATGCTTCGTGTCATCCATTTTCTGTTTTGTCACAGATACTTTCAATTTCAATGATATTGTCACAAGCGCAGAACAGAACATTAAGAAGTCGTCATGTGTACGTTTCAGGATTGTGTTCGAGAGTGTGACCTAGCGAATTTGTTGTGTTGGCTATTTATTGTTGATGCCATATTGTGTACGTCATAGGCTGCTGTAAACCATTATCGATCTTTCAAGATGTTGCTGAATGTTGGCCACATAAAGTTCTATGTTATTCTTATTTTTTACAACAATAAAACTCTTGTCTTGACTGTATTCAATTCTTAAACATGCTTACTCAGCTGCTACAACACATTTGATATATTTTGATATCTCAATTAACGTTAACACAAACCTTTTGGGAAATTAACAGAACGAACTTTGAAAAATATACACAATTTGCATGGATTAAAATTGCACGACTTTATTTTGTTTGATACATAATATCATCAATTGTTGAATTTTCTAAATTTGTGTACAGCTTCAAAGTTTTAGCAGGAAACATTTTCCAGTATCATTGGCCTATAGCATTTTTCGAAAACAAAGATTGTCTGTCTTTACAAAAAATATATCAAGAAAAACCAACTGTTTGTTGATAAAGTTACTGTTTACATTGATTGACATTACTTCCAAGCAAAGTTCGTGTTAACTGTATTTTGTGAGATTATTGGTACAGTATTAATCTTTATTAAAGAATGATATTGAAGCATTTATAGGATCAGCAACACTAACTATATATTATATATTCAAAACTACTACAATTCATACAGCGAGAAAAAATTTAAAACAACATATGTTCAATCAGTGTTTCTAAACTTACAAAAGATTTTCGCTCGGATTTACTTAATCCATACAGTTCGTCCTTTATCAGATGAAAAAGCAACTTTCGGGTTTTGCCTCGAGTTTTATAAGTAATAAAGTACTTCTGCTCGTGTTTTAAACAGCACAAGAAATGACGGCAAATAGAAAACGTTTTTGTAAAAATACTGGTATGTTCTATCACGCCACGTATAAATCAAATGCACACAAATTTTAAAAATTTTGATTCTAATTTTTGCTAAAAAGATTTACACAGTTGAATTTGAATTATTTGAAGACAGAAAAAAATAAAAACGAAATGTGGTCAAAATTTTGAGCAGAAATGTTCCTTGCATGTTGCAATATTGTCATAGGCCTACTAGGCATGGTATACGAATCTGGAACTTTTCCTGAGGGTCTGTTCATATGGGAAACGTTATCATGGTTAGCGAAAAAATTTTTCGACAAATTTACAAGCAAGATCTCGTCTTCCAACAAAAATAGTATGAAAAGTTACCTTACGTTCATTTGAGACGAAAAGGTTTCCTTTTTGAAAGTTTTCCACTAGTTTATAGGCGAGATGTCAGTAAACGGGAAAATATTTGTGTCATATGAATACAACAGTCAGAAACTTTACCAGGTAATTCTGGTAAGCGGGATGACGCTTCCCACATTAACAACACAAAATCATTTGGCAAATCGAATTATTTTATCTGTTCATTAACCTGGATTACTTTTTCCCATATGAACAGGCCCAAAAAAACACTATATAGTAACTGATTTGCTTATACAAAACCTATCGAAATCAATGAAAAAAGGCTGAAAGTAACCAGTAACTATCAAGGCACGCGGTGGCAGATAATAGTTAAACTTTCTAAAATAAATTTCCTCATACACAAGGAAATAAATTAATGCAATACTCGAGAACATTTCTATCGCTTCATTCTTAACGTGTAAATATAGGCCGTGTGCAAATACTCTGTTTTAAAAATATACTGCAAAGTTATTAGTAAAAATGCATTACGAATTGCGTTAACAAGAAGAGATATGCTTGGCAATATAAATAGATGTGAGCAAAACAGAGTATTTGCTACAATGGATCTCTATGGCCTCAAAATATGCCATTATAATACACGCTGCTCACCCTTAATACGTTTTGAGGTAAAAACAATGCCAAAAAGTAGTAAATACATCCGTTTTGTAGTTAGAAGTGTATCTTTTTTGGCATGTTTGTTTTGTAATTTATAATAACTTGCATTAAAAACTGACTGAAAACAATGTTTTATAAGATAAATTAAATTCCACTAAGAAATTTTCTTGTGGATGCATTTGTTTCATTAATGCCGGTTTAAGCTGTAGGCCTACGTTGTTTAACAACTTAATAAAAGGTCCGCCAACTAAGTCGTTCGTAATCCAACATTTTTTTTCACAACAAAACAATATACTTACTTGTCAAAACTCATGTCGTTTACAAGGCTTTTACTGAAACAGTCTTTGGGACATTAACGCAATGTTTCTGGTGACTGTGAATAAATCTGACATCAGTTCTGCAGTGAAAAACTACCATATATTTAAATAATTGTGAATCCGTATACACGTTTACGGTCCCCTATGAACGTTCCAAGCTGTTTAGTACTTTTGGATAATGACAGGACTCGCCTACAAGAGGTTACTTTTGAAATGGAATCAAGCTATTTCCTATCCTATGATGTATTGACATATCAAATCACGTTCACAAAATAGTATTGTTACTTTTATCTATGATGTAATGCAGCACTCCAGAAAATGAAGCATCCTACTCAAATGATCATACAAAGATATTCATAAACATCACTATAAAAAATATAAAAAATAAATTATCAGGGAACAAGGTTAATATAAGAGAAGTAGGCTAAGTGCGATGTATCTCTACCAGCGCGGTGCGCGAAAATCATTCCATAAACAAAACAAACAAAAGTATTCGCAAATTAACTAGAATTAATGGTCGTTTATGTGTTTAACAAAGTTTAAATATCATCACACCACAGCAAAACCATCAAACATCTTCCGAGATTGTTTTCCTATTTCTTCAATCACATCTCTTTTAAATTTTACATCCTCTCCATAAATGGTAAATGGAGCCCAGATCTTAATGGATCGGTAATGTTCTTTCTCGTGTTTTTGAAAAAAGTTCATTGCTCTTTTAAGGGCTTCACAAACAGATGTTTCCTCGAAAAGTTCCGCATAAAATTTCTTCATGAAGTCTTTTGTGGCAGAATCATGAATAGGCCACAATGCGGCGAGAACAGAGCGGGCACCAGCTGCTAGAAATGCTCGAGTTATACCTATGACACCTTCAGACGAAATTTTACCTTGCCCAGTATCGCAACAGCATAAAACTACGAAACGAGCTTTTACAGAAACACTCATAATATCTCGCTGGGTAAGAAGATATGACTCTGGTTTCGAAACATCTGGGCATGGTTGACCAGAGGAAGAATTTGGTGCAAGCAGTATTTCGCCTCGAGTTGGTTCGCCATGAGCTGCGATATGAATTAAACTAGCCTTACCAAGAAGTTCTAATACCACGTCTTTTCTGGCTTCACTTTTTAAGAAAGCTTTGGCTTCAAAAAGTTTGGAAAGATATTCAACTTCTTTAGCGGCATTAGGCAAGTCATTGGGCACAAAGATTTTTTCGTTTAAGGAAACTTTTCCAATTTCTGGGTTACCAACAAACAACGCAAAACCAAGTTTTAAGTCACGGGACCGTTCCATACTACATTTCAAAGTGTGTAATGAAGGAGTAATTTGAATGCTGTAACTGTCGGATAGATAACGACCATTTTCATCAACCAATGCAGAAAATGGTGTAAAAAACAAACATTTATCAGGGACAACAATGAGATTATTTCCCTTATAGAGATCTTTTACGGAGCCAACTAACATCTGAAACCATTTTTTAAAAATTTCACATTCCATTACATTGCTGCAACTGCCAACTGCATTTTCAACAGCATCTTTACCAATTTGTGTAGGTTTCCGATTTGGAAACTCCGATGAAAAACCTATTTCATTACAAGAATTAGTAGCTAAGTCTGTGTTGTAAAATGAAGAATTCCTATCAACAGTAACATTCATTGGTCTAAAAAGCAAGGCTGTTAGTAACGATATTTCTTGCAAAGTTACCTCTAGCTTTCGAAAGATAACTGTGTCATGGCAAACCCAAACATTGAGAAAACCATGCATGTCAAACGTGAATACCAGAATTGAGATTTCGGTTTTTCTTTCACTAAAAACTTCATGAAGTTCTTCAAACCATAGTTTCTCTTCTCCTGCGTTAATTCGATCCCACATCGTACCGTTGTAATCGAATATATCTAATCTCAAGGTGTTGTTTTGCTTCTCAATACAAAAATGGAGCTCTTTAGCCCTACCAAGATCTAGGACTAATAATGCGGATTGAGTGCACTCCATCGAGAGGAAGCAACTCATCAATATTAAATGCGACTTGAAATACTGTTGTGTAAATTCTGCTTTGTTTTTGTCTGGAACAAATTCACAAAAAATTTCATCAAATAAACGAATTGAATCCACCAAGTAAGATTTTCATATTAACAAACTGCCCCAGATCATAGTAAGTGTAACCCAAATTGCTATTGATACTTGCTCTTCCTGACCGATCTCCAATTTTAGTACTCTCTTTTAAAGCTTTTTCGTAAGTTTCAGTGGCCTTTTGGTATTCTCCTAACTTTAAATATGCATTACCCAAATTGCCAATGTTGCTTGTTATTCCTGACCGATCTCCAATTTTAGTACTTATTTCTAAACCTATTTGGTAATATTCTATGGCCTTCTGATATTCTCTTAGCCGAAAATATGCAACACCCAAATTGACATTGCTACTTGCTTCTATAGACCGATCTGCAATTTTAGTACTTATTTTTAAAGCTTTTTCGTAATATTCAATGGCCTTTTGATACTCTCCTGAACTAAGATAGGCATTACCCAAATTGCCATAGTTACTTGCTATTGTTGACCGATCTCCAATTTCATTACCTATTTTCAAACCTTTTTCAAAACATTCAATGGCCTTTTGATAGTCTCCTAAACTAAGATATGCATTACCCAAATTTCCATTGTTACTTGCTATTCCTGGCTGATCTTCAATTTCAGTAAGTATTTTCAAACATAGTTCAAAATATTCAATGGCATTTTGATATTTACCTAAACTACAATATGTATTACCCAAATTACCATTGTTAGTTGCTATTCCTGACCGATCTCCAATTTTAATACTTATTTGTAAACCTTTTTCGTAATATTCAATGGCCTTTTGATGTTCTGCCAAATTACGATATGCATTACCCAAATTGCAATAGTTACTTGCTATTCCTGACCGATCTCCAATTTCATTACTTATTTGTAAACTTTTTTCGTAATATTTAATGGCCTTTTGATATTCCCCTAAACTAAGATATGCATTACCCAAATTGCCATTGTTATTTGCTATTCCTGACCGATCTCCAATTTCATTACTTATTTGTAAACCTTTTTCGCAATATTCAATGCCCTTTTGATATTCTGCTAAACTACAATATGCTTTACCCATATTGCCATTGTTACTTGCTATTAGTGACCGATCTCCAATTTTAGTACTTATTTGCAAACCTTTTTCGAAATATTCAATGGCCTTTTGAGATTTTCCTAAACTGAGGTATGCATTACCCAAATTGCAATTGTTACTTGCTTTTAATGAAGGATTTCCAATTTCAGTACTTATTTTTAAACTTATTTCGTAATATTCAATGGCCTTTTGATATTTTGCTAAACTGCGATATGCATTACCCAAATTGCCATAGTTACTTGCTATTACAGACCGATCTCCAATTTTAGTACTTATTTGCAAACCTTTCTCGAAATATTCAATGGCCTTTTTATATTCTCCAAAACTAAGATATGCATTACCCAAATTGCAATGGTTACTTGCTATTCCTGACTGATCTCCAACTTCAATACTTATTTGTAAACCTTTGTCGCAATATTCAATGGTCTTTCGATATTCTCCTAATTTGAGATATGCATTTCCCAAATTTCCATTGTTACTTGCCATTGCAGACCGATTTCCGATTTTAGTATTTATTTCTAAACCTTTCTTGTAATATTCAATGGCCTTTTGATATTCTCCTAAACCGAGATATGCATTACCCAAATTGCCATTGTTTATTGCTATTCCGGACTGATCTTTAATTTTAGTACTTATTTGTAAACCATTTTCGTAATAGTCAATGGCCTTTCGATATTCTCCCAAGTTATTATATACAGAACCCAAATTGCAATTGTTACTTGCTATTGCTGACTGATCTCCAATTTTAGTACATATTTGTAAACTTTTTTTGCAATATTTAATGGCCTCTTGATATTTTCCCAAAATACGATAAGCTATACCCAAATTGCAACTGTCAATAGCTATTCCTGACTGATTTGACATACTTGTGTTTACTTCCAAACTTTTTTCGTAACACTCAATTGCCAGGCTATATTTGCCTAGTTTGGAATAAGCATCACCCAAATTGCTTTTGTTTACTGCCACTTCATGCAATTGGCCAATTTGGGCAAAAATGTCCAAACTTGTTTTAAAATGCTCAATGGCCTTTTTATACTTTCCTGTCGCAAGATAGGCTTTACCCAAAAGGGAACTGTTGACTGCTATTCCTTCGCGATCTTTATTCGCAATGCTAACTTGCAAGTGTCTTTCCCAGATTCCAATGTTCTCTTCTGAAGCCATTGGGTCGTCTGTTTTGGTTTGGCTTGCGTTTTTGGTTTCTTGAGTCCT
>ERZ1738538.108-NODE-193-length-8668-cov-10.069314_pt1 | contig 8668 bp, 3 predicted proteins | sample MGYA00581730_ERZ1738538 | MGnify/ENA primary metagenome ERZ1738538 (study PRJEB40740, sample SAMEA7388105) | Antillogorgia bipinnata | biome: Marine coral reef biome; feature: Environment associated with an aquatic invertebrate; material: Seawater | host... | reverse complement strand
GTGGCATTCATCTTGGAACAAAACTTAGCATCGTGGTAGGATTGTTTCGTACAAGGTAAGTGAATGCATTTTGAAATATTATTCAAATCTTGTTGTTGTTATCATATATTTAATGAATCTTGGAACAAAATGCGTCGGTTGGATGAAGTTGTTCCATGATTACTGAAACATGAAATATCACCTTTTGCGTTAATCCACGACATTCGCATATATTGCGTCCGAGCTGGCGAATCTTCATTGTCAAGCTAGAAGGTCGAATTTCGTGCGAAAATATGAACTGTACGTGGGCCGGTACAATACGAAGGTGTAAATAATATTCCGTGTACGAGTGATACAAACAGAAATGCATTCCATTGTATGATTAACATAGGTGGCAACATTTTACGAAACTAACATTATAAAAGTTATAATACAACTAATACAAAATTCCAATGTGTTATCACTGTTGCCTACTATAATATACATGCATTCTTGTGGTCGTATTTTTTAAGAAAAATCTAAATTTGCGATTTTATTTAATTTGTTTTGATGTTTGACAAAACTTGACCGCCCACACCGAGTTATTTTCCATCTCATTATATGCCACTGGAAAGCCAACACAGCACGATACACATAAAGATGATTTATTAAGAAAAACATACATCGTAAACCAATTTATTTGCACTGTTTTTCCTGTTTGTGCACAGCAATCACGAGACACGGCACTCACATTGTTTCCGGGTTTTTCAACTGAAACACAACAGCTAAAACAAGACATATTAAGAGAATGCAAAGATGAAAATTGCAATAACAGACGACCGAGACAGTCCACAGATGAATTACCCGGAGGGCAAAATTGAAAGCGTGGTTGCAATTATACTGAGTAAGGGAAATGGTTTTCTGTCATAAACAAATTCTTTGAATAAGCTCACGTATGGATCCAAACTAAAATAGAATATAAAAAGGCTTTAAGAATGTATAAAATTATTTGATATCATATATTAGTCTTCGAACTTTCTAAACAAGTACAGTGCAGTATTTTTTTTCACGCTCTGCTCAAATATTCTCACTTCTATTGGCTAAAATTGTCTTATCAAAATAATCTTATTTCAAACTTCTAGTTGCTTGTGTAAAAATTGTTTAAGCATACCCAACAGCAGAAAATATGATGTTTTTTGGCAGATAGACTTTTGGTGCTTCGGACTAGGCTCAAATTTCTTATACATACAGGGTTCAAATTGTTTACCATCAATAAACTCTTATTCCTCAATAAACTCTTATGCATCATTGCAGGTCATGTTATGTCTCTCTAGTTCCGCATGAAGGTAGCATAATTGCTTCATCGGTAAAAAAAACTCAACCTGATGTTATTGTTGGTGATAGCGTTGTTTGTTCTTGATAACATGCAGTCATGAATACAATAACACGATACTCTCTATGCTGTAAACAATTCCTTATGCATAATTGAACATGCCTAAAGTTTGTTTTTACGAGAGGAAAAACATTTGTTTTATCACTTTCTCATTGTCATCAATCTAAAGACTGATTTAATTAATGTTTTGCACGACAAGGTTTATTATCGTTTTAAATGCAGTTGATATTTAAGCACAGTGATCCAGAAAACAAGCTTAATATGACCACCAGAATACCGGTATATCTATAAATATAGATCAGTTGACAAACGTATAAACAAATCGGGATATGGCTGGTGATTTTGAAGTGTTTTCAGTACAATATCACCAGACAGAAGGAAGCTAGTCCCAGTAAGGAGTATGACATTTATAGGCAACATTAAAAGAAAAAAAGATATTTCTATTTAATTTCACAAATCGAACTTTCATTTCCACACACACACATGTACCTCCCTCTTCCCATCTCTTTCCTCCTCACTATCCAATGCTACCCCACCTTCACCCTTAGCAATGCAATACCATCCTCTCCCTTCATTAGTAATGCATTTACACCTCCATTACAGTTATTATAAGCAATTTTGAAAAAAAAGAAGTTATGTAGCATTTAAAAATCTGACGCGCACTGCGATAGCATATTTTCAATCCAAAATCTCAGAGACAACAGGAATGATTGGAATGATCTGAAAATTGCATGGGGAAAGAAAACCATTTGCGCTACGACTAGAGGAAGAAGTTAGGATTGGGACCTAAAGCGACAATCCTCTTATAGGCACCAACCTTTTCCGCACTTGCCTGCAAGCCAAGCATAAAGTTATCCGCCTTCATTGCTCAGACGGTATTGTTTATTATTATTGACGGTTGTTTGATCGGTGTCTTCGCTCACACAAGCAGTGATATTTGAGGATTTTGTGGTAGTGTATGTGTCTTAAACTTCAACATGAATGCACAAGTTCAATAAAACAATAGAGACGTTCTTTACTGGGTACCCAGGAACTGGAAGTATGATAATGCACCTTGCTTGCAGCATGCCATTATACTACAAAAGGTCAGCTCAAACCAGCCGTAAGTATCAAGTTTTTAAACCTGTATAGCTCCAGATAACGTCGCACACTTTCAGTGAAAAAGCGAGTAGAGGTTTCCAACCAATCTTGTCAGCATTTCCTGTAGGAAGAAACCAGAATTCCTGACATACGCTTTCCGTCATTGAAGTTTCCCCGGTATCAACCGGCAAGAATCCAACACACAACCTCAGAATCGAAAGTCGTTTATTCGATAATTTCACCCAGAAAACCATAAACATTGAAAATCTACGACCAGCAAGTAACCTTTGTAAGGTTAGAAGATCAGAGTATAAGCACTTTGGCAAATTTTTAAGAATTTATAAAAAGGAACTGAGTCGGTATTTAATAAACATTCTTTAAAACACAGAATTTCAGATATTGTGGTCACATAAACGTTAATCAGCTTTGTGGAGAATAATTTTAAAGTAATAGAGAGGGACAAAAGGGTTTCATCTTCTCTGAATTTCATGCAATGTCTTTACATAAGGCAATCAAAGTAACGCATCTTCACCTCAAGCAAAATTCCAAATTCGTTCTGGGCGAGACATGTAAAGATGTGTGGTTGAACCACAGACACGACTTCTTTGATATCATGCCATTATTCTCGCTTTCCTCTTAACAAGACAAGGAGTTCAAGGAATCACATCAGGCCACTCCCCCTACACAAAATTTGAACTTGCAAACAAGAAATAAAGTGAAAATGTTGGCTTCCTATCGCGTCAGTCATGAACGTAGGAGCGAATGCAAAGTAGTACTTTTCATAGAAGAAAGGTACAATTACTTTGGAATGGGCAACATTTTCAGAAATTGATTAAATTTTTTGCATCATGCCACTCGATTTGATAACCTTTATCGGTCTGTAAGAAAGCTAATACAGTTCTGAAAGCATTGAAACGAAGTCTCCACAGACCTAGGTAACATCTAATCCTGGTACGTTGGACACAATTTGTTGCTTGCGTATAAGCAGTAAAGTTATATAAGAAAACATTCCCAAATTGTATAATGTAATGTTCTGTGATTATTTAATTATACGAATCGTAAAGTCTATGACTGGTAACAGTACCAAATGAATAGATATTTAATATTGAGGCTTAGTACGAAATATATTGCGATGAGGTTTCAGACCACGTCTAATTTGGGCGATGAACAACAAACAGGAACTACGAGTTCGCAGGCATCACAGTTGTTCCGCAAAGATCAGAAAAGATCTTAGATATGCTTGGAATAAACACCTTTAGGCCTTGGTTAGCATTTCCTATCTTGTCTCGCCGTTAGTTCCGCGTTCAAACCGCAACAACAACTGCGCTGTGGATCAACAAAGGTGGGGAGAAGTGATGTACGGTGAGAGACGACGGTTGACTTGATTGTTCTACCGTCCACGTTTACAGATAGGACTATCATATCATATGATAATGATTAATATCACTTAAAATGACAAGGTGAAAATGAAGTAGTCATGCTTTAAAATAACGAAGAAACACTCCTTAGCCATCTGCGGAAGTATAGATTTGAATGAGTCAGCGAACACAAAGCGACGCTGATTATTTTAACCTAACAAAAGCAAAAACGTTGCTAGGTTTGATTTTTAAGAGGAATTATTGCTTGAATCCAGTCTTAACGGATCAGCCTTGTTAAGGATTAAATGATATCAAGAAGTGTCTTAAATTATAAGTCAGAATTAGCACAGTGAACGACTCATTGAACTGGATTAATTCTAGGACCTTCAGTTCGTTATTGAAGACGCTTTGTGATTTTCTGAAAACATTTTTGCCTGAGCACTGTTTTGATTACAATACGACTTTATTTTCCAAATAATAGTCTCAATACTGGATACAATTTCCCTCACAAAAATCTTGTGACGAGACAAACATGTTAAAACTGGAACATGTGTTCTTGCACATTTGAAACTTCGAGTAATGCTTAAACCAAGGTGAAAACCCCGTCGATATAAACCACAATGTTTCCTCAATTACTGCTGATGACACAGACAACATGTGAGATATTAACCTCAAATATTTTGGCGTGACCCTCACAATTTATTTACGTTCCCTCACTGGATGTAGTCCAGGCAGACGTGCATTATCTTAAAGTATGCAGACTTACCACAGCTACACAGGAAATTAAAAGCGCTTGCCAACAATTTGAAAATAAATATATATGTTTATGCAATCTTAGGAAAATATTGCAATAGCAATGATGAATTGCTGAAAAGACTTGACGTTAAATATACTTTATTTTGGGTATCAGTTTCAAGAAATGTCAAAACGTGGTAAGTATTTTTTTTGGATCATGAGTTTACCACCTGAAAGAAATATAAGAATTTCAAGAAAAGGCCATCAAAAGTCGAGTCAACCTTTGCCTGTGTTTTGCTACCAATCTCAAAAAGCTGCTTATCCACGACGATTGAGTAAATTTATGCGTTCATGCTAAAACAACCTTATGGGGTTTATTATTTTAGCGCTAGACTACCAGGAGGACGTCCTTTCCAGGAAGTATAAAGTACCGAGGATAGTCCACAATTTTACAGCCATTTGAACAAGAATAATAGCAACTAAAATCTGTAAAAGTAGCTCTGCCTTACAAATTTGGCCAGGCCGCAGCGGGCTTTAAAGTAGCCATATGCGCTCTCATAAATTATTTAAACTTGCAAAGGCGGTGTCGTTGGCGCTAAAACCTGGAACTTAGAAGGTCATAATATGTGTCGTTATTCAAAAGAATGGCAGTAATCTGGAATTGAAGAAGTATGAAAAATAACACTCACTGTCATTGCAACATAATTGGCACTTGCATAAGTTTATTATCACAGTACCACAGGTGATACTGCGTATGTTTATGTACTGCATATTATACAATAAGCTACAAAAAGCTATTGTCCGAATTGATGTTGGGTTTATAGTAAGCTTCGTCTTGACTTTCCCACGAGTTGTTACGTGACATTAATGCTGGCATTTTTTCAACGATTAATAGCGCGTTGTTTCGCTGATGCCGCATATAAATATTTAGCGCAATGGCTTAGTTTCCTTAGCAACGACGAATTTTTTGCGTGCATATCACATTTACTTCCTTATAATGTCCTGATTAGGACTGATTATATGACTTAGGTCGGAGAGAAAAAAGATCCATATATCATCTTGTGCTTATTATCTGTCTCTTCCGTTTAGTCAAATGTTTACAACATCGCAGAAATATCCCTAGGGTATGATGTGTTTTGAACGGTAATCTACTCAAAGGTGAATTAAGCTATTTCACTCATCAATGTAACAGCATTAATCTAACACCGCATAAGCGTTGCAGTCAGGATGAGACTGAGATGCTGCCTCTCCACCAACGGGCAAAACTTTTGTAAAAATTCTTGGCTTCGTGGCATTGCAGGGAAGATTTCAGAGAAGAAGGGCTCTATTGAGCATTATTTCGTCCACGCTCTTTTCATACTGAAACACTTATGAGGATTCAAGATGATGCAATCCTTTCATCCTTTAAGGATACAAATCCCCCCCGCCATACTTTGTCAGGTTGCAGGGTCCTTGCGCCTTGCACGGTTCAATTTTTACCGCCTTCGATCCAGCTGGTTCCATAATGGTACGTAGTCACCAATATCCTTTGGTGCAACACTGAACAGGGTTAGGAGGGGGACGAATAAGGATTTGCAAACCACTGGTGTCCTAACAATTTTTGAAAATTATGATAATAAATGATCAAGTTTTTGTAATAGTATTAATGTATTATGGCATACGGCGTTCCGGTTTGCGTCTGAACTACCTTGAAAGATATCTCAAACGTGCTGCTCAAGTGTAGGTAGTATTCTACAATAACCAGTTGTTGCGGTTTGTGTCTGAATTATCTGGAAACGAAATTTCAAAGGTAAATCGTTCCAGTAACTTGGTCTGGTGGTATGACGCTGTTGTTGTTGCCAGAGCAACACAACCCTGTAATCGCGTGCGCAAATATTGCAAGGTCGGCCAGGTTACTCAGCTTCGCGATTATTCGCACCATGATTCGCACTATGTTCAAGAACGTTCGTTAATTTATGATGAACATAAAACGGTAACAATGACGACAGCAGTTGACCCAAGGATTATAGGCGCACCACATTGTTGCCTGATGACAAGGTCAGGGGAAATACTTGTTCCCCTGCTGAGGGGAGGAAATCTGGTGAAGCGAACAACAATGATATGACTCAAAGCTGTTAAGATACTTTTCGAGTGTTGCAATGCATAAAAATTATATGCTAAGATATAAAAGGTTAGCGGCATTTCTATTTATACAACAGTGGTAGAAATACTGGCATGATGCGCTGGTGAACAAGTGTGAACACTCCCAGAAATAGAATGCCGAAGCAATAGAACGATCAGGCAATACAATGTTTAGGAAATAAAAGTTCTTAGGGAATGGAATGCTTAAGAAACAGAATGCTTAAGAAACAGACTGTTGAAAAGATTGCATACAAATACGGCATAGTTCTGTATTTCCGTGGCCAAAATTCACTAGAATTCTCGAAGTGATGTCAATGAACAAAAGCATTATACTCTGCAGAAAAAATCAAAATTTCACGTCATAGATAGTTGCAAAATGTAATGATCCAAACTGTCCACGCTTCATAAGTAAGATCACATCGTATCCACATGGCCATTAGAAAATGCATTATATAACTTCAATTTAGACAACTGAAACGTTTACTGATTGCAAGTGAAAAGGCAATTGTATTTAGACTGCAATGGTGTCGTAGATAGCTCGGCTATTATCACACGAAGTGTACATAACACTTGAATAACCCGAAAACGTAACAAATATGAGACGCAATTTTCACTCTTTACGTAGAAAAGCACGCGTAGTTTGCGATGTAGGACACAAGTGATGTTTCCTCTCGCGATTGACATGTATATCTCTAGGTGTGGTACGTTGACTTCCTTTTCTCATCCAAAACCAATAACATTGAAGGTCAGATTAGGCTCTGTTTTAATCAACCATTCTTTGATTTTATTTACTTAGCTTATTAGTAAGAACAATGTGTGTTGCACAACTTGGCGTATTTCTTAATTACCTGTCCCTCCTAGAAACCCACTCATAAAGCCATAACTGATCCCGCGGACGAAAAAAACGTTGGCCTAAATTCAACTAATTTTACTAAAGCTGAATAACTCGATATATTGGTTGTTGTTTATCGTTTCTCTCATAGAAATGGAGTGAGATTCACCAATATTATAGTTCATCGAATAAGCCCCAAGTATTTCGCACCAAAGTAACTTTATTCATACTGGATGGCTCCATCAGTTCTTAACAGTTCTTCTTAGAAATACAGAAAGAATCAACTCGTTCAAAACTATGCTCACTAGCCAAACAGGAAGCCTATACTTCGCAATAATTCTTTTCCTTAGAAAGCGCTTTATTTCCACGGGGGAAAACAAAAGTATTAGATAACTTAATGTTGGGAGGATTAGATATTACTGGAACAGAGCCATGCATGATCCAAGAAAGAGACATTAACCATTATCTTTTCAACATGCCCCCATACCATGACTTAAAGAGGATTTTATACTGGAAATAGAGTGGGGGGAAAACAATATTAAATACAGACCATACGCCAATATATGGAATTGTTAATACATCCTGTAAAAATGACATGCTGTTGGAATCACAATGTCAGGGGTACTGTTTCATGTACAACAAGGCCATAAATGTACCAATCAATTACTTTGATAAATAAACAGACATTACTCAAAATTCTGGTTAGTTTCTAAGACTATAAGCAGATATCGACACATATCGTGAGCTCTAAACTGGCCCGGAAATCGTCTAAAGACGTATTCAAAACTCCTTAAATGAACAAAGTCTCGCACTCCCCTTAACGGAAGCGGGCACCTTCTACTGTGGTTAAAATTAACTTAAGTACTGCCAGATACGTTACAACAAATGCAAAACGCTTAAAGGTACTAGTGATTTCAGTAACTTCATTAGCATTTTATATGACGAAATTTATAAGTATATGTATTGCTTTCGTTACACTCAATGTTACTCGCTGTTATTTGTCGTAAATAACCGGCTAATTACTAACATATGATCAGCCTGTCGTGAGTGTCACGGAGAATATTATTGACACTCTAGATATATATAGTTTTATGACTGGAGGACAGTTATCTGATATACGCTGCCATACTGTGCAGGAAAAAACAACTAACGTATTTCGTTTGAAGATCGTGGAAAAACATTCCCTTTTAT
>ERZ1738538.107-NODE-192-length-8680-cov-10.042551_pt1 | contig 8680 bp, 1 predicted proteins | sample MGYA00581730_ERZ1738538 | MGnify/ENA primary metagenome ERZ1738538 (study PRJEB40740, sample SAMEA7388105) | Antillogorgia bipinnata | biome: Marine coral reef biome; feature: Environment associated with an aquatic invertebrate; material: Seawater | host... | reverse complement strand
AAGTTGAGCATAAATCACAATGTAGAGCTGTTCAGATCGTGGCCAGTTTTTTCTCAAGTCTGTTCATTCTCTTCAGATAATCTCTCTCCTCTTTTAGCTTTCTTTCTTGCGGCTAAACGTTCTTTAAGCTTCTTTTCTTTGCCTTTTTCATCCAGACGTGTTGATTTTCGTCCATCCATGCTTGCCATACCATCGTCCTCCATTTCGGGAAGGGATGGAGGGGACTGGAGCGTTGTGCTAACTCGTCGTTCTTCCACTTTGAATTTCTGCTCCATTTTAGCCGCAATCAATTTCATCTTTTCTTCAGGACTCAAGCCTTCCTTTTCCTCTTCAGTTAGAATGTGTTCGAATCCCCTGGACTCGGACCGAGGCTCTTTCATTGTCATTGTTCGTTCATGTCGTACACGCGAGATTCTGTCGCGCACCATCGTCAGTTGTCTCTCGCGTTCCTCCTTTCTTTTCTGTTCTACCATTGTTTTCTGTCGTTCTCCCAGACCAATGATTGTCGCTGCTGCTGCCGCGACGTGAGACTTCTTTCGCAATCGTCTCTCCATCAGAATATCTTCCTGTCTCTTTCTTTCTCGTTCTATTCCCATTCCAAACGTCGTATGTTCTCGTAACAATGAACCAACGATTTCTTTCTTTTTATCTTCAGAGACTTCGACATCAACGACCGTTTTTTCTCTCTTCATACTGAATCCCTCAGGCAAACTTGGTTTTCTTCCCTTCAGTTTCTCAGTTCTTTCAACAACACGATCAGCACTGGCGGCTTTGGGAGAAATATTTTCATCTTGTTCAGCTTCATCTTTCATGTCATTTTTGCTTTCTTCTGCATTTCTTTCTAATTCCTCTTGAGCTTTTCGTTTGGCACGTTCTTCTCGACGCCGCGCCAGTCTTTCTTGAAGTGATTCTCCTTGTTTCGATCGTTGTATCATAGTTTTCTCTCGTACAAGCGAGGACTCTTGTTCCGCCATCATCAACAATGACGTAGCGATGACTTCTTCATACTGCTTATCATCTCGACGTCTTCTTCTCGCTTCTAACTTAGCTCTGGCAAGACGCCGTTGATGTTCTAGCGTTGCATTTAATGCTTGTTTTTTAGCTTCTTGTTGTCGTTTCAATTCATTCACAGCAGCATTAATTTCATCTTCACTCGCCCCAGTCAAAAACCTGCGCTGTCGCTCGACCTCCAACTCTGTTTCCATTTCAGCCAACTGTTTATCATTTTCGCTTTCAGCTTTGCTCAATTCACCATTTTCCTCCACTGGTTCCTCCTTCTCTTTTTTCAGGATAACAGCAGCTAAATTATCCACAATGCACTCTTGTCGAATACGTCGTTGCTCATCTTTGATAAGATTTAAAACAGCTTCTTCCTTTTCCGCCAAAATATTTTCAACCGCTCGACTTTCGGTGCTTTGTTTCTCCTGCAAGTTAGCAACCAGCATCACGGCAAGTTCATCCTTTAGGTTTGACTCCAAAACATTTCCGTCAGATAACTCTTCTTTGACATTTAGAACTTTAAGAACAATTCCGTCTTTTAAAATTCTCATTAATTTTACTTGACGATCTGCTGCCCGTAATATATTCGCCTCTTTCTCTTCCTTGGACATAAAATCTGAGCCTGCGTTCTTCGATGCTCTTACAGTTGTAGTCTTCCACTCTTTAAAATCGCGATAAAGATCTGCCATTTTCTCATCTCTTTGTTGGTAGTTAAGGTAACTGGCAGCAGCTACTGCATCAGCATCACTCTCACTTACATCAAGTAATTCACTCAGCATCTTAATTTCAATCGAGTGTTTTTTCTCAACTTCCTTCAGAATGGCTTCTTGTACAGCAACAACACCTCCTTTCTGCAACTCCAAAGCTTCTTGCGATAAAATATCTTTTTCCTTGTCTTGTTCTTCTTGTAGTTTAGCCTCGATTGCTTGTCGTTGTTCGTCTTCACTGGAGTGAACTATGGCAGCTTCTTTCTTGGCTCGTTTTGCCTTCAGTGCAGCCAGGCGTTCTCGCGCCAGTTGCTCGTGTCGGGCACGGTCTTTACGATAACTTGCCTCGCGAGCAGCTTCTTGTTGTTTCGCCAATCCCAGTACTAACGCAGCTGCATCAAATTTATCTTCTTTGGCAATTTTCTTCTGTTCTCTTCTCAATTTTGCCAACTCGAGCTGTCGTTGTCTTTCACTGCTGAATCTTTTATCTTGACGTTTTAATGAAGCAAGCAATGCCTTCTTTTCCTCCTCATATCTCGACTGTAAATCTTTAATCACATCCTCTGTCGTGACTTCCTCTTCAATAGTCTCCTCTTCGATTCCATCCTCCAAAAGTTGAGCTTCTTCTGTCGTAATTTCAATTCCAGCAGCCTTCAGTTCGCGTAATTTCTGCAAACGACGTTTTAAGGCATCTCTTTGTTGAGCTTTTGTTTCACCCATCAATTTTGAAAGACTGGCCGCGTGTTCCAAGCCCTCACCAAACAACCTATTCGCTTCATCAATTTTTCCTTCTTTTCGTAATCTCTTTTCTTGTAATCTAATTTTTAAAATCTTTGCTTGTCTTTCTCGTTCAGATAACTCCCCCCAAACTGCGGCGCCCAGTTCGTTCATTAAACTTTCTGCAATCAATTTATCTTTGAGCGCGTCGTATTTTTCTTCCAAAGCGCCAAGGAGCTCTTCTTCCGAGGGTATGTTGTCCTGGTCGGGTTTATGTCCCGCGGATTTCTGCCCAAGTAACGAGACCGCGATGTTATCGTACCAGCGGTGACGTCTTGCTTGATGTTGAACCGCGCGGAGTTGAGTCAAAGTCACGCCAGATTTTTCTGATAAATCCCTGAGTAAAATCTCAGCTTCTTGATCTTGTATTTGCTGCAAGTTGGCCAAAATGGCGACATGAACCTCTTCATCTCTTCTTTCTTTTCCATCCTCCTTCATTTCCTCGCTAATTTTGATGATATTCAAGCACACTGCCTCTCTCAAGATTACGTCATGTTCTGTCACAGAATCCGCTGTACCATCTGTGCCTCCATCACGCCATTGTTCACGAAGACCCTTTAATTCAACCAGACGTTCAGTCCTTTCTTCTTTGCTTTTTTTTTCTGTTTTCTTTCGTAGCTGACTGGTTTGTTCTTCTTGAAGAAGTTTTTCCAAGACCTCGCGCTCGCATTCTTGCTTTTTCTCCAGTTCTTTCAATACTGCCTCCTGCAGAGCAATGAGATTTTCTTTATCACTAATATCCTCTATTTGTTCATCTTCTTTCTCCCTCAATTCTTTTTCAACGTCAGTTGCTTTCTTTTTCCGTCGCGCTGCTAGTCGTTCTCGCGCTAATTGTTCTTGACGAAGTCGATCTTTCTTTTGCACTTCTTCCAAATTGGCTTTCTGAGCCTGCGCTAGACCAAGAACTAAGGCTGCTGTATCAAACTTATCCTCATGTCTCGCCTTCCTCTCCTCTCGTCTTAATCTTGCCAGCTCAGCTTGACGATGTCGTTCACTTGCAAACCGTCCATCTTTGTTTCGTAATGCTTCTAACAATGCCTCTTTTTCCTGGTCGTAGTTTTGCACGAGTTTAATCAGAGGATTCAAACTCGCTTCTTTTTTTAGTTCTTCTTCAAACTGTTCATCCTCTTCGGCCTCCATTTTCGACACTTCGTCTTTGCTCATTCCTTCTTTTAATCTTTGTCGTCTTTTCTCCAGTTTTTCTTTCATACGTTCTTTGTATCGCGCTTTGTTCTGGACCATCAGATCTTGAAGGTTGCTTTCAGCGTCGAATGCTGCTCCGAGGAGCGCTTGAAGTTCGTCAAATTTACCTTCTCGTCTCAGTCTTCGTTCTTCAAGCTTCATTTTCACAAGTCTAGCTTGTCTCTCCTGTTCACTCAATGCTTGCCATTCAGCTGCTCCCATCTCCTTCATCAAAGCCTCAGACAGCAGTTTATCTCGAAGTGTATCGTACTTAGAGTCCAAAGCATCTAACAACTGTTCTTCGCCAACATTCGTAATCTGTTCGGGTGTCCCAAACACCGTCATGAGATTAGTTCGGACTTCCGAATCAGCATCGGCAAGCAATCGGGATTGTAATGCCACTAGTTCTTTCTTGTCCTTGTCAGGCAGTAACGCCATTAATATCTCACTTTCTTTGTCCTGTTCCTGTTGAAGATCTGCCATTAACGTAATAATGGCGTCATGTTTTGTGACCTCTTCCCCAGGTCTTTGTATTTCCAGATTTCTTAGGCGGGAGATCAGTTTCATTATGGCGGCCTCTTGTAACATCTCGCGATGAGCGTCCACATCATCTTTGTTCAAAGTATTTTTCTTCAGTTTAATGTTATGCACATGTTCCTCACGCTGTTCAGGTGTCATTGACTGAGCTAAATCATTCAAATGATTTTCCTCGTTCTCAAGTAACTTTATCAGCACTTCTCTTTCTTCGCAATGTTTGTTTTCCAGGAATTTCAGAACGGCTTCTTGCATTAGACTCTCATCACCTTCCTTCACAATATCGTTTTCACCCAATGCCTTCAGTTTCGCTCTATTTCTGCGTTCTTCCAAACGTTGTCTTGCCAGTTGTTCGTGCCTTGCGCGATCTGACATCAACCTTTCCTCTGCATCTTTGCGTTGTCTTTCAGCAAGTCCCAAAACAAGAGCAGCAGAATCAAATTTGTCTTCAAGCCTCGCTTTCAGTTGCTCTCGTTTCAATCTCGCCAGCAATGCCTGACGTTCACGTTCGCTTAAGAATTGATTGTTTGCTCCAAGTAACTTCGCCATTAATGCATCTCTTTCCTCTTCAAACCTTCTATCAAGGCTATCTAGCAAACTCTTGCCATCCAGAGATTCTATGTCGTCCAGTTCTTCATCACATTCCTCTGCAGGTAATCCTTTTGCGAGTCGTTCACGACGACGTGCGAGTCTTTCCCGAAGCTGTTGCTCGTATTTCTCTCGATTTTCTCCAAGCAGTTTTCTTAGATTCACATCAGCTGCAAAGCCTTCTCCCAACAGCTTGGCCAGTTCATCGAGTTTGTTTTCCCGTTGCAAACGTTTTGCTTCCAGTTTCATCTTCATCAAACGCATTTGACGTTCTCTTTCTGAGAGCCTCTGCCATTCATCATCACCTAGTTGTTTTCTTAAAGCTTCTAACAAAAGTTTGTCTCTCAATGCATCGTACTTGTTCTCCAAAGCTTGTAATATTCCGTCATTAGAACCCAGGCCATCGTAACACAACAACACCCCAGCAACATTTTCCATATGTTCCGACTTGTAAGCCTGAATTTCCTTTGACCTTATTGTAGCCAGTTCTTCTTTCGACATATCAAGGATTTTTTCCAACGATTTCTCACGTTCATCACTATGACGTGTATGTAGGTCCGCTACCATGGAAACAAAGATGGTGTCATCAGTAATTCTACTCTCTTTCTGACTGTTCTTTAATCGAAAACGACGACTTTCAATTTTGAACGCACAAGCCATTTCCAGAATAGTGTGATTCATATCTTGATCACCTTTTTCATCTAAATCAAGAACATCTCTCTCGTCTTTCAACTCCGTCAATCTCTTCTGCCTTTCGTCTTCAGAAATCTCCCTCGCCTCAACGCGGAGATCTTCAAGAGCGTTGTCGAGAAGAAGTAAGGAAAGGAATCTTCGTTCCATTCTATGTTTGCGTTCCATTTCTCGCAGCACTGCATCCATCCACTCACTTAAAACATCTTTGTTTGGTTCGGAGTCTTCAATTTCCTTAAGATCTTTACTTCCAGATAAGCGCGCCAAAACAAAATGTTCTTCAGCAAGCCAATGTCTCCTTGTGTCGTCTTGTGATAATCGTTCATTTTCACTCCGTCGGTGTCTTTCACACAAACCTAACACCAAGAGAGCACAGAGCATATTTGGCTCTTGCTCGGTAAGTCGTTTTTGTTGCTGTAGTCTAACTGTTGTATCATTCACTTCACGCGGCCCACTTCCTCCTTCCTGTAACCACTTAATCAATGATTGTTTCTCATTTCTGTATCGTTCATCAATATCTTTCCAGAGGTTTCCAGACGATTTTAAAATTTTCTCCTCGACTTCATAATTCTCAGTTTCTATTTCTAGACCCTCGCTCAAACGATTCTTTCGCTTTTCCAAAACACTTTTAAGATTTTCAACGAAAAGTTGGCGACTTTCACCCAAGTATGACATGATTTTATCGCTGTTGCTAAATCCATCCCCGAGCAGTTTCAAAGCTCCACTGAATCTTTTCTGAAGACGATATTTCTTTTCACTCACTTTGGCTTTTGTCACAATATTGTATCGCTCGCTTACAGGCGTCTTTTCCCACTCATTCGAGCCTATCTGGTCTTTGAGAGCTTCCTCCAGTACTTTATGTCTGATGCAGTCGTACTTCGCTTCAAGCAGCTTGATGATGTCATCCTCCAAACGTGTGACATCACTAGTACCCAGGACCACAGCTGAGAGGTTGTCTAGCCACTCTTCGTCGTACATTTGCTCCTGCTCTCGACGAATACGTAAAAGTTCATCCGAAGTCTGATCCCTCGCAGCTAATAAAGTTTCAGCATCTATTTCTTGCCGATGCAGGAGGTTTGCCAATAATGAAACAGCGATATCTTTGTCAGCCCCAACCTCCTTCGTTTCCAACCGTTGGTTCACATACACAATGATGACTGCTTCTTGAAGGAGTCTTAAGTGAAATGATTTGCTTCCAAGCTTATCGTCAGAGCTACGATTCCTCCAGCCTTGTCTTTGAGTCTTGAGTACGACGAATTGGTTTTCTCTTTCCTCGTTCGTCATCTTCCTAACATCGGCTCTAATCTGACTCGCATCTTTTCCCTGTAACATGTGTACCATCATTTCCATCTCAGCTCGATGTTTTCTTTCCAATGCCTTGATAACATCTTCATACAGTTCTACTTGCCCAGTTTCATGCTCATGATACTCTAACTCTGCATGTTTTATGTCCCTGGGTAACTTGTGCCCGCGTCGTTCTGTCAGTAGACGGTCGGCTAACATATGTTGAAGCTCTTTGCCAAAATGATGTCTGTCAATCTCGCTTCCACTGGTAGCCGTTTCTGCTACACCAACGACAAGACACGCTGATTCAAAGCTGGACTCTAGTGAAGCCTTCAAATACTCCCTGTACATCAACTTGTACTCTTGTAACCGTTGAGTTACATTCATGATTTCGTGTTCACCACAGAGTCTGCTCTTCAACGTATCTTTCTCGCTTTGATACCGAAGACAGAGATCGTCCAACATTTTGTCACCATCCACCTTGCCTTGCAACTTCTCTCGCCATTCTTTCAAGAGGATGTTATGGATTTCTGAATCCGTTTTACCCTCATTTTCTAGCATTTCTCTTCTTGCATTTTCATCATTTAAAGACTTTTCATGATTTATTCTACCAGGGCCAAGCAAGGCTAGTAAATTCCTTTGGTACTCCCCAGGAACAGACCCAGCTGTATGACTGTGTGTCATTGAGCCTTCATGAGAAGAACTGAGTCGCCTCTCTCTCAATTTCAAATGAACCAATCTCTCTTCTTGCTCTCCTTGAGACATTGCAAGCCAAATTCCTTCTCCAAGATCATGCTGTATCTGCTCAAGAAGTAGTTTTTCTCTCAGAGTTTCATACTTTAATTTGAGGAGAGCAACTAAATCAGAGGCGCCAACTTGTTGTCGACCCTTTGTGGTCTCCTCATCCTCAAGATCAGACTCTTGATCAAACAATATGGCATTAATTCCTTCCTTCTCAAGGCGCCTGATTCTTTTTCTTGATTTTTGTTTTAATAACAACGAGTCTTTGTTGCGTTCTGCCTCTCTTTGGGCCAACGAAGAACTGTCTTCCTGAAGTTTTTCTAAGACTGACCAATCTTCGTAAAGCTTTTCACAACCCTGACTTTCCAAATTCTCTCTCTCATTATCAAAATCAACATCATTTAGCTCATCACCAGTGGGTATCTCACATAACCACAATTTGATTTCATCAAACGAGACATCGTCATAACTGGTAAGTCTGGACGAGACAAATCTGTTCCAAGTGTCCAAAGAAAATTGCTCCCCATGAACACATTTGAACAACAGCAATGCTGAACTTAGTGAGATCCTACCACAACCCAACACATCCAGACATTTAAAATCCCATGCAATGCTTTCCTCTAGTAAAACCCGTCTTCCAATTTCCTCTACCACAGTGCCGAAATACTCCTTACTACATTTCAGCTGCGAATTTTTGCCACATACAAAGTCCACAGCTGCTTCTATCTGTCTCTGATCTAATGGGGCTAAGTAGACTTGAGTTTGAAAATCTTGCAGTTGATCTACAGTTAAATAACCACACATTCTCGTGTCTAATAAATCAAACATCATATCGTAATCTGGTATCCCCATTTTGAGTGGCACAACTTGAGAAATCACGGTTTTATAACATATGATTCCATCTTGGCAACTTAGGAATGCTGTTACAACTTTTTTAAAAGAAAATAAATTCCAGTTTTTAAGTAAATCGTCTCGTAAAACAACAAAATCTATCCAGAATCCATATCCAAAGCAAAAATCACGTCTTTTTCAACACTGTTTTTACATAAACGTCGTTCAATCTGAAAGTTTACTGTCCCACTTTCTAATAGCAACAAATTTATGCATGTTTTGTAAACACGAGCTTCCATTTGTAAGAAATACTTTTCTTTCCTTCCTCGCTCAAAATTTCAATCCCA
>ERZ1738538.82-NODE-148-length-9744-cov-29.098359_pt1 | contig 9744 bp, 4 predicted proteins | sample MGYA00581730_ERZ1738538 | MGnify/ENA primary metagenome ERZ1738538 (study PRJEB40740, sample SAMEA7388105) | Antillogorgia bipinnata | biome: Marine coral reef biome; feature: Environment associated with an aquatic invertebrate; material: Seawater | host... | reverse complement strand
GTTGCCAGTAGAAGTGCCGCACTCTTCATTGCCAGATTTCAACACAATACACACTGGAGTAAGCAAGAAAATGTAGATGGACAAATATCGGAAACTGTGAGAAGAAAACGGATGCGCGGAAACGAGAAAAGCGGGTGCGGGGGAGGGAGGGGGGAGGAAGCAAATTTCTCAGAGTGTTTGACGCAACCAACCCCAGTCAGAGATCAACTCTTGGGCCGTATTCATGTGACAGTAGCGAATTTAAGATGCTCCGACGACTACGGTCAAAAAAAATCATTCCAATAAATGGAAGTAAAGAAAATTTGTCATTTATTAATAATCGAGTTAGTAATATACTGAGTAATCGAAAAGAAATGAAAATTTAAAGAATTAAAAATTGTGAACAATGATGACATGAATAACTGGAGACGAAGTCGTCGCACTGTTTACAACACAAATCGCAAATTTCACGTATTGTGCACAACGCCCGCAAGATAAGCCGGTGCAAGTCCTATGTTAAATTCGGTTAAGTAAAACTCTTCCTCGACATAAAGGCTGTATCATTAACTTCTTTTTCTGTATTAAAATCATACGATTGATAATAAACAACAAGTTTTCTTTACTACCATTTGTATGAATGATTTTATTTTGATCGTCGTGGTCGCGTTGCCGTCGTAGCATCTTAAATTCCCTGTAGTATATTTGAGTGCGGTTTCCCTCTGAATAGAGATTTGACACAATAATCTGAGTGAGATATGAATGGGTTAGCCTTGTGTTTGGTAGCAAACATTTGCCATTTCAAATCATTTTCTTTCACTCATGCAACGTCATCCTCGATTCATTTGAGGTTGACCCCCACTCAATCAATATAAAAAATGCTCTTAAGTTAAAGCCACTAATAGAAAAGGTTATGAAACGGTTAGACATGCAGAATTTACGCAATTTTACCATTATGACAACCTTAGGCTTGGTTTGGACGTCGGATTTCCGTCGCATCAAATACAGCTCACACAATGGAAAATCAAGGACGACATCTCATCTATTGCTTGAATGGCATTCGATGCGACGGAAATTGAACGTTTAAACCAGACTGAGGATAAGTAGAACAAACATTTTTTCGCGTGATTTGTTAATGAAGAACATATAGCAGTGTACCAGTAGGGAGTTCTAAGTTCGCGCTAATCCGCGAATGTATTGTAGATGGTTCCAGGCGAGAAGCTGTCAGCACCATTGAAAGACGAGGTGTGATTGACATATTTACTTCTCCATTAAAAGCCGGCCTCAAGTAAACAACGACTTCGAATATCGCTACCCTACTCTCCTACGCAGAGGCTTTATGGCACTTTTCGTGTCTTAGGTTGGCCAAACTATACTGTTTTTCGCCATCTAGTATCGTTTGGCAAGCCAAAGAATACGAAAAGTGCAAAAAATTCCACCACAGTTCAAGATATTTATAGGCACCAAAAGCCAGTTAAAAAGCCGTATAACAATTGCAACCTTCGCTGCCACTTCTAGCACTAGTCCTTTTTCTTTTGAAAGAATGTGAACGAGTAAACCAGTCACGAATATTTAGACAAGGAAGCATGTACTCGAACACATTTGTTATTATTCCACTCATTCACACGTTTCCAAAGGAGAAAATTGCACCGACTATTTACAGGTATAACCTGTTGAACATAGACAAAACTACAATATCAAGCTAAGTTAATTAGAGGTAAACCATTAATAAACACAATCGTGTTTAACTGATCAATTTATTCGTAACAGGTAAACATTGCTCAGCCGTAAGGTTTATTTAATAACAGAAGACAAGGTAAAATGCTTCATAAACGTACAGTTTCACTTAGCGAGACGTTTATAAAAGTATAAAGAATCGCGTAAACAGGAACCAGTCAGTTGTGGAGGGGTTAACTACTGCACTGAGTAACGTTCATGATAGTTAACAGACAGAAAATTGAATCCTAAATGACCTTATATTGATTCCTAAAATTTTTACGCAGACTATATTTCTCAGAAAAATTCACACACATTTTTATAAATACCTCAGAGTCGGGTCCAAATCTTGAAAATAAGAATACCTCAAAAGCTCCCTAAGCTAAACGTTTACAATGTAATTCGCACAATACTTGCTTACACACTGTATGAATGCAATATGTCACAGAAGGAAACCGCTTTCATGTTGGCCGACAGTGTTTCCGAGGGGAAAAAACCGTCAAGGGGGTTATGATATGGTTGACAAGCATTTCCCTTAATGGTTCACCGGTTCATGTAGATGTTAGGGGATTAGCAACAACAGGAAATGTACAAATTCTTAAACTCCATCAAAGAAATTTCCGAAACAAGCGACATTCAATGTTTCAAAAAACTTGCAACCAAGCTTCTATATTTGATGGCTTCGCACCACTGATTCGACTATGCAATATCAAATTGTTTCAGGCGTTGAGGGCTAAAATCTAAAGTCGCCAGCGTTCACATAAAAAGGGGTTAATGTTTAGCCTTTAGCGCATTTAAATTTTCAATTTTAAAGCCTCTGCGGATGAGAGAGGGCTAAAATAGAGATGACCGCGCGTGACTATCTCCAGATTAACCCTGGCATAGTGCCATCTGTCACAAACTTGTAGAAATTAAACTAAATAGGAATTTTAGTTGCGTTGTCAGGCTTGACAAGACTTCAATGGTAGGATGTTAACTACAAGAATTTTTACACACTAGAAACTAATAGGTGAAAGATCCTATTGGAGCTAATAGATAAAACGTTCTTTAGGGAGGAGGGTGTATATTCATATATTGCCTCGCAGATTTTCGCGTTCAAATTGATGGATTTGAATTAAATTTGAAAAGAAACTCGTCTACTAGAACATGAATATATGAATATCCCCCCTCCTCTCCCCAAAAACATTCTGGTTACGGCTTTAAAGTCCATGAATGAACCATCCTCATCCCAGCTATTACATTTACATTTGGCCTCGAGGGCTTACTAGAAATTTTTTTCGCTCTGATGACTATCTGTCCTCAATATGGGTAAAAAAAACAGTTCAGACGTTGTATATTGCTTGTGAGATTAATCAATGAATGAACATCCAATTAAGTCGTATTCACGACAACACTGGTGATATCCTTGCAAATTCCATGCAACTGAAATGACCACGTAAGTTCACCATTTAGGTCTTTTTGGCAAATATCAGCGGGTAACATCAAAATAACGCAGGACTATGAAAACAAGACAATAGATTCAAAAGTCGCTGAAATATTTAATGTGTATAAACTAAACGCTTGCGGTTTCATAGAGTTGTAAAATTGGGGCGTTTCTGGGTTTTTTCACGTGCACTATTCTATCAGCGCAACGAAAGCTTAACGCGTGGAATTCAGATTTATTTTGACGGTATAAAGTCCACTGACCTTTTGACGTTTGTCCTCAACTGAAAAAACAATCTTAAGAGGAAAAAACCACAAGATGAAAAGCAAATTAAATTCTATTTATTTTGGTCAACTTTCCTTTGGCCAATGTAAAATGGAACCGCGGGCAAACTGTATAGACTGTATAAGCCATTTTCATGGCTGGTTTTTTCACCATTTCTGAGTGAAACACTGCAAAGTATGACTTTCAGCGACTGTACGATTTGTATCAGGGATAAATCTGATTAAAATTTTTGAGAAGTAGAATTTCAAGAGGGCAGATGTCACCAAAAATGACATATTTTGCCCTTGATTCGTTATTTGCGTGTTAATCATGAAACTATGAAGTACACAATAAAGTAAATGGTCGAACACCGCAACAGAGGGGTTTAGCTTCAAAACGTCAAAGACGACGTGCATGCAAATAAAGTGAAAACGGCGTGGCATAACCTTACATGGGTACAGTACTCCTTAAGGCTGCTTTCCAGTTAAACGTTTTTCATACGCACGCGTACGCACGTAAGAATTGAAATCTTTCTAAAGGTTACACAAGTTCTGATTACCTCAACAAATATTAATTAAATCATGTAGAAAACTAAACTCTATACCTTTATTGTGTTTTTTGTTCGATGGATAACATTTAAACGGATTTAGACTGTACCGTGCGTACATGCACGTATGAAAAACGCTTAGCTGGAAAGCAGCCTTTAATCTGCACGTACCACTGTGCCAAGTGGTAACGTGTTGACAGTAGTTTCTGAGACGCGCCCAAACAAGCAACGCTATTCAATCAACGGCGAAAGCTGAAAGTGCCATCTTTGACATAAACGATGAGTTATATCATCCACTTCCCAGCAACCTTGGTACCATAAGTGGTACCAACAAAAAATCTCGGGTTTTCACACGTACGCGCACGCACGGAAAAGACGTAACAATCTCAATTCATTTGAATGTTACCGCGTCAAACAAGTAAAAGAAAAAAGAAAAAGAATTCAATGTTCTGTAGGGTTTAATTTGTACTTGCTAAGGTATTCAAAACGTGTGTAAAATTTAGAAAAATTTATACCATGTTGTGCGTACGCAACTGGTACGCAAGCGCAGGAAAAACGCTCAACTGGAGAGCAGCCACTAGTAAAGACCATAAGACACATCGAAACTTCAGAATTATAGTCCACATCGAATAAAATGACATAAATTTTGAACTGGTTCACCGTTAACATATCTACAATATACGACTCCTTGTGTGACACAGGTGCATTTTGAAAGTTCAAAAAAAGGCAAGCTAATTTTTTTTTAAACCTGCCAAGTAAGATAAGACTAGCAGGCAATATTTTCCCGCATGTTCAAGCTGTGATTAAGCAACGCATTTAACCAATTTAATCCAGCCCTGTGACTCGCACAAACGCATGTCATTGCATAATTTTTGTTCGTTGCATTGTCTAACTAGTAAACGAAGGATGACTCTTGTTCAACTTTATATATGACGTACACGTTTGCTACAGCATGGGTCACCTGTAGTGATTCTCTAGGAAAATCTGTACCACAGTGTAGCAAATAGACACTAGAGCTACCTATCACTGTGACATGTCTCCCTATGTTTTATGCAGTTAACTGGCTGCGACCAGCCAGTTCAGTGTTTTTGTTCGCCAGAAAATGAAATTGTCTAGCTGAGATAATGCTGTAGTAACACGCGTAATGCAACTGAGTGGCCTGCTATTCATTTCATTTTCCTATACTGTGTTTGTATAAAATACCAAGAAAATTTTGCCAGTGGGTATTGAGCGCGTTTATTCCTTTGAAGGCACCGTACACATTACGGCGATGCTTGGCGATTCATTGTCGGTAGTTTAAGTTACTTGAGTGGAAAATTCACGAAGAACTTTACTCATACTTTATATAATCAGCGGCATTTCGTCTCGCCGACGGTCAGCGTGTGATGAAACCACCACGTTTCAGCCTTACACCAAATCTTGTATCCTTTCAAATCTACGATTCTCTCTTTCAGATACAGGCTATGATCTAGACGTACGCCATTGGCAAGTAGATGAAGATCACATATTGTGAAAAAAGACCTTCTGGGTTATATCATGCACGTGTTTGTATATGTCAAATCCTTTCAAGTGGGATACAAAAAAAACAACAAAGGCTAAACTCGCGGTACCCGGTACCTAAAACGTCGCTGCGATATCCGTTCGCCTTTTACTGTTGGGAAATGTGTGTTGTTAATCATGTTTAATTTAAAGCAACTTCCTAGAAACTTTCAGTTTCTAAAAAAAGCTGTTAGAAGTAGAATTAGTTATTTCAAGGCTGCCACTTACAGCCAACATGTGACATGTCATGTGTAGAATGCCAACAAATAATCGTTTTATATTGAAAAGTTATCAATTATACCAGCTAATACAAATAATTCCAGCTCTGGTCTTTCATATTGCTCACTCTTTGATGTATATTACGGTATATTCTGTTATAGGAGGCAGGCTACGCCTATACATGTTCAATTTGTACAACGCAAAAGAACGTATGTTAGATAAACATTAACATAAACAATGCAACAGATATATCTGTACCTTATAATTCTGTTCGCCGAAACTCTATATATTAGCCTATTTTCACCCAGACGCAAGTCACCTTTTCAAAACAACCGTCGTATTCGAATAGGCTGCTCAAAAAGTTTTGTTTCAGTTTCCCATAAATTCAGTTTTCCCATAAGCTAGGTTTAATGGATCAAATTTCATTTTTAAACAACACATGATGAAATATTACGTATTTCAATAAGATACATGGTCATTTACATTTCAGTCAACACGGCTGTTTGAATTGTCTGAACATTATTTTAGCCAAAAATTTTAGCCACGCATTCTGTATCTAATATTTCTGTGACTAAAACTTAACACAAGTGTTTTTAAATAATAGCTTACCTATCTACCTCACTTGGTTGATATGAAATATTTTTCGAAGAAAATGAGGTTGGTTAATTAATCGACTACAACAGTTAACGAATCAGACAGGATAATTTAAAGGCCTGAATCAGTTCCACGACGGCGAAATTCTTCGCGCGAAATTGTGTTTGCCGAAATACGGATGGCTGCACTTCAGTGGTTCTGTATTGAATTTCGCCAATATTTCGCTTTCGCAGTGAAGTAGAACTGAATTCTGCTCCCTGGCAAAACGAAATTTTTTCTCGCGAAGCCTAATTTCTCTTAATTCACTGCGCATGTGCTAATTCATTTTGCGCGAAATTTTTTCGCATTTCGCTGGGATAAAGCGCTCGTGGAATGAGGCCTTAAGGAATTCCAAAGCTGCCCAAACCGCATTATAGTGTTGTTCCATTGAGCATTTTTCGTATTGAATCAAATCGGCAAATCGAAGGCAAATCGAGTGTTGGATTAAATTTTAATCCGGCTAAACATGAAAAACAAAATTCACCACTACAGGTGAAAAGACCATCTCAAATATAGTAAAAAATGGAAAGCCTTGTGTCAGGAAATGTTGCAAAATGCAAAAAATATAGCCATGCGAAATCTGCCAACACATTTCTATAACGTGTGGAAATTTGCACCACATTCACACCTAAAACGGTGCAACTCTCCGCTCGTAATACAAAAGTACACAAAATTGACAGATTTTGCATGGCTACATTTTCTGCATTTCGCAACATTTCGTGACAAAACTTTCCATTTTTTACTATATTTAAGATGCTCCCTCTATAGCTGTAGTGATGGATTTTGTTTTTCATATTTAGATGAAAATTTAGCCAAACACTGGAATTGCTTATTAGTAGAGGCCAAATCGACGATTGCACTGCACGATACAGTAAGCAAATGATCTGAAGTTCTAATCCACCCGTCCATGGCTGTAGCCTGACAGCCCAAAGCTCGCATAACAATAAATACCATATTGTTTATGACGTTAATAAATATAATTTATGCATGTTTATTAGTACAAGTCACTTAATTTGAAAAAGATTCAAAACTATTCAAAATTAAGACTGTCTTTTTAAAAAACAACATTTTGTGATATTTATGATAGATGTGAGTTTATTATTATGATAATAAATATGTTTTATGTTTATTTATAAAAGTCACTTAATTTGAAAACGTTTCGAAACTGTACATAACATCACCAAACACAAGGCCAACACACTCAGTAAACATTTAACTCAATCCAATGACTGCGTCCACACTTATAGTTGACCCCCATTCAAATACATGGCGTCACATGAACCCAAGAATTTTGAAGGAAACTCAACAATATAACTAATTAGCTATGCTACATATAAGGCCAAGTTTAGTTACACCTTACCGGAATTCTAATTCAGTTGCTATTTCATTTTTGCCGTAACTATAGTAGTATGTAATAAATACGGTTCAAATGCGACAAATCCTGTACCTTTTAGTTGATTTCCCCTCCTCAATTTCTATTAATTATTCGCCACGGTTTTGATGCTAAACAATAAAAATCATTAAAATCTTGATTACGACAGGTTTTGAACGGCAAGAGGTGATGTTGTCTGTCAGAAGACTTTTTCCACTGTGAGTCTTCTCTTAGACAGACGGCATATGCATAACAATTACATGCAGCACATCATAGCGTGGGCAATTTGCAATAAAGATTAAGTTTTGATCCAAGCTAGACAAGCGAAATCGTTTACCACAGCCGCAAAGAGCATCTTAAAATTTGTAAAATTGCCAAGCTTGGTGACGAAATGTTGTAAAATAGGGTAAATATGACCTTGCGAAGTTGGCAAATTTCGTGCATAGATGTACCACGTACAGAAAAGCCTACCGCTTTCGCGCCAATTTCGCTTCAAATGCGGCAGGCTTTCCGTGCGTGACACACTTATATACAAAGCTTGAAAGCTTTACGTACGCTATATCTTCCCTATTTCACAACATTCCGCAACCAAACTTGGCAACTCTCGTAATTCTAACATGCTCTTTCGGGCCGTGGTGAAAGATTTCGTTCGTGTGTTGCCTGGATAAAAATTTAGTCCACATGCAAATTGCTCAAGAACTAATAAATGTGAACAATTATTAACTCGAATTTAGCTCGTAACAGCTATGTTTATTCATATAATATTGTACGGAATATAGTACATCTAGATATACGATACTGTATACCTTAATATTCCTACGCCATAAATGCGAACTATTTCCGTACCACACCACCTTACAAAAGTGACGAATTCCGCTCATGAAAAGATATACGATACGCGTTTACATATCACACGACAGATGGCAAGTTTTATATGCAAATATAAAAAACCTTTTTTTCCAACTTTTGTATAATTATAGTTCTAGATCATATACACGCCCAAGTATTCAATTTGGTTAACAAATAGTTTCAAACGTTTTCCACCAATAGTGACGCACTTTAGCAGGTGTAACTAAATTGTTTAGGCGAAAGACATTGTGTTTTGGAAAAAAACGACTTTTATCAATGGCTCAAATAAACGTCAAGCTATAGACGACAGTCGACACGTAAACACATGCAGTGTCTTTAAGAAACCCTTTACATTTTTAAGCTATTCTGCTGAAAGTATTGCTATTAAACTTAATATATTATATCAGGTAAAATATAAAAGTTTTGCAATAGCTCATCATTACAATATAAAGCGTTTTCATAGATGAACTTGAATTGACGTTTGTAATTTTTTATAGGCGTACACATGCATTGCCACTTATGCCAACGATCTGTTTTTATACACGAAATGTGAAAGCATTTTCATTAAAGGATTTTATATATGCAGAAGACATTGACCACCCGAAGATTGGCCACCGGTCAAAAATCCCCCAAGTATAAAACCAGTTACACGTCAATCCGAAACTGAACATTATACATTCTAAACAGCATTTTCGCCATAGGGAAAAATACATAACGTAATTCATTTTTTAAGATTCCTAATTAATGCATGATATGCATATATGCAGAGACATGCAGACGACATCTGATCATAAAAGGAAATTTATTTGTATGTCACGTCACTGGCGCTCAAAAATATAATCGTCTATGTTTCTCAGTCGGCAAGCAATTAATTAAAAAAAGATAGTCGAATATTTTATCTTCAGAATAAGACAAAATTAAAAGATTTTAGAGGGCATGCCAAAGAGAAAATGATGCCCAATTTTAGTAATTCAGTTTGCTTATCAAACTCACTAATAATTCATAAAGAAAATTGAAAAGAAATACATGTTTAATCAGTGTCTGTATACACTGATACAGAACGTTCCCAGTTTACTCAAACTTTCTCGCAAAATTACCGCCATATTTGCAGTAATATAAGTAATATTCACAATATGCATGAGTGTCCGGTCTGTATTGGTGTACACAGATACTCGTGCAAAGCACTCGTGTCTGTATACACTGATA
>ERZ1738538.72-NODE-128-length-10348-cov-15.523851_pt1 | contig 10348 bp, 2 predicted proteins | sample MGYA00581730_ERZ1738538 | MGnify/ENA primary metagenome ERZ1738538 (study PRJEB40740, sample SAMEA7388105) | Antillogorgia bipinnata | biome: Marine coral reef biome; feature: Environment associated with an aquatic invertebrate; material: Seawater | host... | reverse complement strand
ATTGTCTTCAATGACAAGCGTTACTGCGATAAAAATATTGGCAATTTTAACCGCTTTTAACAAGAGTTTTTGAAATTTCTATGGTACTTCTTCTTCATATACAGTGGGACCACTAGTTGGAAGGCTTCATTAGGCCACGAAAATGCTTCCCAATGAATGTTTAAAGACGTGTGGATATTTTGTATCGTTTTGCCATTATTTGTAAACGACAACAACATCATTCAGCTATGTGGAGACAGCGAAGTTTAAAGTTGCTTCGAAACGAGATTGTTGCCTATTGGGTGGTTATTGTATTACTGTACTTAATGAACTTTTCAACGGCAAAAAGAACGTTTTATATTTACGAAGGGACAGCTCCTGGTGAACTTGTTGGCAATCTTAACACGTCTATATTAGCTGTTGACCCACAATCAACGAAGTTTCAGTTTAATTCAAAAACTGGAGTTATCAAGTCTACTGCAGTTTTAGACAGAGAATTGAAATCGTTGTATCATTTCAAGGTAGCAAAAGACCCATTCGGCAGTATCCAAGTGGATATAGAAGTAAAAGATGTTAACGATGAATATCCTACCTTTTCGAGTGTGAATAAAACAGCTAACATTTCCGAAGCATATGATGTTGGACATATTTATAACATTGAATTACAAGTAACAGACAAGGATGTAGGTGTCAATGGTTTAAACAATAACAGTGTGAAAATTGTATCTGGAAATATGGATAATGTATTCAAGATTAACCTCAAGAAACGTCACAGTTTTTTTGCAATTTTTCTGGAAATTACTAAGAAACTTAATTGGACTGCTGAGCCCCGTTACAAGTTAATCCTTTCAGCTTCAGATGGTGGAACTCCAAGGAAAATAAGTCATATGACATTAACTGTTAATGTTGTGGACTTTAATGATTGTAGTCCTCAGTTTTCAAGGCCACGTTATGTCGCTGAAGTCTCAGAGAGTGTGAAACAAGGGACTATTGTTTTGAATATAACAACATCTGATTGTGATGGTGGGAAGAATGCTGAAGTGTTATACAAAATGAATTATGGTTCTTATTATGACAAAGACCGATACTTTCACATTCGTCAAGAGAATCGCATTGGATACATTGTAACAACCCTGCCTTTAAACTTTGAAAAAACGAAGAGTTACAAACTTCAGGTGATTGCGACAAATCAACAACTACAGAGTACTGCAGAAGTAACTGTTTATGTACGGGATGAAAATGACAACAGCCCTGAAATTGGTTCCTTTCACTTCTATCCAATTACTGAAGATGCAAAATTAAATTCATTGGTTGCAAGCATTAAAATTTTTGATAAAGATTCTGGGGATAATGGTAGGCTAAGTGTAAATTTAAGTCCTAGGAATAGACATGTATTTTCAATATCTAAATTTTCACAAGATATTTACCATGTGTATTTAAATTCTTCGTTGGACTATGAGAAGACCAAAACCTACCTAATTATTGTGACAGTAACAGATCATGGCAAACCACCTCGAGCATCTCAAAATTCTGGCACCTTACTTATCATAGATGTGAATGACAACCCTCCAAAGTTTGACCATGATGTCTATACTGGTGATATTTTGGAGTCTGAAGTACCTGGCACTTCTGTTCTTACTGTGAATGCCACAGATAAAGATGATTCTGTGAATATAACATACAATATTTTGTCAAGTAATTCTTCATGGTTTGGAATTAATTCAACATCTGGTGTTATTTATGTGGCTTCTTTTATCGACCGAGAAAAGTCTGATAATGTTTTGCTTGTAATTCAAGCATTTGATGGTGTATTTACAACAAATTGTACAGTTGCTTTGAGAATTATTGATTCAAATGATAATGCTCCGCAGTTTTCTAAACCAAATTATCAAATGACAGTTCATGAAAACTCAATGCCTCAAACGTTTGTGGGCAAAGTTGTTGCATCGGATGCTGATCTTACTTCAAAAGGACATATCTCATTTACACTTGATTATCCAACAAACACTGTCTTTGCTATCAACAAAACCACTGGATATATTACAACAATTAAAGAACTAGATCGAGAAGACACTGGTATGTACAATTTTACTGTTGTTGCCCAAGATGAAGGTGGTTTAAACAGTACTACAAAGGTAACAGTGATTGTGGAAGATGTCAATGATAACCGACCATTTTTTACCTGTCTCTTTTATAACCACACTGTTTATGAGAATGTTTCTACTGGTACTGATTTGATTAAAATTGATGCAAAGGATTATGATGTTGGCTGGAATGCTCAAATCTCTTATGAAATCATTTCTGGAAATGATGATGGTACATTTAATCTAGATAAAAGTAATGGTCAGATAAGTGTACACAAAAAGTTGGACAGAGAAAAGGTGGACAGATATGTGCTCAAATTCCGTGCTATAGATAATGGTGGCTTAACATCACGTAAACTTGCAACTGTTCAAATTCTTGTCCAAGATGTAAATGACGATCCCCCTGTTTTCCAGAAACAGAAGTATAGCTTTTCTGTAAAAGAAAACACTAGTGCATCAGTTTTTATTGGATCTGTGCTTGCAAACAGCTATGATGAAGGCTCTGGTGGAATAATTAGTTATTCTATTAAGTCTCTGGTTTCTCAACAACATTTTTTTATCAATGATTCTGGTGCAATATTTACCAAGGCTAAACTAGACCATGAAATTCATTCGAAGTATGAGTTTTTGGTGGAAGCACGAGATCATGGTACGCCATCTTTGTTTGGTTATGTCAATGTAACTGTAACTGTTCTTGATATTAATGACAATTTTCCACTTTGGCAAGATTACAGTCATTGTATTAAAATAAATGAAGACCATTCCATTGATAAGGAAGTCTATATTTTCAATGCTGTTGATAAAGACAGTGGATTAAATGGTAAAGTCACATACAATATTGTAAGAGGACCAAAGTCAGTGTTTAGCCTTGATTCAGAGACTGGTTATTTAACACTAAATATGCCTGTTGATTATGAACTAGTAAAATTGTATCATTTAACTGTGAATGCATCCGACTCTGGAAAACCAGCCTTATGGTCACTGTTAAAGGTTAATATTTGTATTGTTGATGTGAATGACAATGTTCCAATTTTGCATAATTCAAGTATCAATGTTAGTGAAGGTCTCCCTATCAATGCACTTATTTATAATTTTCGTGCTGTGGATAAAGACAGTGGACAAAATGGAAAAGTGTGGTATAGGTTAGACGCTCATTCCAGTCATTTTGAACTTAGCGGAGTCGGTAATCTTACTTTAAAATCACCATTGGATAGAGAAACACAGGATGAACATGAATTGTTGGTTACAGCTGGTGATTATGGAGCTCCAATTAAAACATCAATGCCTGCAAAACTTACCATTTATGTCCAAGATGTGAATGATGAAATACCTGTATTCACAGGAAAGTTGTCATTTTTTACAACAGAAAATAAGATTGCTGGTACGTTAATTGGGATGGTTGAAGCAAAAGATCGTGATCTTGGCAAAAATGCAGAAATTGAATATAGTCTGATTAACTCTACTAATGATTTTAAAATTGAATCCAAGACTGGTGAAATACAAAACATTGTTGAACTTGATAGAGAAAAATACCCAATCTACCGAATGTTAGTGCAAGCTTCAGACAATGGAAATCCACGAAAAATGAGTAGAGTTACTGTTACTGTTCATGTTGAAGATGTAAATGACAACCCTCCAATATTTACCACATCTACATATTATATAAATGTTGCAGAGAATGCAGAGAAAGGAGCAAAAGTGATACAAGTTAAAGCTGTAGACAAAGATGCAGGTCAAAATGGAAAAGTGAACTACTATCATAATACTGGAAATACTCAAAGTGGTGTGGAGGTGTTTCAAATAAATGAGACTACTGGATCTATATATATTGTTGCATCTCTTGACAGAGAAATCAAGGAGTTTTTTGTTTTGAGTGTAGTTGCAAAAGATAATGGCAGTCCTCTGAAAGAGTCAGTATGTCAGGTGCTTGTTACTGTTCTGGATGTCAATGACCACAAACCAGAATTCAGGGTTAAAAATGACACCATCTATTTATCAGAAAAAACATTGGTTGGTTCAATTGTGTATTGGGCCAATGCAACAGATCAAGATAAAGACGAGAATGGAAATATAATATACTCCATTGTAAAGGAATCTGGTGAACAAATCTTTGGAGTTAATGCAAAAACTGGAGCAGTTATTTTGAATAAAACACTTGATTATGAACATACCAAACAGTATAGTCTTCGGATTAGAGCTTCAGATAATGCTAAAGACAATCCTAAGAAAAGTATTCTCAGACTGTATATCAATATTCTCGACTCAAATGATAATGGCCCTATATTTGATGAAAATCCAATATTCACATATGTCATTGAAGGTTCACCACGAGGAACAGAATTCCACAAACCTATTCTTGCTCATGATAAAGACTCTGGAATAAATAGCAGGATTGTTTACTCTATTGAAAGTCAGTCACCTAAAGCTGCTTTTAAAATTGATCCATTTAAAGCGCAGTTGAGTACAGATGCAGAAATCGACAGGGAAGATGTAAGTGAATATAAACTAGTTGTTAAGGCTGTTGACCAAGCTGGAGAAGTTTCAGAACAGAAATCCAACACAGTGACTGTAATAATTCTTATATCAGATGTTAATGACTGTCATCCCGTTTTCACGTCTCAAAATAAATCATTCATAATGGAAGATGAACCAGTAAACTTTACAGTTTTCTATTTCACTGCTGAAGATAAAGACTCGGATCGCTCAGGCAATGTGACTTTTAGTTTAGTGGAAGGAAACGAACATGGGATATTTTATCTGGATCCTTATTGGGGCTCCTTAATTCTGTTGAAACCACTTGATCGAGAGAAGGTGGATACATATCGATTGAGAATTAGAGCTTCCGACCAAGGTTCCCCACCATTGTCTTCAGCAATATTCTTTACCCTCTCTGTGGAAGATGTGAATGATAACTTGCCACGGTTTTTAAATTACATCTACCGAGTTAACGTATCAGAAAATATAAACTTTGCTCATGTTTTGAAGGTTAAAGCGAAAGATCTGGATAGCGGTCAATTGACATATAGTTTGCCTCCAGGATTTGCTAATGATCTTTTCATTATAAATGAATCAACTGGTCAAATACTAACAAAATCCCCGTTGGACAGAGAAAAACAACAGATGTATGAATTAACTGTATATGTGCGCGATAATGGTTATCCATTATACACTGACAGTACGACTGTAGAAATCAATGTCACAGACAAAAATGACAACTATCCCATTGTGTTATCGGACGTTTATGAAGTGAAAGTTCTCGAAAATAGTCCCGCAGGGTACATTGGCTATATTATCGCTCAGGATTTCGACGCACAAATGAACGCTCGGTTACAATACAGTATTGAAGAAGGCAATAATGCCATGTATTTTCAGGTAGATAAAAAATCTGGTGCACTATCAACTCTATCACCGCTTGATCGCGAAATCAGTTCGGTACATGATTTAGTTATTGATGTTAGTGACCAAGGCCATCCCATTCTTTCAACAAAAGTGAAACTTTCAGTTATTGTCATAGATGAGAATGATAACAATCCTAAATTTAGTTCAAATGAAATAAAAATTCGCCTACCTGGCAACAGCCAACCAGGAACAAAAGTTGTAACGTTGGCAGCCAATGATAGTGACTCTGATTCAAGAATAACGTACAGTTTTGGGAGTGAACAACAATTACCATTTGCCTTGGATTCCACGAATGGTTTAATTTACACGTTAAACTATTTAAATGCCAGTGAAGTTCATATGTACAGCTTTTCTGTGAATGCAAGTGATGGCAGTCAGGCTGGAGCCCGTTTTGGTTCAATTAAAGTAAACGTGTTTGTCGATCGTATCACAGGAATTCCTCTACGATTTACTAAAGTTTTGTACGAGATTGATCTCAAGGACAAAATCAAAGCTGGTATCAAAATCTTGCAACTCCAGTTTAAGAATAGACATTTAAAGCCAGGTGATGTTGAGTACATTCGTGAAGGTGGGCAAACAGTTTTGGCGGTTGGTTTTACCGGAGGTAATGTGAGTTTTACAGAAGACCCACAACCTGGAGCATACTTGTTTAGTGTTAGAGCAACTCTAATCCATGACCGAAGTATGACAGCGATGTGTTTTGTACTTGTAATGGTTCAAGACACTATTCAACGCCCAAGCTTTTCTCACTCATCCTACAGTGCAACACTAAACGAGAACGACCCACCTGGTACTCCCATACTGACAGTAAAGTCTAAAACGTCGGGAAATTTATCTTATCAAATCGTTAATGGCAATACATTTGACGCGTTTGAGATTGATTCAAACGGCCAAGTTACTGTGAAGAAAGATAATGCTTTAGATTACGAGAGGTCGCGTAGTTTTGAATTAGACATCAAGGGTGACTGGGGAAACACGGTTACAAATATTGCATTCACTAAAGTATATCTAACTCTAAGAAATCTCGACGATAAAGCTCCTGAATTCAGGCAGAAAGTCTTCATATCAAGTATTTCAGAAAGTAGTACGACAATGGACAATCGCTCTGTGACTAAGTTGTATGCATTTAATTTTGGCAACTCTAAAATGTCGTTTAATATTGTGTCTGGTAACAAAGAGCGTGTTTTTTCCCTAAATTCCTTGACTGGTGAATTGTTCCTTCAAAAAGCTGTTGATCGCGAAGTGAAAAAGTTGTATAATTTAACTGTCAGTGTCAGTACCAGTCGGCTTTTTTCTAGTTGTACTGTGGTTGTGCTTATTACAGACATCAATGACAATGTGCCACACGTACCAGGTACAATTAACCTAACAATGCTTGAAAACATGCCTTTGGGGAGTCAGGTTGGACAGGTAAACGCTTCAGACAAAGATGACTATTCAGTACTGACGTACAGTTTCGCTGGTAACACACAACGAAATGGGCCTTTTGTTATTGATATTGACACTGGGATTCTGCGATTGGTTGAAGCCGTGGATTTTGAAAGTAAGCCAAATGTTTACAGTATGGACGTATTTGTTAGTGATCAAGTACAGAAAGCGAACACGAAGGTTATTGTAACTGTGTTGGATGAGAATGATCACAAGCCTGTATTTGAGAAATCGTCGTATAGTAAAATTAAACGTAAAGAACCTATTTCTGCAAACACTAATTTGGCCCGAATCAATGCAACGGATAAAGATGAAGGAAGCAATAAAAGAATTACGTACAACATCACCTTAAATGACGAGATTGGAATAGATCCAAATACTGGAATAGTTTTCACCAAAAAAGAAATAATTTATAGTAAGGATTTTATCGATCTTATTATCACCGCAACTGATCACGGTTCTCCCAAACTGTCCTCTCAAGTTCCGTTCCGTCTTCAAATTTTACATGTTAACAATAATCCCCCTGACCTTGGCAATGCTACCTATGACGTAACAATATCAGAAGATATAGAAGTTGGGACTAAAGTGGAAACAATAAAACCTCTAAATTCGGAGTCATTAACTGGCAAAAACAGAATTTCGTTTCAAATTCTTAGCGGTGATGAATTGAAAATGTTTCGAATCGAAGAACGTACTGGTATTATTCGTGTGCGAAGGCAATTAGATCGTGAAAACACAGACTTATATAATCTGGATGTGATAGCTAAAGATGGCGGCAAATCGGATATTTCTGATCGAATAACAGTCCGTATTAAAATTGATGATGTAAACGACAACGCACCGGTATTTCAACGAAATGAATATTATGTGAATGATTCAGTTTACGAGGAATATATTGGTGAGGATGTTGTGCCACCTCGACTGGTGTTAAAGGTTCTAGCAAAAGACAAGGACAGTGGACGTAACAAAGAAATTAGGTATTCAATCAGTTCTGGAAATAATGATGGATGGTTCTCAATGAAGGATAATGAATTATGGATGGACAAACCTTTGGATCGTGATATCATTCCAATACATCGACTTTCAGTACGAGCAACAGATCAAGGCATGCCACCAAAAACATCAGATATCTCAGTGGTCATAAAAGTCAACGATATTAATGATAATGCACCAGTGTTCTCGAATCCTTGGAATCTTGGTGTAGCAGAAAACGCTCGTAATGGAACATATGCTGGTACAATTACAGCTTCAGACTCGGATTCTGGAGCGAACCAGAATATCTCTTTATCTATCATAAACGGCACTGGTTTAAAAAAATTTAACATTGATCCAAGAACAGGTAACCTGACAAATGCGGAAGTGTTTGATTACGAGAAAAAATCAAGTTATACTTTAGTAGTGAAGGCACAAGATCATGGTACACCTCCAAAATACACTACTCTCTCCGTCATTGTTCCTGTCATAGGTGTGGACGAATTCCAGCCAACGTTTCAAAACTCAAGCTATAAATTTGATGTTTCTGGAGATGGTAAGAAGGGTGATATTATCGGTCGTGTTTATGCAACTGACTCTGATAGTGGTCCTGATGGAGAAATACAATACAAACTAAATTCACCTATCAGCCTCTTTACCATCAATATTACATCTGGTAGTATAGATCTCACTGAAGACGTTGTCGATTATTATGAACGTAAGCGAAATAGAAGGGACACTGAAGGTTCAAACAAACCTGAGTTATTCAATGTAACAGTCTTGGCAAGCAGTGGTCAACCAGGTTCAAAGGTCAGTACAGTTACAGCAGAGATACTTTTGAATTATACTGTTTCACCGCCTGTTCCTAGACCAACAGATCAATCTATGTCTGAAGCAATCCAGACGATCATTATAGCAATTAGTATTGTAGCATCTCTGGCCTTGGTTGCCTTTCTGATCTGGCTGTTTGTAAGATGCAAACGAAAAGAAAAGACTGAAACGGAAAAACCTGGCGAAGAAATGGTTCTCAGGCCTATACCTCTGCAAACAAGCTTTAACTCTGTGGATGAAAAAGGTCTGATTAACAGATACGAACATGTTCCAACTAGTGCGTCTAACTCCTTAGAATCCCGGAATTCTGGAAGTGGATCCTCTGACGAACAATCAGATCGTTTTAAGTTATGCATGAAGAATCAAGTGGGTTCAAATGTTACTGATTCTGGTATACAAGCTGATTCTGAAGTTGATACTTCACCTGACTCAGATAGCGATGCAAGATCATTTGATGTTCTGTCAGATAAAACTGACCGAATTATGCCTAGTCTTCAGAGTATAGAATCACTTCATGACTTTGATGACGAAGGTGGTAGGGAGGCGAGTGGGGGTATAGATGTTGGGAATTTGTTATATGCCAAATGTGCGGAGGCTGATGCAGAAGAGGATTATCAAGATCGCCCTCGAGTGTTTCACTTTGAAGGACGGCCTGATTACACAGGCTCTTTAAGTTCCATCCTTGGAAGTCACGAAGAACTAAGAGGACATTATAATCATTTGTATGCTATGCATCAAGGCCCTCAGTATCAACCACTTTCAGAAGTATTTTCAGAGATTGGACGTTTGCCAAGTAAAGGCCTTGGTTCTCCTGTGAACGGTGTAAATGACCTTTCAGCTTGCACAAGTATGTTATCGTCGGTGTCGTCACTCCACAATCAACATTTAGACCCTGAATCTACGTATTCTTCCTTACCTATGACCCCAAATTTTACACCAGCAATTACTCCTTTAGTTACGAGGTCTTCGTCTCTTTCTCCCTTGACCTCCGAAGTAGTCACTCCAATGGTATCACCATCTCAATCCCGACCTTCTTCTGTGTATTTACCTTGTTCACGACCATCATCATCGTTTATTCAGTTGGCGGAACGGCATGCTCTCGACGATTTTGACGAAGACGTTCATGTATAGTAAATGGTGTAGTGATATGTAGGAACTGCTGTTGTAATATAGTATACTGTGCTCGTCGTTCAAGTTTAACAGTTATGAGCTGCAATGTTTGATTTAATACGTAAGGTGACGGAAAGAACAGCCCTATCCCCATGTGTAATGAAATAGACTGGTGCAAACTGTTTTCGACTTTTCTTGATAACATCAGCTGGTTTGTTTCTGACGTACCAGATCAGTATTGTTTACGTTTATTTTACCTTTGTATATAGAAATCACATTGAAGTAATGTAGAACTTAAAATAACTTGGAATGCTAAAATGAAGTTTGCTTGATTGACCCTGATGGGCGTGTGGTATTTTAATTAACTATGAACTCCGTAAACATTCTTCCAGGTCATTTTAAGTTCACTTGTGCAATATGTAATTAAAATAAATATTGTGAAGTACCGTGGATCGTCATGTTTTTGTTAATCAGGAGCAGACATAGGCCGAGGAAAATGGGGGCACGGTGCCCCCTCACTTTTGTTAAAAACAATAAAATGTGGT
>ERZ1738538.59-NODE-108-length-11055-cov-5.532909_pt1 | contig 11055 bp, 1 predicted proteins | sample MGYA00581730_ERZ1738538 | MGnify/ENA primary metagenome ERZ1738538 (study PRJEB40740, sample SAMEA7388105) | Antillogorgia bipinnata | biome: Marine coral reef biome; feature: Environment associated with an aquatic invertebrate; material: Seawater | host... | reverse complement strand
CGTGAATTTCAACGTCTCTCACAGTGGCAGTGCCACACAAAGCAACACAGTCGATCATTTTTTTTGGCGCTCCTCAAGTCCATATGCCACCTCGAAAGCAAATCACGGAGAGCAGCAGAAGGCTGACCTTGCATCCACTACCATTGCCGGTTGTGATCTTGAGGTCCGTTGGTGGACTGCTGGGCTCGAAGGGATCAAAGCCGCCCGAGGCGAAGACAGAGATCACTGCAGGGCCACGTTCGGTGCGTGGATTGCCAAGCGTACATCCTTCACTCATGTTCTCACCCATGTTGCCGCAAAATGCAATCCGCCAGAAATTGAACATAGGCAATACTTCCGGTCTTTTGATAGGGAAACGGATCAAGGTGAGGCCTGTTCTCAGCTTACGTGTCGTATCCAAGCGGAGAAGAACTTGACTATCACCAACTTGCGCTTTCGATTCTCCCAGGTAAAGACCCTCCCCGAAGGATTTGGATGCCTGGATGTCCACAGCGTCCAGCTGGAAGTCTGGTTGCTTTGGGAAGTCAATCAAGATGCCCGCAACATCAATGTCGACATCATTCAAGATCTCGATTGGTACCGTAACAAAGAACGCTGGATCATATTGAAGAAGCTGCGTCCACCAAAATGACAGAACACTGGCTCTCAGACCTTGCTGAACGGGCTCGCCGGGAACATTCAGTGAGACATCCAGATTTTGCTCATCAGCTGTGCGGAGGAAAATGTTGAACGTGTTGAGGGACGCTTCAGGATTCTGTCTAGGTGTTTCACCAGGAACAATGACCAAGTGTATACCAGCCTTCAGAGTGTCGTTCAAAGTCAACCTGACACCAGGAGGGTTCACCAAGGTCCGACATCTCGTCACAGTTCCCAAAGATCCAGGTTTCACAATGCCACGCTTGTTCTCACAGCCGAACTGCTGCAAATCACGTGGCGCAGTGATCAATACCTGGCCCTGAGCTGGCACATCCACACGGCTTGTAAAGGAGAAGCCAACATCCACCGGGACGGATGCTAATGATCCATAGATTACCTGCGCGTCCATGTTTTCAATATCAAAGCCGGTCAGCGTTCCACGTCCAAGACGATCACCAATGCTGCTGTAATTTCTTCCTTGCACATCCACTGCTTCAACGAACCACACGTTCTCCGCCACTGGAATAGAAGCCTCAGGCGTAGAAATGTAGATCACGACAGGTGCATTCCGGAAGCACTCTGTTCCCAATCCCTTGGCATTGGTCTCACTCCGATCCGCCTCACAATCAACCCTTGCTCTGCTGCGTCCACTGATTGGAGGCAAGGGCATGCATCGCATTTCATCCACATTGTTGGTTTGATTCTCCTGAAATGGTACTCTGCAAGGATGAACAAAGGAATATCCAGGCGGCGCTGTGAGGGCAAATGCCTCTGCGCCTGTGTCCAATGGGTCCAGCTGTATGACAACCTGCACCCGCGTCAGGGGTGCCACGTGTGATGGTTCTGGTGGAGGCTCTGTGGGTAGCTGCGTCACCACTGACAGAGGCACAGGACCGCCATCGTTGGTTGTAACCAAGTTGATCATTCCATTGGTGTGATTAACGAGCTGGACATCAATATGCCAACGTTCTTCCAAGAATGTTGTTCGGTCGGTTGGTGTTTCCACCTTGAACTTGAGTCTCAATTGACTCTCGACAGGCGCACCCTTTGTGATCTTCAGCACCACCACATTTGCAATCCGTGTTTGATTACTGGTGTGATCAAAGTTCTTGATCATCTCTCGACGGGTCTCATCCCATTCACATGCAGAGGGATCTGGCAAGTACATCTCCTTGGAGAGATTCTGTGCTGTTTCATTTTCTGGATCAAATAAATCACGCATACCAGTGCAGTACCATTCGCCCAGCTTTGTTTCGGGAGCTCCACTGACCGCATTCAGAGTCCAAAGCTCTGCTGTTTCACCAAACAGCTTGAATCCTGCGTGTCCAGCGCCTTTTGCTGCTACCAAAAGATCGCTTCCAGCTTGCAGAGGTGCAGATGAGGTCATATCAAAGGACAAATCCGATTCTCGACCTAAAATGGCCGCATTTTCACGTCCAGTTTGACCAAAGGCATTGAAGACCTGAAGAAGGCCCGGCACCAGGAAGCCCTGCATATAGGCCTCATCTCTGATGTAAGGCGTCCCTTCCTTGTCATCTTCTGGAAGCTCCCAGGTAGATAAACGCCATCTTGAGGCTCCAGGCACCTCGGAGATTTTCACATCTGCAATGGTGAGGTAGATGTTGTCGAATGAATCTGCAAGGATCACCAGGCGAAGTGCATCCCATGTGGCCACCAGGATCTGTGGAACACTTCTTCGTCCACTGATGTTTGCAGCTGCATAGGAATCCTGGAACTCGAAACCCACTGGCTCCAGCGCATCGATCTGCAACTCTGATGCACTTTGCACCACCGTGAAGTTAAAGTAGATTGTCGTGCGGGAGCCAGCACCTCTAAGAATACCTGTGATGCCAGATGAGATGCTGAAGATCACTGGAACGACCACCCATGATTTCGCGATAGCAGAGCTCTGCAACTCTTTGGATCCACTGCCAGCGATGTGTTCCAACTTCCAGTAGTTGTACTCCTCTGGTGGAGGAGACTCCGGATTGCGAAGATGAATCAACAATCGACAGAGATCCCCCGACTGCAATGCCCTACCAAAGTTGATGGCTGGAATAGTCATGACCTCTGCCATACAAATTGCCGAACGGGTGGCTTCAGGCTCTAATTGGGCGACACCCAATGGCAAGAGCAGAGTTCGATCAATGCAGGAGCCAGGCGCATTGCCATCCATGAAACTAAGCTGCATCTGGAAGTTTCTTGGAGCTGTTAGGACCAACTTGTCTGCCAACCATGCATTGGCAGGCAAGACAAAATCAATGACAAAGTTCGGGATCGTCGCAAGTCCTTGTGTCACAGCAGGGGAGATCGTCTGTGTGTACTTGTTAATCCCTCCAGTGTTGCTGTGCTCCAAGAAGTTCATCACACGAATGACCTCCCATCCGTGTGCTGTGCCAATATCCAACTCTTCACCACTAGGACTGAAGCTTTCAAGGTGCCAGGCCTCTGATGGCCGAAAAGTATTTGGTGGATGCAACCAGAAGTGCAAAATGAAGGTGGCGTTCGGATGGAAGGTCTTGGGTGGTCTTAAGTCAAATGGATTCTGCTGGTAGCGTGTGATGACTCGCACCGTTCGTGTGTCTCCAGTTCCAGTTCCATCCAAAGGATTGCCTCTATCTGCAATTAAGCAATATCTTTCTGCCATCCGCCAGGTGTACGGCACCGCCGAGAGGTTGAAATTCTCATACTCCATGATCAAACACCTTGTCTGTTTGTCGCCCTGAATCAAAGGAGCTTGTGGATCGGGATCAAAACCAAACTCCAGCGGTGCGAGAATCACCAGCTGCCCTCCAGTCATGACCGTATTCTGCGTTCTCAAAGTGAGCTGCATCGGTATGGCAATGCCTTGTCCAGCACCTACGCAATCTCCCAAATAGCAGCTGGGTGCCGAATTTCGAGCATACGTCGATACCGAGATTTCCGGAAATTTCCAAAGGTTGAAGGATGGGATAGGCTTGGCAAAGTGATCCAGCAAGGTCATCGTCCAAAAATTCGAAGTCGTCTGAGTTGGAGGGTTCATGATGTCGATGCGAAACGCATAGGTGTTGGAAGCGATGAGACCAGCAGACAAGGCGATCAATGCAGTTTCACCGTTGCCTTCACAGCCAGTCACCGGAGAGTTGGGATCCCAAACATCCACTCCCAGTTGTGTGGCATTGAATATGCTACCGAAGAGATTCACAACACGTGTCTCCACCAAATGGTAGCAACGTGTTGGAATCACCGTACCCGGAGGACCTACCAGCTCCATTTGCCCTACAGGCATCGAATCCCCGATTTTGAAGGGGCCAGCAATGCCCAAGCTAAAGCGGAAGATGAGCCTGCTGCTTTTGCTTGGACGATCACTTCGCCCAGGTGGCCAAATTGACATTATCTCTCCTAACGCCATCTCGGAAGGAGGTGGCTGGCTGGGGACAGTCTCAGGAGCATCAATGAGTGATCCATTCGACATCACAGTGGCAAAGCTCCAGCAGGCTGGCCCGCAAACTCTTGCCCCAGGTGCAGGTGCATTGTCGGTATAGAATGCGGAAAGCGCTGCTGGAGGGTTCGTAATATCCATTCGGAACTGGAGCAGCCCAGGCACCAGTGGCATGCTGCTGCTTGGTCGAATAATGACGCGGAAGACATCATACTGTTGCCCGAGGTAACTGATCGCCCCAACGGATTGCTCGAAGCCACATGTTGCCGCACCCAAAGGCTCCATACCACTGAAATCTAAACTACCAGGCCAAGGCCTCTTGCCACATTGTCCGCTTGCTATCGGTCCATACCCAGGTGGCATGGTGATCTGCAGGTACGATGGAGCCGGCACCGCCGTGGCGATTCGCAACTTCAGCATAAGTTCCGCAGTCGTACCGGGCAGCTTATTGGATGACCTTGCCATTGAATCAACAATCGCTCGGACGGGCTCCGCAAAGACGACAGAACTGATGCCTTCTGGAAGTGCAGGACCTTGAGGATTTGCTACCAAAAGGCTGACATAGAACGCATTCAGACTCGTCACCGGACCCACATCGGGCACATAAATGGGAGCCTCGAAACCATAGCGCAATCCAGCCGTGTATTGTCCCTCCATGAATTGAAGCATGGCACCTTGGGAGCTTGGACTCACCTCTGGAAGATCTTGAAAGCTGTGGGTTTCATTGTAAGGAGCTTGAGGCTGTCTTGTGACCAAAGCTGATAGCCATTCGAAGCCAACAGGTGCAGAGATCTCCAAAAATCCAATGAAGTCCACATCAAGCATAAGAACCATTGTGGCGTGTGAGGCCACTCTGGTCAATGCAAAAGGCAACCAATTTGTAAGAGTCACTGCAACTGCTGGACTATCCACCGCCAACGCTTCACTCACAGACGACTTTGGAGGAATGGACTTGTTCACCAAACGCCATGATCCAGTACCATCAGGAGCTCCAGGTGCACCGCCATACGTGGCACAAACGGGAGATCCTTCAGGTCCACGAGTTGTCAAATTCCAATCCACATCTGACCATGGATCCGTCATTGACAGGATCTGCGATACCTCTTGTAGCGTGGGATTACGCACTGGAATGGAGAAGCCATAGATGTTGATCCCTTTCAACGGTCCCTCCACGAAAATTCGAGCAATGTTGTAAGGCCCGGAAGTCATGCCACTATCACGATAGCTCATGCAGCTGACAATCCGTGGAAGTTGATGCACTGCCAGTACAGGACCCGTCACATAGTACCCATCATCCAGGTGGACTGCTTCACAATTCTCCCCAAAGTCAAAGACACGTGAGGCCTCTACATCGATGGAGCCACCAGCTGGGACATCTTCTACTGCCTTGAAGAAGATCGACAACGGTTGAATAGTGGCAATCTCACGCGACACCATTGGATCCAACGGCTGAATCAATGCATTTTGCAGCCGTCCGAGTACTGGAACACCACCCAGACCAGTTCGATAGAACTTGGCTGTGAAGTTCACCATGGTCTCATTGTGATCACCAGGAGAGAAGACCTGGACAGACCAGAGATTCAGAGTGTTCGTGATCGGCAAGCTCGTATTGCCAGGATAGACCCGCAAGCCCATCACCAAAGAGGTCATGGCAGGGATGAGACTCCGATCCAGTAACTTGTAGGTCGCAGTGTCTCCCAAGAAACTCCAGCCAGCCACATCTGGCGAACCAAAGCCAGTGGGTGCTGGCTGTCTGGTGCCATTGAGACGCGAAGCAGCATCACCTTCAGGCGAAAGCGTCACTTTTCCCAAGCCAATACCTTCGTGTATGATGGGAACCGCCTCCAACATCCGAAATCCTGGAGGAGCCTGGATCACGAAGTACGAATCCGGGCGAACATCTGGCGGAGGCCGTGTCCGATCAAAGCCACGCATCGGCACTGCCAGCTGCAACATCACATAGAGCACGTGACTTTGAACTCCCTCAAAAGGTTCTAAATCCTGCGCACTTGTGAGCACTCGTCCAATCGTTGCGAATTCACGTGTTGGCGCATTGTAGAAGCGACCAGTGGCCACCCTGAAATGTGGTTTCGTTGCATCTTCCTTCATGATCTGTACCATGAGTCGATGTGGCAATGCTCCCGAGGCTGGAAGTTTCAAGCTATAAATGTCCATCTCGTAGATCAATGGTCCAAAGAGGTCGTTCATGTTCGGTGGCATCGCAAGCTCGATCATGGGGATCTGAGTGGCATGAGGAACAACCGGCTTCCCTGCGCAGCTTGTCACTTCTCCACAGCGTCGAAAGGTGCCAAAGATCACGAAGCAATGAATGCGGATGCTGCCAGCAGCCACACTCAGGTCCGTCCGATCACCACAGGTTGTTGGCAGTTGCCAGGCTGTCAATGGTTCAAGCCAAATGCTCAGCAAATTCCCTCTTGAAATCTTCGCGGTGGAATACTGACCACCCATCATTTGCAGCTGCAGCTTACTTGATCCATCTTGCAACGAGACCAAATTCGTGGAATCATCTCCCCCGACAATGTCCAATCCAACATCAGGTGCAAATTGTGGGTCGTTGTTTCCAGCACCAAGTTGGTAGAGAGTTTCGGCCGTGGTGAAAACGTGGCCAACCTCAAGACCAGCATATCTGTATCCCTCGTGATCGTCGTTGGAGCTGATGAAGAACAACTCTTGGTCTGCAACCATTTCATTGGTGGCTGCCGCATTCATAACAATCTGATAGGACGTGTCAGGTGATAGACCATTGCGCTTCTCAAAGATGACAACTATCTCTCGCATGTCTGTGGTCAAGCTCCGATAGAAACAGCCGTAGGGAAGTGGAAAGCCACGAGCTGGATCACTGCTCCACAATTCTCGGAAGACGATCCCACACACACTCTGGCTGGCCTCGTTCCGCTCGTCACTGTTCAGGTTGAAAGAGCTGACAAAGGGCCCTTGTGCACTGCTGCCCATATGTCTGATTGCAGCCTGGTTGAGATACGTAATGGTAAGGCTCATGTGCCCTTCAGCCTGAGAGTAGCGAAGACCTTGCGTTTCGGCCTGGCCAGTCTTGAAGGTCAGAATGAAGGGCGAAGACTTTGCCCATTCCCGCTGAGTCGGCCAAATGCCCAGCTCCGTCATGCTGCTCTGCTTCGTAAATTCCACCACCCCAGCATCTGCGGCTCTGCCACCACGTTCCCAGCAGACTTTCAAACGTCGTTCATAACTTGACATCAATTCACCACGGATAACGCCTCGGTTGCTCCTTCGCCATTGACCACCAGCCGCATCTACAGCGAATTGTGGTGGCACAGGTGCAGTAGCAAAGCTACCCTGTGAGACAGTGAACACGGCAGGATCCTCGGTTGCTTCCACGGCAATTCCAATGGGTGCCCCTGGTGCTTGTTGTGCATCAGTGACTCCCCCATCCGTAGCATTGAAGAGAGCCTCCAGATCCTCAGAGGTCAACGGCACGTTGTACCAACGCAGCTCATCCAAATCAAGATATCCATCCGACACTGCGCCTCCAGTAAAGGAGGCTGAGACCCCGCCAGCACACTGAAGCGGCAGAGATGCCATCTCTAGATCCACTCCTAAACGCTCATAGGCCAATATGCCATCCACGTAGAAGCGAAGAGTGCCACTCATACTGCCACCATAAATCACTGCAACATGCACCCAACTTCCAGGTGTAACCACTCCACTAGACATGGCAATGGCCTCTGCATCTGCACCAGGTCCGCCCTGTTGATGAAGGAATGGAGCACCATCGGGCTGCAGGCCTATCTCCACTTCGCCATCTTCTAAGACTCCATCTGAATCGGCCACACCACAAATGGTGTACCAACTTGCTTTCTCAGTTCGAAGCCACAGGACCAAGCTCCAGGCCTGTGAAGCCTCCATAGGTGCACCATCGGGTAAACTCAAAGCAGCTCCAACACTGAATCTGGTTGCATATGTGCCCCATTTCCCGCTGATACTCTGGACGCTGCCTGTGTAGGTTCCAGTTCGCGAGCCCACTTTGTCAACAGCTGTGACAGGTGCATCATCGTCCAAGGGCAAGTAACTCTCCAAGCCTTGGAAACCCAGAAAACCTTTTGCCATGTCCAACATCGGCTGAGAACAATTTGCACCACATTGCACGCCGGCGCCCAAAACAATGGTATCCCCAGTTCGGAGGCCAAGTTCTCCTAGACCACCACCAGAAGATGTGGTTCCTGCAAATGTGAGTCTCAAGCCCGTTGAAGTCGTCTCTAGGGCTCGTAGAGGAACGGATGCACAGTTTTCATTCAGCTCGTCACAACGAACCCGCGAATCTGCTAATGTAGTGGTCTGCATTAGTCCAGTATTCGCAGTCAGCAAAGTGCTTTCACACAAAGGATGCCCATTCATCGGATCTTCATTTGTTCGCAAGCACAAGCGCTCAGGAGTCGTAAAAGCGTCACAGCTTTGGCTTTCCAGAATCAAGCGTAGCGTATCACCATCTTCCAAGTTTAGACCCAAATATTCGAAGCGGAAAATCTTCAAAGTGGGTAGAAGCCAATATTGATTTGGTAACGGCCCTGCAACAACAATGGCACCTACTGGTACCCAGTAAGGACTCCCCAGGCATGTCTGTTCACCAAATTCATCCAATTCTCCTAAGTTTGGACAGTAGCAAACCACTGCAGTAGCCACACTTGGAAAGCTGATGCTTTTGCCTAGAACACCACCATCAAAGACTACACGGTCTCCACGAACTGTACCAGAATATTCAGATGCATTGGCACGTGTCAAGCCAGTGACTTGCAAGGGTCGGCTCTTTTGACAAGCTTCTCTTGTCGAGCTATCTTCTGTAATCACAAAGGTAGCCAAACGTATTCCTCCTCCAGTAGTCAGGCCAACCACATTCTCAGGATTCCGATATGGAAGAAGTGATCGGGACATGGAAATTTGGCCCACCAGGCCCACCTGATTGGGAGGAGTTGCCGCGGTGTGTCCTGGTACAGTGGAAGCTGAAGCAAGCGATGCATCCAAGACTGCTACTTGGCCAACCTTAAACCAACCACTCTCGCTGTTGTTGACATCAGGATTGAAACAAATATCCAGCCAATTGCCTCTTGGTACAAAAGTGGGCCAATTTGGAAGTGTATATCCTTCTGTCGGACGGAAGCGCTTCACATCTGCTCGTGGTCCACCATCCAACTCGGAAGCGATTGATGCATCCGGTAGTAGAAAAGTCTCGTGTGCAGCATGGCGACACCGATGGTTTGGATGCCATGCTGGATACGTCTCTGCAGTCCAGAGTTCTGGTTGCCGTGCGAACAAAATACGTGATGCTACTTCAAAGGGACATCCCCCTGCTGGACAAAAAACACAGGCGCCAAATGGAATAGATGCCAAAACTCCAGAAGATGAAGTTGTACAAGCATATTCACCAATAGGCATAACTGATGCAGTAAAGAGTTGGACAAGACCAAGTGGTTGAAAAAAGTTCTGTTGGCCTGTTTCTATATCGCATCCATTGAGCCCAGTACAGTAGCACACAGCATTGGTCCGAGCTTCACGGGCGATTTGTAACGGTGCACTTTTCGGCATCACCACACTGGAGGTAGAATTCAGTTCAAAGGATCGATTGCCTGAACAGTTCGAAACGCAAAAGGCATCCACATCAGCCATAGAGGTACCACATGTAGGAACTTGGAAGGGAAGAGGCTCCCCATTTCCACTGTAAATACCATCAATGCGGGCTGACCACGAGATGCGTCCCAAGGAGCCTAAGACACCCACGATTGGCAACTCGCAATTTCCCACCTCTGAAGGAATTCCAAGTAGGGCATGGCAACGAAAGGTGCGAGCTGCTTGACAGCCAGCCACCTCGCAAGAACTGAAAATCCCTTGTGCTGTGATGTCAACGTTGATGAGATCCACGTGACCTGTAGAGAAACTCCCATCATCTGAGTAACATAGCCGTGCTTGACCAGCTGAGTTAAAACGAAGAGGAGTTGACCAACTTGAAGTGTTTGCCAAACGTGTACCTCTTGAGTGAAGTGTATCAACACCTAATGAAGAAGAGAGTGGTGCATCCAAGACCTCTGTGTTCAACTCCAAAGAACTTCCTGGTGCACAAGCACCATTCAGAATATCCTCTCTAGTCACTGAAATATTAATAGCTTTCATTCGAAGGCTTGTAGCATCAAAAACGGAGAGGAGTGGTAGTTGCAAAGAAATACCAGCAATTGGTTGCCCTGCACTCAATGTGATGCTCCCCCCATCATTGGCACTTTGCTCTTCACCATCCACGAAAATGAATGTGATGCCAGTGCCAGCTGGCAGGCGACTTGTCACAAAGGCTTCGACTCTAATGAGAACATTCAACAAATCTGCATGACCTGCCGCAAAAGATCCATCATCTGTGAAACAAAGACGATAATCTCCTGCTGTGGTAAAGGTGACACCACCCGCAAGTGTGACATTCAACGAGGTGGTTCCCAGGGCCTGATCTGCACCGGCACCATAACGTGCAGACAGCGGAGACTGTACGACTTGATTGCTCACAGGTCCAAGCCGATCCGGTGCACACTCACCACTTCGTGCTTCAGCCTGGGTGAGATAAGCAAAAACAATGCGCACACGCGCCTGATCAACATTGAAGAAGTAGCCTTGAGGAAGGCTTAGTGAAATACCAAAGAAAACTTCACCCACCAGCAGGTCCAGTTGACCACTATCAACCCCAGAAGCTGTTTTGCTTCCTGGCAATTGAACACTGATCCCGGCACCAGCTGGAAATGTCGATGTTACAAATGGGTCGAAGATCTGCAAACCTCTCGCTGGTGCCGAATTCGAATCCCTCGAAATGAAGGATTCTGGCAGATTTGCAGTCTCTGTCGCAAGAGCAAAGCTGAGCAAAGCCGCCAGGCAGCAGTACTTTCTGATCTGCGTCTGCATTCAGTGCTTGCACACAGTTCAGGCACTGGAGCAATCATGGGTCCCAGCGCGCGTGAATGTTTTGAATAGTG
>ERZ1738538.58-NODE-104-length-11229-cov-35.054144_pt1 | contig 11229 bp, 1 predicted proteins | sample MGYA00581730_ERZ1738538 | MGnify/ENA primary metagenome ERZ1738538 (study PRJEB40740, sample SAMEA7388105) | Antillogorgia bipinnata | biome: Marine coral reef biome; feature: Environment associated with an aquatic invertebrate; material: Seawater | host... | reverse complement strand
CATGGTATGAATACCCCCCTATATTACATTGTCTACAGTTACACAGTGTCAACTTTCAGTTTGATGATGAAGTCATGGGCTGGACAGACAGGTTAGTGAAGAGAGCAGAAGAGCATTTAGGTGTCTGCTGTAGGGATAAATTACAGAGTCTCAATAAAGATTACGATTACGTTGACACAACAGGACAGGTAAAGATCAAAGTCATCGAAGGGAAATTGGAATACTGGGAGCAGTATATCTGTGAGAGAGGTGAATTCAACGAACGTCACGAAGAAGAGTGGGAAACACATTACTTTTGGTTGGTCTGCCGTTGCTTTACAACTGAAAAGGGAAAACAAGATGGTTCTGGGTCCTCTAAGCAGCAGGATTTTGAGGGACAAGAATTCTCTGACAAAGAGACAGAAGCAAAGGCTTAATGGCATAGCACATAAGCTGGAGATTGAACAGCTCCCCATATCAGAGTCTGATTATGCCTACATGGCTTCCTGCTTCTCAGCAGAGATTGAAGACATAGTGAGAGAACTGGCTGCACGCATGCAGGAAGATGCAATGGCGAATCTGGAAGATCCAATGAATGCCATGTATGAAGCTTACCATGTGGAAGGCCTTCAGAATGCTACATCAGAGGCAGCTTCAGACGGAGCAGAGGGAAGCGACAAGCAGAGCTCTGGGGGTCGTGACTCAGAGGATTCTTTTGACTCGACTAAGGCCAGAGAACATATTAGTAGGAATCTAAGGAGAATGGGGCTTTTGGAAAATGAGAATGAGTACTTCGACAAAATGGACCAAGATAATCAGGCTCTGATGTTACTCTCTGAGGACGATCAAAGGATTCAATTTCTTCAGAGGGCCAAGCATTTGATGCTTCCTGAGTATCAATATGCAGAATATGTTGAAACCAATGTGAAGAGAATACGAGCACTCAAATTGGAAGGATTGATTCTTGACATACCAGACACAGGAAGCATGAAGGGTAATTCAGGGTCAGAGAAAGCACAGGAAGACGACGAAACAGATGACCTGGGGTTTGACACGAATTTATCATGGGGTGAAGAGGAAAATGATCAAGAACAGCCAGAAAGTGACAAACAAGCAGAGGAGTTGGGAGATAAGTTGTTTGGTTCGCTGATCAACAATGACCCGGCCTCTGTCAAGAACGAAAGATCTGAGTGGTTTGACTCTCTTCTTAGATCTGCATATGATCCAAGTAGGGCTGAAGAGTATTCCAAAAAGTTCTCCAGCATCTTGAGAACAAGCAACAGCAGAAATAAGTTGGTCATCATACTAGAAACAGCACTGAAGTCATGCTTCAACACCAGAATCATGTTTTCCAATGGGGTCTTGCATTCAACCTCTGAAAATTTCAAGCTGGCAGGGGGAGCCTTGGATGCTGATGGGAGTTTCTCAGCAGACGTCAACACAGAAGGAGTCAAAAACATTCTCACCTGGAGCAACATTCCTGCCTCCGTCAAAAGTTGCATGAATGATGGATTTCTTCATGAGATCATTAGGACCCTTATAATGCTGTACAGGACAGAAGCTAGGAAAGCATGCTTCAGGAATTACTGTGAAAAGAACAGAGGTCTGATAAGGAAGCTTGCCAATGTACACATAATGCAAAAGGAAGGCATGACACATCGTGAAATCAATGTAATAAAGAGAATGCAAGTGATTGAAAGAAGGGCACGTATGCCTTGTGCACAATGGCTAGCGTTTGATGTGAAGCAGCTAGGGAGTGTTCTGGGAGATGCATTTAAATGGCTGTATCCTTACTTTCTTGAAGCCCAGCATGTCATAGAGAATGGCAGAATGAAAAGGGAGATAGACTTGGAAAGAGAACTCATGGACCTGAAAGTCAGAAAAGGTCAAGGAAAACTGAAAAAAGGAGAATTCACACATTACAAAAATCTGAAGTCAGGCAGAAAGCTTAAAGAGTTCAAAGATAAATTTGTTTTAATATTTAATATGAAAAAATTGGTGAAAGTGCAAGAAATGAAGAAACGAGCAGACTCTGGGTTGAATGATGTGCAGAGCATGGAAGGCAGGCTGAGGGAACTGTTTTCAGTTATTATGAGGGTACCTGATATCAGAATTGGTGAAAATGAAAGTGCAGGAACGTACTCTAAACGTCTGGATTTACACAAAACCACGGCCAGAAAAGAAGCTGTGAAAAGGCTATATGGGAGTGACAAGGCCATAGTTCAAGGAACCAGAATCACAAAATCATCAGGACTCACAGAATGCATGCTTGAGCTGGAACAGTTGAAGAAGAGTGAGGACCCCATGGTTGCTGCAATGGCAGAGTTGGTGGTTTCAGAAATACTGTCAGAGGGGTCTGGCCTCAGATCTGTTAAAATGATGAATGACGTTAGGGCCGCAATGTGCAATGTTGCCACTAGGGTAAATGATTATGTCAAAGAAAGATATGGAAGAAATGACACTAAGGCGATGAGATTCGTTCTAAGATTCAAAACATTGAATACAAGTGCTTCTGAAATAGAGGCAGACATGAATCAGCTAAAAGGATTGATAGGGCAGATAATAATAAGTGAGACATTGCATTATCAATATAATGATGAATCTGACCTTGAGTCGATATCGTCTGTGCTTGCAGGCAACTATGATTCAACTGTGCAAAGTGACCTGTGGGACAAATGTCCAGACTACATGTCTTTCGATGGCAAGACACTCAAGATCAGGGAGATAGGGTTTTGGACAAAACCAAATGCTAAGAGGGACTTGTTGGAAGCAGAGTATGAAGGGATGAGTGAAAGAATGCCTGACAAGGTGAAATTGGATCTGGCATTTGAGTGCTGGGGGTGGCCAGACATGAGAGAGAGGGGTGTTAATCATCCATTGTACAGGGCCCTATTAAAGATCAGTGAAATGAGAAAACTTCTTTCTAACAGAGTAGATTTTGCAAGAGAGATGGTCCATCTTGAAATGGACAGCGCAGCCAAAGTCAGAAAAATAAGAAACAAGGAGAAACTGAATTGCTCTAAGAAAGACATTGAGTCATTTGTTGCTGACAAAGGAGTGGTCGGTCAGGATGCATTGCAAATGGCCATGGACATTGATGGAATGGTGCATTCCATAGAAGAACTTGAACCTGAAGACAGAGACAATTTTCTTATCAATATTAAAAGGCACATAGAGCAAGAGGAATGCTCCTTAGATGAACAGAAGTGGCTCATGCATGACTCCAATGCTCATGACCACGTCAAAACCTGTGAAGCAATTATGCACGACAAGTTTCATGACAGAAATGGTGATGTGAAGATTGGGATAAAAGACCTTCCTACAGATGGCTCTGATCAGTTTCTCTTTCAGTATCCTGTTCCCTTGTCTGAGGCAGAAAGCAATAGACGGAAGTATGCGAAAGGCCTTCAGGAAAGTATGGGAATAGGGCTGGATTGGCTTCCAGAGATAAAGAAAATGCATGATCTGGAAGCAGACCTTAGAGCCATGCCTGGGAAAAGAAACATTCGAACTTTAAGATTGGTTGACAGGCTGACAGATTACGTCTGTGTTTTCTATGGGCTGCATTACAGCACTGGCGTTAACAGGGGTGTGAAGATGATGTATATGAAGCAAAACAAAACAGGCAAAGATAGCAGAGAAAGGGTTATTAAGAAGTGTAGATCAGATATTATGAAGCGCATTAATGCCATAACCAACACAACAGAGCATTATACTAAGATGCTTGTTGACCATGAGACAGGGAAACACAAACTGGATGATGAAACGTACAAACAGTGTGAAGAAGAATGTGACCTTTCTGCATCCAGGCTCATTGTAAGTATATGCCAGAATGTGTTCGGTTCGGACTTCAGAGTTCCCAATGGCATGAGCAAGACAAGGATGAAAAACAGAATCTATGCTCAAAATCAGCAAATGTGGGGTCTCTTAAAGGAAATCAAGCCTTATTCGTACATGAACATTGATGATTACCTTGAAGCTATGAAGGAGAAGAATTCAAAAGGACATGGCAAAACTGCTCATGAAAGAATGTTTTCGGACGCAGCAATTCAAAAGCTCAATGATGAAGAGATGAAACTAGCGGATGTGATTAGAGATCCAGAGCACTTGTTATTAAATGAAGATGAGTATGATGCTTTCAGTGAAAAATTGAGGTATAATGGTGAACCAGAAGTCATGAACACCATAATCAAGAATCTTTCCTGTGAACTGGGCAAACACAGAATTGGTGCATTGGCATCAGAGCTCTCAAATGTGGCAAGAGCTTGCCTGAAATGCTCAGAAGAACACAGATCGGAAGCTCAGTTGACATTTGCAATGGCAGGCAAAGTGGAAGTGGTAATGGCCAGGCCCAAATACATGACGTGTGAGAATGCTTACAGGTGCAAGATGCGAAGTGATATGGATCACTACAGTACAGTCATGTCTGATTCTGAAAGATATCAGGGATGGAGCCATGCGTTTCTCATGTCAGCAAGAGACATGTACAATCTTGAACCTGCAAGATACATGCTGATGGCGTCATACCTGACTGAATCTGAACTAAGGCACAAAACTATGGATTTGGTCAATGGGAGGCTTGATCCAACATGCCTCAATTTATGCATTAGGAAGTTTGTAGCCTATGTAAGGAACAAGAAGAAGTGGGATCAGTCTTCATTATCAAATACAAGGTTCATTCTGCAGACATCCACATCAGACATTTCAAATGTTCCTAAAGCATACAAGAAAGCATTTCCTTCGTCTTATGATCTGTGGGGTTACAGATTCTGCAAAGAAACCCTGAAATGTGTTGCCAGAAGCAGACAAGCCAAAGCAGCCGGAGAGCTGGACCTTCTCGAAGATGATGACGGTTATGGAAGGAACTTTACTCTATATGATCCACTTCTCAGGCATGAAATTGTGGGTGCTGAACAGATGGTTCAAGCATGGTTCCATACCAGCTTGTTCACCAAGCACATAGCCAATGAGAGAACAGCTGCAGCAGAATGTGCAGATGAGTTGGCCGGTGGGTATGCTGCTAGGAAGATACAGCACGCTGATGGTGATTACTCTTACATGGGAAGGAAGCCCAAGTACCTTTTAGTCATGGATGGTCCTCATGCAAAATCATGCTCATACTGGGGAGCCTTCGTTGTTGCCTGCAATGCATTTGGGTTGGATCATCATGACTGGTCCAAGATGAATCTTAGTCCTGAAAAGGCATCTGATAGTGTGCTGAGCTTAAGTAACACCTCTAGAATAATTGACGAGAAGGTGTCTGACTTCGACAAGGAAAAGGTTCTCAATGACCTGAAAGATAAAGAGATGAGAGCGGAATTAATGCACATAAGACAATATCTGCGGGTGAAAGATTTCCTGTCTGATGAGCCGATCAGTAGAGAAATGAAAGACAATCTTGTTAGAAATGTGCTGAAGAGTGTGGAAGGTATAACTGAAGATGACATCAAGCAGTTTCTGAGTAAAGGAATAGAGTTTGAGTCAGAGAGTATCAAGGACATCGAAAACATGTCAGTAAAAGAATTTGTTTCCCCTCTCAGCCATAGTGCTTCCCAGTCATTGAAGAGAAAGCTCAAGGGAAAATCTACTATGGATGATGATCAATATGGCAGAGAAATGCAGGGGTTCATAGATCTCTGCGTAAGGCTAGAGGCAGAAATAACTCTTCTGGACGATAAAAAGAAGAAGGATTGGGTGGAGAAAGGAGAAGGGACTAAAGTTAATGACTTGTTCAATGATGTGTGCAGCTATAGGGCTGAATTCCTTTTGGAGTTCATTAGGAGAATGACTACGAATTGGCTACCACTTTGTCCCCAAGCTGACAGTGGGAAGGTGAACGTGGCCAGAGTGATCGCTGCAATGAAGGAGAAGGCAAAAGCAAATTGGCTGACTCCTGAATGCTTTAGAGCACAGGGCCTGTCTGCTCTGGGAGCGGTCAGGGCACCTTTGTCTGCAACAGAACGAATGGCGATGGTTCACTTAACCAGAGTCATGAATCTTGCCCCTGTTTTAGATGCCAAGGGGGGCTTCCAACGCATACTGAGAGAGATCTTTGTTGCAATGGACTTGAGCAGCAATGAGTCCAGGTCAGAGCTGGCGGCTTCAGGGATATGGTTTTGTTACTCCAGGGTCAACATGTCTGTGAAAAACCAGACCAAGGTAGCTGGGGTTCAAGCCTCCAATTGGATGCCCAGGAGCAAGAAAGAATTGGTGTCTGTAAAACTTACGGAAGAAGTCATTTCAGATCCGAGGAGAACAGACATTATCTCTGTAGTCAATAAACATTGCATGTCACGGGACTTTTTGTGGATGGAGACCATGCTTAAACAGCAGTTTGCAACGAATAGGGCCATATTTGGACAAGATTACGCATCAAAAATGTTCTCGGGATTAATGGACATGATTGCTGATTCCTGCAATAAAACAATAAATCATGAAACAACACACAGAAAAGATGCCAAAGACTTTGTGACTAAAAAGGGAGGACAGCTGCTTGAGGACAATATGACGGGTAGGCATGCGAGAAGAATATTGAACTTCTGTCTGTCCACAGACCATTCAAAATGGGGTCCATACTATCTTGTGATGTCCATGGTAATCATCCTCTGTCAGATTACATTAAAGCAAGGCTTGCCAGAAACATTGCTGAATGTGTGGTTGATGTATGCTGTTAAGCAGTATTGCAAGGCAATTGTGCCCCCTTACAAGGCCTATGAAAAGTATGTTAAGGACAAGCTGTTATATGGCAGAGATCCCCCCGAATGGTTCTCCAAAAATCTAGAGGAATTGTTTGATGAAATGCTTTCTCTGGCACAACGTTATTTTGTGTCACCCAGTGGCATGCAGCCAGGCATTGTACATAGGTTGTCATCATTAGCAGGAATCTTCATTTATTTGACCCTGGTAGCAATCATGGGTCTTGACTTCCAGCAGTCTACCAGGCAATGCACAAAATTGTTGAAAATGACACAAGTTGAACTGGCACAGTACGCCAGCTTTACCAAAGATTCAGATTCTGTTAGATTTGTTGATGCACTAAACCTTCAGGGGCGGGACGTGATGATGCATAGAATGATTGTAAACAATCCTGGCTTCAACTGTGCAGGCAAATTGACTTATTTTGTCATTGAAAAAGATGGCACCATAACTTTTGAGGGTAAGACCGACAAGTGTCACAACAGAAAACTCCCAAATCCCAGTGATGAGTTGATAGCTAGGAAGGTACATCATTGTGCATTTGACCTTCTAGGGAAACCTGTGGAGGGCAGGTTGAATGCTGACCATTATCAGGGATCAGATGATGCTGCTGACTTGGTAAACGGCTTCTACTTTTCAGACAGAGGAATGTCTAAGGCAGGCCTTTCAATAAAGCATCTCGCTCTACATTATTCAACCATGTATCATACCTCTAGACTATCTGGGCAGATAGTTTCTCCCAAGTCGGTAGGGATGTCAAAATGGGCTGAGTTTTATTCCACTCTCTATGACAAGCACAAGCAAGTGGCTCCCACTTCCAAATGGACTTATGTGGTGCTTCGCCTGTTGGCGGTTGTAAGCTCCATTGAGCTGACACAATCTTTGACTTCATATTGTCAGCAGCTTTTGGAGTCAGGGGGCAGTTTGCTGATGTGTCACTTAATATGTCTCTCATGGCATGACAGAAGACTGTCCTGGAAGAGGGTGAAATTCAGACTATATGACCCTTTACTGCCTTGTTGTCTGGGTGGACTGCCATTGATTTGCCCATCGAGCATGATGAATAAGACAGCTTCCAGCATATTGATGCATGACATAAACTGCAGCCCTAAACATGCTTCAATCAATAAACATCTGTTGTTTAGATTTTTGGGAACTGCTGACATGGACAAGGATGCCATAGAAACATGGGGTCTGAGAAAGAAAGCTGATCTGAGGACAATATTTACAGAAAAAGAATCTGTGAAGAAATTAAGAGAACGAATAAAGAAACTGAAAGGAGAGCTGGAATTATCAGATAGGGACCGGACAGAGTGCAGTCTGGTCAGAGATTTTGTTCAGGGTTCGAAATGCGAGTCAAAGATAGCTGAGGTAGCATATGCCTACGATATGATCTCTTCTGAAGGGATGTTGAGGGGCACCTGTAACAATTTCATAGTGCACACCCTGTTCGCTAAAGGCAGGAACATGAGAATATACAAATTGAACAAACTGGATTATTTCACACTACCACCTACTCCAGCAGTTCCCAGGGATTTGCCTGAGTGGTATGAGCGAAAGGCAGCCTGTGAGCTGTGGCAAGAGCAGGTAGAGGAACGGAAAACTTTGGAAGGGAAAACATATGGTGTAGCCAATGAGGACACATTTGCTCAGTTGGTAATGTATTCTATGGGCTTCGGTAGGTCCAGGAGAGTGGGAATAGCTCATGAAACAACAGAACTGGTGCAGCTCAGCCAAACTGACATGTATGCCAGTATTCCACAGCCCAAGCCCAACGAGTTAATACAGGACAAGGTGACAATTAAGGTCAGAAACTTTAGAAGACCTATGTTGGAGAATGCCAAGCTGAGCTTAGGGTGGGCGATAATGCCTGACAAGTTATTAAAACATGCTCCTTCCACAGTCAGAAAGATGCCTCCAGGAGACGCGTTATTAATACAAACATACTATGGGACAGAAATGGAATCACTTAGACGACTCTATAGGGTTTTGAATCTTTCTGAGACAGTGGCTGATTATGACACCATATGTGAGGACTGTAGCAATGCAGCTCCCGGCACCTTGTTTGCAGATCCTGAACTGGAAAATTTAAGAAAATGTCAGCTAGAAAACAACATGATGCTGCGATCTGTTCAGGAGATTTCAGATCTGATATCTGCCAGACAAGAGGAACTGATAAGAATATGTGACGGGGAAAGGGAGTCCTCCATAAGACCTCTCATCTCAGCAGGAGACCTGCAGTTCACACCTGAGTCGAAAACATCAGTCATGTTTGCCCTGAGAAACATGTACATCAGGGACCTTTGGCTGGATGTGGACATGACAGAGATCAAAGGTAGGTCTGCTATTATCAGGAGCAGGCTGGGTTACGAGAGCGATTATGACTATCTGCTGACTCTAGCTAGCATAGCTTACTCATCAAACAGTAGATCTTCTGCACAGATCATGAGAAGGGTACATGAAGAATGTCAGGTGAATATGGACAACATGTTCACCAAGAGTAATGCAATAAAAGTTCTCTTGCTACTGTATGCTTTAGGATATAAAAAGGATGTGGTGTTCAGAAGGCTAGAGGATGCTTTGCTGCCCAAGCATCAATCCATTAGAGTGACTGAAAGATCGACCAACAACATGACTCTGATTTCTTCTCAATGGAAAGAGACATTTTTGACTTATTGTTCACTGGGTGGTGGCATTTTACTGAGTAATTCTGACTCAGCTGAAGGCCTGGCAGATATGTTGATGGCAATGGCTAACCAGAGTAGTAATTATTTCAGGGCTTTAGAGTTGATGGCATCTTTTGCAAATGTAAGGTCGGACGGCAACAGCAGAATCTTGGTGGGGCTGATTTCAAAGGGCATCATAGATGCACAGGATTGTGATGAGGGCATGGGAAATGTGACAATGTGCAAACACAATATTGTTTCAACTCATGGATTTGTAGTTCAGGATTCAGATATGGTCAGCAAGCTTCATGTAGACATAGGTTCGGACAACATAAAAGCAGTGCTAGTTTCCGTGTCTCTAAGGGCTGCAGAAAGTGAAATTGGAAATCTGGCCAGAGCAGGAGGAACAAGGAGGTCCGTAATGGGTGTTGTACATTTCAATTCAAGGGTGAAAGACACACTCATGACCAGAGCATGTCAGACTCTAAGTGGGATACAAGTGGTTTTAAAAGGCAAACAGATGGCAAGAGGTACTGTTAGGGATGTTGACGATGAATGGGAGACTGTGCAGAGAGCAGCCATGAAAGATGTCAGAATGTTATGCCAGAGCATGACACCCATGGATGCAGTGATAGAAGTTGCATCTAGAGCCAGAATAGACATGGTGTCTATATTGAGTCTTGTGACGAGGGAAATGCCAGAAATGTCCACATATCTTTATGTCAACCCAGAAAGGATCATGGAAGAGGGATTCGAGGTAGAAAAGCTAGTCAATGACGATGGTTCTGTAAACATGGATCAGGTCCATGCCTGGAATGAGGAGCACAGGACCGAATATCAAAGCAAAACACATTCAGAAGAGCTGCATTTGATGGAAGGAAGTTTGAATGTTCATGCTCTAGGGTTGATCAAGCCCAAAACGTCGTGGCTCAGCAAGATTGATGACAAAACTGTCAGGTATAAGGGATCAAGGCAAATGTTGCTCCATATGATGGCCATTCTAGAGCTTGAGCCACTTACAAACAGCGAAATTAAGAGGAGAGGAATATTGATTAACAAAGATGCATTCATGTTAAAGAAAAAGATGACAGAGAAACAGAAAAAGGATAAGAAAAACAGAATGCATGATACAGTGATTGTGCCTGACATTTATGAAGAATATTTTGATGTACAGGCTCTGTTCACGTCAGCGATCCTCAGATGTAGAGACAGGGTTGTGGATGAAATCATTACAGATGCCATTGCATGCTTGCCAGATAAAAGGATAATGTTCATAGATGGCCAGATGGATATAGATGCAACCGTAAGACTGAATGATCTAGGAGTGGCGACCACTATGAATGAGTTCATTGATGATGAAGATGACTTTGATATTGAAGAATTTAACAGAATGCTTGAGGAGAAAAGAGAGCTAGACAATGAGCTGGAGGCAATGGGGCTGTGGGAGGATGTTGACACCAACTATGACCTGATCGATGGTGAAGACATAGAGACCTCACTGGTGGTTACAGGTGAGGGTGACAATGATGATGACTTCCCTGATTCAGACGATGATTCCATTATTTCAGGTGAGATGGGCTACAGAGAGAGAAAGCGGAGAGAACAGACTGAGAGGGATAAGCAGGATAATTTCATTTTTAAGAGGTTTTTTGACAACACGAAGAAGGCTCAAGAGGAGCTAGAATTTGACCCTGATGATCCTGATGATGATGCCAATTTTTAATGTTAAATCTGATTGCCAAAAGCTGATCCTCAGGCTGAGTAGGACTGCATGTCACCAAATGAAACATGGATGATTGCTGAATGTAAATTGTGAATGATGAGCCTATGTTACATGAAACCCTCTAGCATGTATGCTGCACCAGAGGTTAGTGTTGGGGGATCTTCA
>ERZ1738538.56-NODE-102-length-11312-cov-7.478458_pt1 | contig 11312 bp, 1 predicted proteins | sample MGYA00581730_ERZ1738538 | MGnify/ENA primary metagenome ERZ1738538 (study PRJEB40740, sample SAMEA7388105) | Antillogorgia bipinnata | biome: Marine coral reef biome; feature: Environment associated with an aquatic invertebrate; material: Seawater | host... | reverse complement strand
GGAATTGGGGGGACTTTCAAAGACAAGTTCCGGAAATTGGCTTTTGACCTTGCTATCATCAATTGCAAAACTTCAGTCGGGAGAAAATATTACGAAATAGTAACTAACAGTCATAGCAATTAGATGACCATGCAGTTAACAGGCTTTAATACTGGTGAAATTGAATAATTATGTCCTAGGTGGTAAAGTTTGGATGCTTGCAACAAGTTAAGAGGGTGATTTGTAAAAACTCTGCATTATTTTAGACGTGAATTTCAGGTCACTTTTCAAAGCGCAAATATAGTGAGTAAATCAAACGGTTTTTCTCAACAGTTCCAACGACCCTTAAAACATTCACATTATAATCTCTTATTTACAAGTGTGTATATTATATAGTTCAAAGCAATGAAGTAGTTCTGTCTGTGTGGGTGGGGACTGCTGCTTTTTGTGTTCTTGAACAACGTAAACCAAATGGTATTTCTTCAGTTGCGTTGTTGCAAAACCTCATCCACTTCATTCCAGTCGATGTCATCAACTTCACTTGTCCCAGAGAAATCATCGCCTACTGCTGCCTTCGCTTCCGCCAAAAGTGCAGCAAGTTCATCAGACATTTCCAAGTTATCATCTTCATTTGCTGATAAAACTTCTTCTGGATTTTTCTGCCTGTTGTTTTCTTTTTCGTCCATTTTATCCAAACTTTCTCGCTTGCTCTGAACCAGACGTGAAACACTTAATCCGTTTCTAACATTTTTTGGAATCGTAGAATTTGTTGACAGGACGTCATCTCTAGTTTCTAATAAATCACGGTTTGGTTTATTTGGAATAACATCACTCAATAAATCACGTAGCTCACTATCTTCGCTAAGCAGGATGTCTAAATGATCTAAACGCTGTAAATCAATCGAGTCGCCCAGGGAATCATCTTCAATCAATTCATCAACACTTGGGACTAGGTGATGATGGTTTGCTCTTGATGATACATTCCGGTCGAAATCAAAACTTGCAGACATTTTTTGTTGATAATTTTCAAAACTTTTTCTTGTAATAAATTGTCTTGCAGATTGCTCAATATCATATTCGTATACAGGAGCACCACTGCTTTCAGAACCTGCCGGAATAGTAAAACCTGTCAAGCCAGTCTGGATTATTCGAGTTTTGTGAAATTCAGTTGACGCTTTTAAACTTTTTTTTCCTCTTGGTTTTTTACTGTTCATCACTCTTTTCTCCTTATATCGATTATTGACAAGGCTAGTTTTCTTTGCAGCTTTACGTTGGGAGTCTCGAACAGAATTTTGTGTGATTAACGCAGGTCCACTTGGCGCATGCTCCGTTACCATTTCGTTAATAAGATCATAAGCAGATAGCAATCGTTCATCGACGTGTTCTTTCTTTTGAGCTCTTCGAATAATTTCTCGTTCCTTCTCGGATATTTTAAGTTTATTCGACGACGTTGCTACTTTTTCTTTATTTTGGAAAGGTTTAAATTCCGTTTCTCTTTTTTTGTTCAGCTCCTGAGTCCATTGTTCATGGCGTAGCTTTCTTTTCTTTCTCATCCATTCTCGTAATTCTTTCTGCGGACTTGAATCGCGATTTCTGGTGTTTGAAACAGTTGGTGTCGTCGTTCCTGCCAAAAGGTCCTTCAATTTCTCTCTTGAGACATTTAAAACATCCTCGGGGGTCGGTGATAGCTTCAGTCTTCTATCAGATCTTGTTGCTTCAGAAGTAACTTCAGGGTCTTCATCGGACTTGGTGGTACAAATAGATAAACTACTTTTCCGGCTTTGATTACCCCCAATTGGATGTGTGTATCCTTCTGTATTCCTGATATCACTGTCAGCACCATTGGGTCTGTTTTCGAGGAGAGTGCCGGAAGTATCTTCGTCATTCGTATTTTCTTTCCCTTGATCGTTTGCACCAGAATCAAGGTTCTTTTCATTTGGGCGATCATCTGAAACGAATTCTGTTTGTTCTTCTACACGATTATTAATCCATGGGCGAGTTTTTAGGACAGATAGTTTGTCTGCTCGAGGTAAATCAAGTCGTGTTTCGTTTTTCTGTGCAATATTATCGTGTTGGACGTCCAGGCTATCAGGAAATTTTCTTTCTGTGGCTACCATATTGTGTGTTGGCTTTTCAGTGTTTTTCCTTGTAACAGATTTCTTGTTCACTTCTGTTTTCTCATCAGTAATTCTATTTAAGTTCTCTATTGTAAGCAGTAATCTGTTTGATCGTCGTAAATCTTGTTCCATATTATTTGTCAACTGCTCAATTGCATCAAATTGCTCATTCATTTCATGCAGTTGCTGAGAAATCTTTGATTTCGAGATTTGCTGAAGAGAACCACCGCGCAAGGTTACATCATTCAAACTGCTTGGACGTTGAGAATCCATTGCTGAGAAAACACCATGTGTTGTCTGATCACCGTTTTCAACATTATCCACCAGCACTTCCTCTGCTGTTGGCGACAACTCTCGACCATCACTTGTGTTTGAGTCTTCTTCAAAATGTTCATTTTCACTAGTACGATAATCATCATTGGGTTTAACCGCTTGTTTCTGCTCTCCAGTAATATCGACAACACTCAAAAACCTCTTTATTCTGTCTGGCATATCAGAATGTCTCATGTTTGAAGCTGCATCAGAAGATTTTTCGTCGACATCTTGAATGTCCACGTAAACATCAGCTGGAACGCGAGGGTAATGACTTATAGCCTGGATCACTGGGTTGTTTCCTTCTTCTTGTTCTTCGATCTTCTCTGTGTTTATCGCGACATCATGCATGACGGATGCAGCAGTTACGGTCTTAAATTCTGGCTCTGTTTGAATACTGAATTCCTTTGTTTGAACACGGGGTTTACTTCTTTGAACACTAAGGACTCTGGGTTGTGGGTTTGGAGGCTGCTCATTCACTGCTGGTGGTAACATAACTGCGTCTGTCTGGACAGAAACTGGAAAGCGAAGGACATTATCTGTACCAACCTTTACATCAACAGATTTAGATTGTTCGGGAACATCTGATGGTATTTCAGTGTGAATATCGCGCGCGGATATTGTGGGGGGTTTATAAAGACGAGTTAAAGGTGTGGGCTTTTGTTTTATGTTATCAAAATGATCACTGTGTTTCTCCCCTTTTTGGTCATCACTTGTTAAAGTCGTAGACACTTTTCTTGTACTCGTAGTTGCATGTATGCTCTGCAAACCTCGTTTGCTAGCCTCAGGTTTTCTTTCAAAATTTTCATAACGTATTTCAGGACTCAATATGGACGATACCTCAGATATGACAAGATCATCATCGTTCGCTATTTCACGTTGAAGATCACGTATGATATTATTAAGTTCTTTTAACTTCTCACGTCTTGGTTTCGTTTTCTTGCTTCTATCACTGTTCTTTTTGCTGTGATCCTTGACAGGATTAGCTTTCGTCTCTGCAGATTGGACACATGTACCATCTTCTCGTTCAGAAGATGGACTGTCACGAACTGTTTGTTTTGGCAAAGGTTGCGTCGGTTTCATTGTTTCCCTTGTGGGCGCATGACCTACCATCTGGTTTCGTCTCTTCATTCTTGCTGTTGATATCCTACCAACTTCACCACTTTCACTGTCTTCTTGAAACTTCCCAGAATGCTTTTCTTTCTTTGTATCTCTATCACGGCTTTCAAGTTTACTAACAGTTTCAGGAAGATAGAGAAAAAGAAAATCATTTTCATTTTCAGGCACTTGTACTAAATTAAAATCTTCGACTTCTTTGTTTTGATCAGCAAAATGCAGTAAAGGTGGGAACTGTTCAGTTGAAGAAAGTGGAAAATATAGGTCTTTACGTTCTGTACTTTGTTTATCACCAAGTTGCAACAACTTTAACTTCACTTCTTCATTAGACTGCATATGTTCCGGCCACGCAATCTTGAATGGTAAAGATTGCACAGCGGGGCTATGTGCTTCAGAAGGAAATTTTAGAAGAGGAATGGTGAAAGGATCATCATTGGAAACAGAGACACTATTTCTGGCATGATTCATTGCGTCGTGTTCAGTGTATAAACTTTCAGGAAAAACATCATGGTTTTCAGCAACTTCTTCATTGCATGTGTTCGATGCGTGTTCTGTACGAGGTGACTTGTTTTTTCTTATATGATTTTCATCTCTGACATTGGGCTGGTTGTTCAATGACAGTAAAAAAGGCTCTTGGTGATGGGATGAAGTTTCTATTATTTCAGGGCTGTCTGTTTGGACAGCAACATTGGCTATTTGATCTTTAACTTCGTTATAAACTTCATCTTGACTGTTTGAATCGTGAAGTTTTGAAAGTTTCTTGGCTTGCCTTCTACGGTCAGTTTCTTCCACTTGCGTTTCTTTATCACGGTTTTCTTTGTTCGCAGTCTCTGGCCATAACCATGTTGGAGGTGCTGAAGGAAATGTAGGGTTGTACCAAATTGGCCATCCAGAAATTGTAGGAAATTGAACCTGACTAACCATCCGTGGAAGCACTTGATGAGGGTTTTGTACAACATGATGTCCTGCTGGAGCAAGTAATCTTTCTTGAGGTAATGAGCTTGATGTATTGTTTTCATTCGTGTCTGGTTGACAACCTGAGCCTTGATTACTCACTGCTTGTCTTTCTGTACGATATGAAGGAATCTCGGGTCGCTGATTATTCATTGCTTGTATTCCTGCCTGATCTGAAAGGTTCTCAGAGCCTTGCCTATTTACTGCTTGTGTTTCTGTATGAGCCAAAGGGTTCTCAGAGCCTTGACTATTCACTGCTTGGTTTTCTGTATGATCTGAAGAGATTTTAGAGCCTTGATTACTCATTGCTGGTCTTCCTGTATGATCTGAAGCAACTTCAGAGTCTGTAAAAGGTGTTTGGAATGAACGATACTTGAAACCATCGTTTTTCTTTCTGCGATTTTTTCTATACGACATCGGAGGCTCTTGATTGCTTTTTCGTTTGGCCTGACTCATTTCCTCTTTTGTATGGCGCACTTCGCTCTTACAATTTTCATCGCTGAAATTTTCATTCACTGTACTAACTATCGAGAATGGCGACCTTATCTCAGCTTGCTGCGCCCTTATAAACTTTCTCATCTCAGATCTAATAATTCTTCTCAATAAATTGCCCTCATCTTTAACTCGAGCTTTCTCTGACGACTCATGGCTACTGCTTTCATCATAGATTTGTCTTTTAGTTGTTTTTCGATGTTTGGGATCTCTTTTCTTTGCAACTGATCTATGAACATTTACATTAGCTGCGACCTTCATTGGAACAGCTACATCACTTGGTATCTGACCAACACTCAACGAGTCAGATGTTAGCGATACTTCACCATCACCATCACCCATGGCAGTGGAATAAATACCAAACACGCCAGAGAGATCAGTAGCAGACTCAATTTGACTTAAGTTCTCATCAGCTATATTTCTGGAACCGTCTGTGAAAGATAACAATGGTAGATCTCCGTCAACGGATTCTAAACTTCTGCCGTTGCTGCGCACAGATGATAAAGAAGAAAATAATTGTTTCTTTATTTTCAATGTACTTGGGATATTTTCAATTGAACTTCGTTCATAAAGATGTCGTTTCAACGTTTCTTGTTCGTCTGTCCGCTTTATTACCGGCTTTTCAAAATTTTCATGTTTCTCAGATTCGACAAACGTTCCGTGTTTCACAGAAATGTCGCCATTATTTTGTGAGCTTCGACCTTCTTCTTCTTTGTGTTTTTCACTGTACAATAAATTTACGTTTTTCTCTTTACGCTTTCCCCTTCTCTGTTTTGGCAATTCCACTTTTACTCCAGTTAAATCACCTATTTTTTCTCTGGTTTCGTCCTCATTTTTTCTCTTGTTATTTTTGCTCTGTTCTTCCAGACTGTCACTTGCCGCAAATTCTGTAATCGTCCTTCCTAAGAAGTCTTCTGGTTCGAATTTTGTTTGTTTAGATTCTTTAGTGCTTCGCTTACGTCTTCTTCTTTCATTTTCACAAAGTTGTGATTCACTTTTCCCAGAAGATTCTTCCACTTTATCTTTTGTGTTGTATCCGTTTTCTGCTGCACTACATGTTCTTTTCTTAACTAAACTTTGTCGTTCACTTTGCCTCACTTCATTAACTTGTTCGTTTTGTTCTCCCAGATCAGCCGCACGTGAAGGTTCGCTAATGGCTTTTCTGCTTTTTAAATTTCGTAATTCACCAACTTTATCCACCATACTTTTCTTTTCCTTTTCCAATTTATCTGCAGATGTAAGTTCAACATCTGGTGTCTGTTTTATTTCTTCATTCAAAGCATTTTCCTTTATTTTTCCCTGTACAGTTTGTTTCTTTGACGACCGTTTCCTCACGCGTGAACATTTATTTCGTAAACATTTTCCTTTGGCTTCAGCAAACTCCTTGTAGTAGTTTTCAACCAACCATAAAGTATTAACCACCAGTTTAAGAGGCAGCTGTATTCTGATGGCAGTTGATGTTGTATTTAAAGCAAAATAACTCTTATTAGCACTTCCTTTTTGGTGTTCTTCTAACAAACACCATCGTTTTAACCAGAATAAAGTTGGTAAAAACGCTTCTAGCTCTTTGCTAAAGGTGGATGGTTTAATCTTTCTCAGATCTGTTAAACTATTGCTACGATTAACCAGCTTGTTTGGATCAGAATCATCTGGTGAAAGAAAACTAGCATCCGGTCTCTTCTTTATGCTTCCGACGTCTTGGAAACTTTGACTTCGTTGAATTCCAAAACTACTTTTTCTAGAAACCTTTCTTCTAGCTATTTTCTCAATGTAACCCGTTTCTAGTGATGGTTTATCTTTATAAGGAAGGATGAATGGTGTTTTCTTGTAATCTTCTGACGTGATATTCTTTGCTAGAGTGATCAGCAAGAACGTATCCAAGAAACGGAGGAAAGCAAAGTCCAGTTCATACTCAACAGTTGTACAAAACTCAGGAATGACCTCAAGAAAGTTCTCCGGAAGCGGCTGTACAGAACTTTTATCCATCTCTTTCCTTCGTTTTTCACACTGCTGCTGAAATCTTACCGTAAGTGATTCATTTTCTAACCCTTCAGCTTTGTTTCGCATTTTTCGGGTTATTCTGTTTAGTTTATCTGTTGTGGGTACACTCAGAGAAGGAGAGTGAAAATACCGCGCTAAAAGATCGACAGTTTCGTGCTTGAGAGGTAACTCGGAAAGCATTGTAAGAATACCATCTAGTATATAATCAGTTGCATTGAAAAAATCAGAAAATGGCAACAACCGTTGTAGCCACAAAAGCACAACTTTACATTGATTGATAACGTCCTGACTTTGCTCATCATTCTCAACCACATGTAATTTTTGTTTTAGTTTACTGTATTGTCGTGATGCAAGAGCAAGTTCATTTCTAACATCAAGTAGCCACATCAAACTGCAAAATTCCTGGAAACTTCGGATTACTCCCTCGTGATCTGAATCTTCATCCTCAGCTGTGTCAATGTAAACGCCCTCTGTGGTAATCAGTTCATTGATAATATTTGGCAATGTTTCACTATCACTCCAATCTCTTACGGCATGTTTACAATACTCTTGAGCACAATACAGAAAACAACGAGATGCCTTGTACATTGCCAAAATTTTTTGAACAATCATAGTGATCTCAGTTCTGAGAGAAATTTCCTTACGTGTTTGATCATCTAAAACATCCTCATTATTCCTTGCTGGCTGAGGACAATATAATGGTGGTGCAGGTAAATACAAATCTTGAGGTACCATCCAATCAAGTTTTGATATGCTCTTCTTTAACATGAACATAAGCTTTTTGATGATTGAGGGTACAAGATTTACTTCAGCAATTACACTAGCTTCCAGGATAGTTTCCAACCTTAAGATATGTTCATCATGAAAAATTTCTCGTGTTCCTTCAACATTAGTTTCCATTAGGTTTCCATCAAGCTTCAAAACTGTGTTGATCCTTTCCTTCATCAACTGTTCTGGTTCAGGCACATCAACTCGCATCAAAGCATGATCAGATAGATTCTTTTCAACATACGATTGGTTCTTCTGACGAAACTTTTCAGCCAATGACAACAGAAATGCTATTTTCCAATCCCCTAAACAATTTGCAAACCACGCAGCTTCACCAAGAAGACCCGAGATAAGCAGCAACTCCATTGTGTGGTCTGCTGTCCAAATACTTTCCAATTTCTGTTGTCCAATGACTTCTGTAAGTCTTTGTTGAGAGAGATTTTTGAAAGCCCTTGCATGTTCCTTGCCTTGGTCAGACTGCTTGGCAGGAGTTAGTGTGGAATGAAAAGGTGTTGGTATGACAAGGGGTGAGTTGGTGAAATAACAGGACATGAATAGCGCCAAATGCTGAACAACAGGGAGTGCACGATTATCCACAACCCAAGCTAAAGGATATTTGACTAATACAGATAACTGTAATACATTTAACGACGATGATGAAGAAATTTTAACTTCGTCAGCTGGAACGAGTGCTTGATCAGTTTCAAGAAGACCCTGTAAACTAACACCACATGGTGTTTCAATGAAGGAATAAACCAAAGTCAAAGCAGCTTCGAGATTGTAACTCTCTAAGTTGATAAACAATATTGATAATAGCGTATCAATATCTGTGAATAACTTGGAGGAAAGGTCATCTTCAATAAGAGATGCACTAAATCTCGGCATTAATGGCCTCTCGGACGTATCAGTTAACGGATTAGAATCAGTGATAACTTTCGTGTCCTTGTTATCATGAAAAGATCTTTGTAAAAGATCAGTCGCCTGCGAGTAATTTCCATCCAAGTACATCTTGCAACCTTGGTCAGATAGACTATCTGTTTTGTTATCAGTGATAATGTTTCTTGACGTGTTTATTGTTTGAAGTCTTTCCTGAATCCAGCAAAGTTTTTGTACCAGTTCTTCATCAGGTCTCTGTCTACGGTCAGGTTTCAGATTTGATTTATACATTTTACATACGTAATGATACAAAGTCAGCCATGATTGTTCTAGCTTGCAATCTAGGTTAACGTAACTTGCTGGATCATTTGCTTCATTTACAGAATTCAACGCGCTGTTTTTTGGTATATCACGGGTGTCGCATGACGGTAGAAAACTGTCACCCAGAAAATGAACTGTTGTGTTGTTACTTGCAGCAGACCATGCGTATATTTCATGTAAAAACTCTTCTGCCTTGCGTAGTACCTTGATACATACATCAATAATTTCTTGGAAACCAAACTTCTTAGAACTAACCAAACATTTAACAGTAGCATGAACAAACTGTGTGAACCATGGTAAACAATGTTGGTAGATTGTATCCCAACGAAATGCTTCGAAACACGATTGAACAAATGTTAAGATGTTATGAAACAAAACATCACCGTTTGACAGACCGCAGTCGCTTTCGTCGTCAAGCAAAACAGTAAACAACTTCAGCCATGTATGAAGCAGTAAATTCATAGTTACAGTCATGTTTTGTGACCAATGTCGGCCACACGATGTACCAATTCCCAATGCTTGTAGCAAAACATATTCCGCTTTCAACATTCTCTGTTGGTCGTTCATTTCTTCAATTTTAAGAGAACTGTTCTTGTTGCCCTCCGTCTTGCCAAACGAAATAACACCCGCCTCTAAATCTCTTGCAAGTCCGAAGCCTGACGTTGTCTCTGAAAAGGTACTTCCAGGAGAGCCGTACTCATCCTTTCCAAAATTCACCATGAATGGACTAAAACCATGAACAGTTCCAGAAGTTTGTTCCAATTCCTCCTGTAAGGTAGCTTCACTTGACAGAAACCATGAAACATTCTTAGTTAGGTCTGTAATGACTTTACTATAGTCAGGCTGAGAGTTAAAGTGAAATACAGTAACCATATAACCATCAGAGCATAGTAAGAGAGGTTGACTGGAGTGAACAGCAACAGAAAACTTCTGATGAAAGGCATCTTTCTCTGAACCAGATGAAATCTCAGAATTTTCAGGTGGGATATTTTCCTGAAAAGACTTCACAGTAATACGAGGATGAAGTGATAGAAAGAGACTGGGTCCCAGATCCATACCATGACCTGTTGTAATAAGGTTTATAGGTTCACCAAGTTTTGTTGTTATGAATATTGCACCATTACGAGTAATACCAAGTAAGAACAAACTGTCTGTTGTCCAGGCAATGTCACTCACCCACCACGTTCTTCCACATGACAGATCAGAGCCACCACAACATTTCATGTCGACAATACGTGATGTTGTATGAAAGGTGGAATAAAATAATAGCCTCGTATCCTTTGCCAGTTTCTGATTAAGCACAATCGCAAGCATCTGACCATCAGGTGAATAACGACAGACATAAACGTATCTTCCTTTCACCACTCTTGAAGCAGGCGTAATGGCGTAGAGTGGACGAGTCATTGACTTCCACTTGATTGAACAGTTCACTTTTTCAACAACTTCACTGCAAATAGTCTCTCCATCTTGATTAGGAAGATCATGAGAAAGACCAGAAATATTTATTTCATCACATGATTTAACCATCAACGTGGTAACAGCAAGTTCTGTTCCTTTGTTGAAGACATACGAAAATGCACCACATCTACCAACAACCTGGTCTGAATAAAACACACCATCAACAGTTGCTTCAGTATTGGATTGATCAGGTCGACAATATTCACCATGATGTACTTGGCTCCATGTTCCAATAAGGTTATGAAAATCATCTGAATCATTATTTTCAATTTTCTGCCACAAAAACAATTTTTCAAATCCTAACATTAGAAGCATCATATTCCCACAAGGAGAGAAAAATATTCTATTCTTTGTATTGCCCTTGTCGCCATCATTGAATACTTTAGGTAAGCCTGTAATAAACTGGACTTTGTCGTTATCTCTGTCCCACAAAAATATTTTGCCATCACATAAAGCACCGCATAAAAATTGACCATTCTGTGACACATTCAAAGCGCAAACATCATTCATTAAACCATGAAGTTTAGAAATTTTCTTTTTAGTCTTTCCAGAAGGAATGTAAAGCTGACTAATTCGTTTTCCATCCAAAATGTAAAGTCCATCTTGTTGCTGACCAATCCAAGATAGCTTTGGCCATGGTTTTTTTCGCTTGATGCTGACAGATGACACTAAATTCAATACCAACTGCATCATACAATGATACAAATTGCCAGTGGCGTTGTTTTTATGTATGCTTTATCGTTATTTCTTCACTGAAAAAAACTCTAATTTTCTCAAAACCACTGTAAGATACCAGCTCAATCTTCATCATGTAATTACAATACTGCTGGCACAATTGCAACTCAGCAAGTTAGTGAAAATAAACGTATGCATTATTTTTGCAGTTTTTGTTGTTTTTTCCGCCATCTTGCATTCCTT
>ERZ1738538.48-NODE-87-length-11952-cov-8.885097_pt1 | contig 11952 bp, 2 predicted proteins | sample MGYA00581730_ERZ1738538 | MGnify/ENA primary metagenome ERZ1738538 (study PRJEB40740, sample SAMEA7388105) | Antillogorgia bipinnata | biome: Marine coral reef biome; feature: Environment associated with an aquatic invertebrate; material: Seawater | host... | reverse complement strand
CCGCTCCAAAAGGGGTCATTCATCGCAAACCCTGACCGATCTGACCGAAAAAAATGTTGGTTCTCAAATGTTCTCAACTTGCGCGGGATTTTCCCTCCAACCCTCACAGCGTGTCATGTTGCAACTCGTTTGAGGATAAAACCTCCGATCCAACAGCATCATCCACAAAATCATCCACATTAAATTCCACAAGACCTTCCAATGGTTCACCTGCGGAAGGTGGCCCATCTTCCGGAGATCCTTTCATCATGCGGCCCACCTGAGATTTGGTCATATCCAAGGAATACGTCATGGCATCAGTCTCCACCTCCTCGGTGACAATGGTTCGCTCGATGGGCGTTCCATAATCATCCACCGTCTTTTCAACCACGGTTTGGATCTTCTTTTTGACCATTTCAATACTTTTTCTCACATGTTCAAGAGTGCCAGAAGCGATATAACTATCTGTGGTGGTGGTCGAAATGCCTAAAGATCGAGTTCCCGTGTGGGCCGCGAGATCGCCAATGTGATAGGAGACCTCACCCTGCTTCACGCTGATGCTTGATGGATCCTGCAGCTTGCTCTTATCCTTGATATTCAACAAGAAGATCAGCCGCAAGATCACTGGCATTACAGAAGCCAAGGTGGCCAACACCAGCAAGATGTTGCTCACCAGGTCTGACCATTCGGAGACCACAAACATCATAAACACATAGATCAATGAGTGCACCACCAACTCCCAATCGTTCAAGTAATTCCATTGATAAGGTGCAAGAGCAGCTTCCAGTACCAATGACACTAATTTCGTAATCATGTAGGCCAGGGGTACAGAACCCACTTCATCTCGACGCATCAACATTGCGAAGGTCAGAATGGAGAAGCGGATGAAGAGAAGACACAAGCTCCAGCTATAACCCAACCAACGCTTGATCAATCGAACCCCGGGAATGGTAAACCTGGCAGTGTCCACTAAATTGTTCAAGACACTCGTCACGTGATGAATGTCCGCAGCTTTCAAGGTTGCCACCGGATCGTCACCGTGGTGATGGGTCCCCTCCTTGTTACCCTCTCGAGCTTCGTTGGCCATATCTTCTTCATCACTCCTCAGGATAGCTTTCACCAAAGCAAAGGTTGGACCTTCATCCTCGTCGATGATCTTGAAGCGTGGGTTGTGGTTGTACAAATGTCGAATGATACGTCTCAGTAAGACTTCAGCCCGTTCCGCTTCTTGCGCCAAAATGATATCGATCGCTTTGCTCCACACCTCCTGACGCATGGCATCGCTGTGTAAATCCTTATAGGCTTGCTCAAACTCTGGTACTGCCTCGCGAACCTCTTTGATGTAACCACTGTGGCGCTCCACAAACATCTCCGAGACGTAGACGTACCAAGGCGCCAGGAAGTCAGACGACAAAGCCACTTCATCCCCATGTTGCCATTTCCAGCTCTTGAAAATACTCATGGCCAATATGGGAATCGTGGCACCAATCACCAGGCAAATGTCCAACACAGATAGCACTGCCATGGTAGTCCACTCCCAGTCATTGAAATCACAGTAGATGACAGGCTGCTCCGCCAAACAGAATTTGCCATCTTCACATGCAATACATTGTGCGAAGATGAGGTCGTCTCGCAAGTGAACCAAAGTGAAAAGCAACAACGATGCTGAAAACATTGACCATAAAGCTTGCTTCCTACTGATGAATTTCCAGTCGTGTTTTGCATTCTTGTGATTGCGGCCAATGATCAGCATGACGCCCAAGAGAATCAAAATCATCACGAAGAAGACACCCCATTGCACCAACCACTTCCAGAAATAGGTGAACAGCCAAGCACATTGCGGGCGGAAAATGGAGAGGTCAAACACAAACATGCCTAGTGCCCACAACCATTCTCTCGCAAAACGGTTGAATTTCAATGGCATCAAGCCACATATCCAAAGCATTTGCAAGGCGGTCCACATGATCATCATCATACGGAACTCACCGTGATCCACCAGTCCCAAGGCTCCGTACCAAGATGCATCGTGCTTCATCAAACGTTTCTGCTTCTTGGTGCGCGACATATCATTACTTCGAATCTGTCGCACCACAATTGGAACAAAGACCGCAATCACAAAGACCGGCCATAACAATAGCCCCGACCATGCCAGCACGTCATCCACAGTGCTACAAATATGACACTCACTTTGATGTGCATAACTCTTTTTCGCACACTGCCCACAGCGGCGACCCGTTGGCTCACGTCCAGGCTCACAAAGGTTTGGGTCATCTGCATTGCCTTCCAAACATGCATGTGCTGGGAAGCAAGGCCAAAAGATCAACCTGTCAGGAGTCCAATAACCAGGAGCTGAGTATGGCATGATGTCTGTACCTTCACAAATCGCACCCACTGGGCAAGGCTGACAAACACCGTGATTGATTGCCAAGGCCCAATCCTCTGAATTGTTCGTTGCAATGCGATAGAAGCCCGCAGAACAGTCACAGGATTGGATTTCTGTAGCCCCTTGAATCAAGGTCGTCTCCCGAGGAGGACAACTTGTACAAGCTCCTGCGCCGAAAAGACCCATGTAGTAGCCAAAATCGCAAAAACTGCAGGACAAGGCAGGACCAACACCACTCTTGTATTTTCCAGGTTGACACTGGAGACAGCTTGCATCTGTATAGTTGATACGATGCTCTCCCGCAGGGCACGGGCGAAGCCGGACGGATTGCCATTGCCTGACTTCAGGAATATCAATGGATGTGGGTCTGACGTTTGGATCACAGCTCTCATTCAACCTCTGTAAGACTTCGCACTCCAACTGATAAGTCACTGAAATTGCCACGGGCAAGGGCGATAGTTGCAATGCCAACGTGTCGATATCCAACTGCTGCAATCGTCGACCATTGGTGTCGCCAGAGGTGGGTATCGTCTCGTCATAGTAAACTGAATCCACTTGAATCCCTAAGACGCTTTGCTGGTTACCATCTTGGATGCAGTTGCAAGTCACCCGCGTATCCGTGTGCTCATCGACTACGCAATTGGTGGTATAACTAGGATCTCCTAAGAGTTCAGCCAGGCGTAGATCGCTGACAGTCTCTGTTGCAGGACCCAGGCTTTGAAGCGAACACACCATGTTGCCATTGTCTCGGGTACCAAAATGCTCTCCCGTGATGATCAACTGCAAGGCGCCCACTTCGAATTCATGGCTTCGTTCGATCGAGGTGATGACGGGATTCAAGATTTCAAGGGCCCCAGGCAGCAACGGAGTGACCTGGTTCTGTCCCGTTTGAACAAAGACGTTGGGGTTCCTTCCAATCTGCGAAATGTTAAAGTCTTGGTTTCGGTAGCATCTGATATCATCTCCCTCCACAACAGCATCCGCACACAGTGGGATAAAACCACTGCCCGGGTTCGATGGATTCGTCGACGTCGTGTTGAATGGAGAAGCCCAGACCTGCAGGAAGCCTTGGGAGACGGTGTCGTCCGGCAGGGCGCCATCTACAGTCACAAGGAAAGAATCGGAGCCAGACATGCCCTGCTGTGGCTGACTGAGACCTCCCACTGCAGGTACTTCTATCACCACAGTGCCAGGTGGTGCAAACCCAGCTGAAGAACACAAGAATTCCGAGAAAAGACCACTGCGAATCATCAAACAAAGACCCAAATTGCCAGCGCCTGTGGCTGGCATGATGCATGAGACACGAGTTTCATTGGTCACGACGGTATCGCTACAAAGGCCAGGTGTTCCATCATTAAGCATATCTGAAAGAGTTTGCTGATGGCATTCTGCGGTAGTGCAGTCGAGGGGGATTTCCACAATGTAGATCTCCGGTGTGTTCGAAGTACCGTCCGGCAAGGGCTGGACCAAGTTATCCCCAGTGATCGTAATAATGGTTGGTTGCGTGAGTGACACCGAGCCATTGGCGTGATTTGTGTCAAAACCACCGAAGGTAGGCGGATCTGAAGACACCGTGACATCGGTAGTCACATCCAAGGTCGGATGACCACTACCCGCTGGTGGTCGCACAGTGATGACCACAGGCAACCCTGAACCCATCATCAATACGCTCGCAACTTCGAAGGTCAAGACGTTCCTTGCTGGGGATGCACCGTCAACCGGCACGGAACTGACCAATGTCAAAGCCTGTGGAAAAGTTCCAATGCGCATACCTATCGAATCAGCACTCAAGGTGGCAGGCACCGACAAGGATAAGGTAGCACTACTGGATCCATCAAAGGCAATGATCGATGAACCCAAAGTGCTACTCTCCAACTGCAAGTTCAAGGTACCTAAGACGCAAGTGATGCTATACGGCAAGGGTGCCGTATCTCCAGGTTGCGCTGGAACCACGTTGATGGTCAACTGCAAAGTCGTACTGGTAGCCACTCCGGCTGGTAGTTGCCCATTGGAATCCACCAGTTGTTGCACCATACTCTGCGCCTCCGGTAGGGTACTGCTGGCGAAGGCGCTGGAGGTCTCCGCAGACACTTCCAGCCTCAAAACAGCTTGTGTCTCACTGTCTCCACACCAAGTTCGCATCTCGTCCGCATTCAGAGTGACTTGGTAGGTGCGAATCGAAGGGTCGAACGGAGGATAGAGTGCACCAACCACCGGGGTAAAAACTGTATCATCGCTACACAAAGCCTGGATGTTCAAAGTGATGCTGCGAACAGTGTCATCGGTGTCCCGTTCTGTTGACACGCCATCGGCCGTCACGCTGGCAGTCAGAATGCTGTCGCCAATGGCAGAACCTGTGCAAACGACGCTGTACTGCGTGAAGGGCACCAGTCCATCAATTCGCACCTCCACAAATTCACGGGCGCCCGTGAAATCCTCCGGCGCGGAGACTTGTGCAAGGCCTCCAGATCCATCTCGCACTCCACAGGTCACCGTCATTGGTGTATCCCAGAAGACATGCATCGTCAAGGAGGTGGTAGTGCTGGAATGCAATGACACGGAACCAATGGGCGTTGGTGGCGTATAGTCAAAACTCCAAGTGAATCTTTCAGAGAGCTTCGAAGGTGTTAACTGTGTCTTCAGGAAACCTGCCTCCACCGCCACTGCATAGGGACAACTCGTCAAGGGCCGAGGCAGAGGCGTAGAGAAATCCACCAACAACACGCGGGCACTCAGCAGCAGAACTGATACCTGGCTGCGAGTCACACAATTCGAAGTACAATCTGCAGCACTGACGCAATTGCAGGCTCCAGGGGTTTCTGCGGTGCCCACCAATGATGGACAAATGCTGAGCTCCACGCTGAGATCGCCCAAATCCAAGTCTGTAGCAAAGAACAGCATCAGCCTTTGTGGTGCCAAAAGTCCCGTAATGGAACCAATGGGGTCGATAGTCAAAGGTTGACCCACGGGTGGCACAGCATTTGTCCTCAAAGGCTCCTCCGTATTGCCCCAAGGAGAGTTCAGTGGAGCCCCGTTGTTGCACAACTCCCTGGCCCGGAAGAAGTAGGCCGTATCCTCCAGTAAGCCTGTAACCAAACAACTTGGACCAGCACGCACCGAAAGCGAGCCGCACGTCGATGGCGATGCGATCCAGTTGTCTATCCCATTGAGACTTCGTTGCAATTCGAAACCACCAAAGACGCAGTCTCCGGCAGCCCCTGCTGTAAAGGACACCTCCAACGCAGTAGTAGCTGTGGACGTGGCACGTAAGAGTTGGGGAGCGCTCGCGGGACGCAAGCATGTGCCTACATTGGCTGTACTGAAGCGCGTGAAGGCTGTCCAGTCGCTACTGGCGGCCGCAGGAACACAGGAGGCACGTACCCGGGCATCGTAGGGCGTGTTGCATTGCAAGTTTGTGGCTGTACAACTAACGCTGCTTCCCAAGGACTCACATCCTTCGGGTGTTCCCCAATCTGCTTGGCTTTGCAATTTGATTTCCAATTGAAAGCTTTGTGACGTACAATCCGAGGCAATGTTGGCATCACTGGCAGAACCTTGTCCTCCTATCCATGACAATGTGACACGTACCCCGCTGTCAGTAGGGACGACGACTGTGGGATGGGTCGGTGGCGCCTGGCGCCTTGGTATTGTAAAGACTTGAGGACTCGACTCCGAATAGCAACTGTTCGCCCTGAACGCATTCAGCTTTAGGTAGCATCCTCCAGTGCCCGAATCTCGACACACATCTGCTTCCAGCTCCTGCCCAGTGCAGGTAGTTCGGAACGAGGTAGGAGTATTGGTACATTCGTCACATAGCACGGATACACGAGCCACGTAGCCCGTGTTTGATTGCAGGCCTGAGGCGATTGTGCAGCTCGTAGTCGTAAAGTCAGTGATGAGAAGGCAGGCATCAGGTTCAAACCACACGTCATTGCCAGCACTCAGCTCCACTTTGGTGCGATGGAAGGGACAATCCTTCAAATCCTGGTTGATCCACTGGACTTTCAACCCATTGACCGTTGCTTCCGTCAAGGTCACAGCCAATGGAGCCAAAGCCTTCCACCTTGGCACCCATGTAGGATTACTCAGTTCTGACAATGGAGAACTTGTCTCAGGCGTTAGGGAGATTTCCTGCACGGCAAAGGCATAGAGTCCCCAAGCCATTCCTGGTACCAAACATGTCGTGGTAGCGCGATCCAAAATGCCTTGGCAAACACCTGGGATCAACACATTGCCATTAGGATCGATGATACCAGCCACAATCGACAGCTTATAGAGTTCGATATACCACACCAAGAATTGCCCGTCCTGCTGTGTCCCTGCCACCCAAGTGAGTCGTAGCTGATAGTTTGTAGTGGGGCACGCCACAGTGTTCAGCCGTCGAGCCAGCTGGGTTTGAACGTCCAAGCGCCGCAAGCGCCGATCGTCACCATTGTTGTCGTCAGACTCGTCCACAACGGTTTCAGCATCGTTGGGTGTTGGTGCATCTGCTGGCGTGGCACATGCACCACCAATCGTGGCAAGGGTATCAGCTGGAATTGGCCTGCTCCAATCAGAGGTGCTTTCCTCGTTGACACATTTCTCCTTCACCTGGATAGTAAAGCCAGTGTTGCATGGAAGATTGCTCAGAGTACAAGTCGTGGAAGCAAAATCCGTGAGGCCGGTGCAGCCAGGGTTCTCTGTCCAACCACCAGGATTACTATGAATCTCCACCGTCCAGGATCGGAAGGTACAATTTCCCTGTTCCATTGCAGCCGTCCAAGCAATCTCCAGGGTATGATCACCTGCAGTGACGACCCGCAAGTCCTGAGGAGGATCTGCACGTGTCAAAGGAACTGGCACGATTTCTTCCCGTGCCACTGCCACTGTCACTGGATAGTTGTTCAAAATCCTCACCAACTCAACTCTGATGAAGTAGGAGGCACCTGGTTCCAGGCAATACATGGGGCAACTGGTCATGGTAACATCTTGGCACCACTCCACCAAGAACAGATCGTTCTCTGCTCGAGGATGTCTGGCATAATAGACACGCCACTGGTAGTAGCCTGACGCAGCGTACTCATCACGACTTTCCAATGGAAAGGTGATGAATCCACCATGTCCTATCCAAGGTCCACAACCACTCCCCCGGAAGTAGAATTCCGTGGTGGTTGTCGTTGTCTGAGTCCCAGTGGTTGAGGTGGTGGAGCTCGAGGAAACCGAAGTGGAGCTTTGTGTTAAAGTGGTTTCCGTTGCACTGGTGCTACTGGATGTCATAGAACTGGAGGTACTTGTAGTGACCGATGCGCTGGTAGAGGTAGTTGTGATACTGGTGATGGTTGTGGTGGTCTCCGTGGTGGAAGTGCCTGTCCAAGTTTGCGTAATCGTTGTGATTGTAACGGTAGTAGTGGTCCTGCTGAAAGTGCTGGTGGTCGTTGTACTTGCGGTGCTGGTACTTGAAGCACTAGTCGTGCTTGTTGAACTGATGGTGGACGTGGAGCTTGAACTGGTTGATGTTGAGGTCGTTGTGGTAGCGGTGGCGCTTGTTGTTGAAGTGGTGGTTGCACTGGAAGAACTTTGAGTGCTTGAAGTGGTAGAAGTTTCTGTAGTGCTTGTCAATGTGGTTGAGGTGATCGTTACAGTGGCAGTGGTGGAAGATGTAAAGCTGGTAGTCGTCACGCTGGTTACGGTGGTCGTGGAGGACAAGCTGAATGTTGTGCTTGTGGTACCGGTCCTGGTCTGCGTGGTGTTGGTACTCGTCGAAGTTGAGACGGTAAAAGTTCGTGTGGTTTCTGTCGTCGTGGCGGTTGTTCCAGTTGACGTGGTTGCTGTCTCCGATGTTGTGGAATGTGTCACTGTGCTGGTAGTAGGAACAGGGGCGCAAGAGCCCGTAATGTTCGTATTGTTCACAAGGCTGCACGCTTCCATTTCTTCGCATTTCGCTCGAGCACACATACAAGGATATGCACCAACACCAATTTCATATTCCAATCCATTCGTATATTGACATGATCGACTCACTTGATCCGGGACGTTTTCATTCCCGGCGTTGTCCGCAATGTCAGTGCGATCAATCGCATCAGCGCTACAAACATCAATCATACAGTTCTTGAGTGCGTCATCCATCTCTATCTCTGCGTCAGTCAACTCTCCTTGTTCTTCGCTCCGTGGAGGATAAACTGCATCCGGATTGTCCGCCTTGCACTGTTGTTCAGCCTGCTCCAAGGTCATATCCGAATTGGCACAGGCCATGGTGGCATCCTCTCCCGGGACAGGGTTCGCTGGAATTTTGCAAACGCACAGGCCATCATTGTATGACTTGGTACCACACGAAATTGCCACTGTGTTCTTGGGTCTGCAGTCATGGTGTTTGTCATCAATGAAGGTCACACATTCGGATCCACGCTCTCCACAGAACTCGGTGCAACTCTTCTGCTTCCGCAATTTCGTGTAAACGATGCAATTGGCGGAACCACGAAAGGTCTGCAGGGTAGGAATCTTACCGTCATGCACAGGGAGGCATTCCTGATCGTTGCTTTCAGGTCTCAAAGGTCTCATGAAAGAACAATCATTTGAAAGTTCTGGTGGTGTTCCTCCCAAACACCCTGCAGGAGCTGCAGAACCTGAGTTGATGCATTGGTTACAAAGGTCGGTATGTTGCTGCGGAGTGAAGATCATCTTACCACCATTCTGAGTACTTGTTGGTTGGATATACTCATCGCCCAACGTTGGAGCTCCACAAACACCTTCTGCAGTCAAGTCCTCGTTGAAGACCAAGATCTTCACGTTGTGCATATGGCCTGGGTTTCTGCTGAAGGTCTTCACATTCACGTTGACAAATGCACATTGATCATCACTGTAGATGTTGACCCCTTGAAGATCACGTTGAATCTGATCACTGGGTTCCACCCATGGTTGCCCTGTACTCTCAATGTCACGCTTGTTGACAAAGACAGTGTTGCCATTGTTCATTCTCACTGCCACACCAGTGGCCACGGCGTTGCCACCACTTTTAAACTGACATTGGAAGAGCTGCACTTCGAAATCTCCACCAGCGCAGGTCCCCGCGGTAGCGTAACGATACACGCCAGTACCTTGATGATCGAAACTCCTTCTGGATCTCCAACTCTTCTTTACGTGGGGATCCCCCCAGAGTTGACAGAGTTCAAAGCTGTTTCGATTCCAACCATTGATTTGTGCACACTCTTGACACTTCGCTGGAATGATTGCAGGCGGTGGGTCATTGGAACCACTCGGGGGACCATTGCCAACGACAGGATTTTGGTTGCCTCCCGGTCGCAACAGGCAATGCGGTGCATCACCTACGAGACTCTCTCCAAGTCCAAAGCCGCAAGTGTAAACACCGTTGGTGGAATCAAAGACCTCTTCCAAGAAATAGTCTGCTGCACATAGCACGCGGCAACTTTGCCCTGGGAGAAGTGCTGCACAGGCCGGTTCGATCTCGTATCTGGGAGCGTCAGCTCCATATATGGCAGTTGCAATCAAAGCTGCACAAGTCAAAGGTGTTGGCAAACTCCATGATGTTCCAGCATTGTTCTCAGCTCCGACTTGAATCTCATAACTGCCAATCTGCGCAGGATTTCCACCACTCACGTAACCCACGAATGTCAAGGCATCATGACTACAGCAGGTGTACTCAATCACAGCATGATCAATGTTCGGAAGGTCAGCGTCCCCAATGCAAAAATCCAAATAGATCGGAGGCTCATATTCTGTGCAGGTTTTAGTGCCACCCTGGTAGGCGCAAATCTTCTTCACGCAATATCCATCGGGCGCACGAGCATAACAGGTCTGGGGTTCAGTAAAGCCAGTCCAACGGCAAGTGTAGTAGTCACCAATCTGGTCTGTTCCATCGCATTGGGCACCGGTTGGAGAACCTTCAGGTGCAGAACGACCTCGCCAACATTGCGTTCGCGTCTCCACTTGAGTGGCCAAGCAGTTCCAGCAGGCACCAAATTCACCACCATCCAAACACGAGTCCTGCTGCACAAAGGGTCCCTCCTCACAGGTGTCAACAGTCTGAGCTCTTCGTGGTTGCCACCAACGTGGCATGGAGGGATGATCACCACCATCCACTGCGCTCAACATCAAACGTCTTTCCTCCTCCGGTTCTTCGGGATCATCAGCTTCCCCGGCCGCCTCGAAAGCTTCTTGGATAGCAGTGACGGTATCCCCTCTCATTCGGTTGCGCAACTCACGATAGACGATCTTGGTAAGCATGGAACGCAATCGGTTGGCTTGACGTGGAATAGTAGCAGTGACTTGGATGGTGATTTCATCACCATCAGTTCGCACCAGGAAGTTGATCACTGGTCGTGGATACAGAGTATCAGCGAAAGGCTCATTACAAGCGAAGTTTGGTCGTGCCTCCCAAAAGCCAGTGGCCGCCAAACTATTGTCGTCAGTGCCTCTCTTGCAATGAAGTTGTCCAGTGGCAAAGGTTTGTGGCAAACCTTGACTGCATGTGCCTTTGCATTTTTTCCCTCGGCGAGAAAAAAGATCGCATCGATTGCGCTTGTCTGGCACCACACCCTCGATCTGCCAGAGTGTGAGCGCATTTGGTGTGGTAATGGTGGCTGTCTTAAAGGGAGCGAGGCAAACCTTCCGTTTCGGTCTGCATCGCAGGCTTCTTTGCCACCGACCGTTCTTGCATCGCATCGCTCCGGTGGGTGCTCTGTCCGCTTGACAGGTGACTGGACAAATAAAGCCATCGGGTACATTGGAACAAAAACTTTGCACATGAGTTGTGTACATATCTGGAGAAAATCGTTGCAAATTTCGGATCACTCGGCTCGGAGGATCTACGCAATCTTTTCGATTTCCAGCAGGAGCCACTAAGATCCAAATCCAACGTTTGCCGTTCAAGCCAGCAGAACATGGATGAATCACTGCTTCACCCCCTGGGACTTCTTCATCTTTGCACGGTGAAGTTGCCTCCGGAGTAACTGTCGGCTGAGTGATGCCGAACCAACCAGGGCTTATGCCGTCCACGGTCACGGCCCAAATACTCTTAATATCACCTACCGCGCTTGTAGGAATGATTTTTTCCGATGACTTGCTCTCACCCTGTGCCGCCACATTGAAATTATCGCCATCCGCTTTGTCCAAGGGCGCCATATCGGGATATCGTTTGTAGCAAGTAATCTTATACGTTGAGGACACTTCCAACAGGCGTCCGGTCTTTCCGATCACTGAACGACAGCTCTGATCCACAAAGTCGGAGATTTCTCCCATGGTTGCATCAGCACTAAGTGGGCTGGAAGGGCTGCATACAGCAGAGAAATCTTGGTGGTACGACAATCCTGCCGAATCCCTCAACGTCACATGGCCAGAGACCTCATGCGGAAAACCCGCGGGAGGATCCGAGCGCGACAAGAAAAAGAGCGTCATCCTTTCGGGAAGGAGACGACTGATGCCGGAACATATCAGCGACAGTTGACGCGGTTGGTTCGCGGCACAGCAAACTATGCAAAGAAATGCAAGTATCGTACATCTCGGAGCACTTGCCATATGGCAAAAGCAATCTCCCCTGTAGCCCTCGGCTTGCACCTCGTTTGAGGGGCGAATGCTGGGGAAGTGTTGAGGGGACA
>ERZ1738538.45-NODE-83-length-12051-cov-41.020924_pt1 | contig 12051 bp, 7 predicted proteins | sample MGYA00581730_ERZ1738538 | MGnify/ENA primary metagenome ERZ1738538 (study PRJEB40740, sample SAMEA7388105) | Antillogorgia bipinnata | biome: Marine coral reef biome; feature: Environment associated with an aquatic invertebrate; material: Seawater | host... | reverse complement strand
GTGTATATATATATATATATGAAAATAATTTGAAAAATTTCGTGGCAGACAATTTTTGGCTAGTTTGTTTTATTTACAATGCACTTACGTTAACAGCTATTGCAACGCGATTGAATGCATTGAATTTCCATGCATCCCACAGGCTAACCGCTAGGTATTATTTTTATACCCAGAACTTTCTTAGTTTACGTTTCTCTAAAGAAAAAGCTTGACTTTTAGGGACGTGTGTTACTTGACATGGATCAATATAGGTACAAAAGCTACTGAATACACATATCTTTCGTTTATTAAAACTTAAAAAGTTTCGTTTATTAAATTAACTTCATAATTTTATGTCATAAACTTGTACGGAACTAAAATATCGCGAATAATTCTGCATGACAATACGCTTACGCGTTAGTGAACATTCCGGCTGTCTAAATAGATCACTCGATTTCGAATCTATGTATTGATGAGCATTATAAAATATATAATAATAGAGAAAAAAATTGAATACACAGAATATTAGTAACTAAGACTGCTGATTGGGTGAGCTATGACGGATGATTGTTTAGGTAAGAGTCACCTATAGTTTTGTAAGTTAATTTAATCACGCCCGTATTTTTGAAAGACAAAGAAATGACACGTTTCAATTAAAAAAAAAGTGCGAAAGGTGGTACAAAGTGCTGTGTACAAACTGTTGTATGCTATACAGTATACTTGTATTGAAATAGACCATAGACAATCAAAGGCATGGATAACAGACAAACTTTGAAAAGTTGATAGTTTCATCCACATTTGTCTTCTTGTTTATAGTAAGTCCTCTAATGTGTTTAAAGTGAAGTTACAGGGTTGAAATAAAGCGTATCACGGATGTCGCGTAGTTTTAACGGGCGTTTCCAGTCCATGTCTTCGCGATTGTCTATGAATAAACTCATCATTTGTCTATTGTTATGATTGCTTCGCGCGCTAACGTTTTCTCTCACTTCGTTTGAAAATAACGCATGTAAATGTTTAGTGATTTCGCGAATAACAATTGCAAGTGTACAAAACAATTATCCCCCTCAGACCTGGTGTATTTTAGTGAATTTATATTAAAATCGACTTAGTCTTGGTTGTATTATTTTCCATAATTGTTATCTACATGAGTAAATTCCGATAAACTTAGCGTGTAAAACAAACTTATTCAAGGACTCTTTCCGTTGGTGATTTAAATTTTTAGCAATTATGATAAAACTTCACTTACTTTTTTAGCATCATATTATGTTCTCGACATCTAACAAATATACTCTCCGTGCTTACATGACGTATTTCCCTTATATACATTTTGCGTAAGTTTTTTTAAATCTGATGAGCAGGCAAAAACTAGGAAACACGACACGTGTCGAATTAAAGTGCATGTTATTCCTGTTTGGTATGAAGGGGAAGTAATCTTATACCTATGAGGCTATCAAGGCTATACGCTAAATTACATGAAGTTTGACAATTTTGGTTTGTGGAAACACGTTCTCTACAGTGTTAAGCCCTGAAACATTTTGGCTGTTATCTTCAATAAAATTTTTTCCATCAATTTACGCGCTGAGGCTAAATGTGTTGGTGACTATTAGTGATATTCAGGGCCATAACTAGAACTTTAATTGGGGGAGGGTGCATATTCATATATTCATGTCATTCCCTACAGATTTATTTTCAAATTGCGAAATTTGGGGCAGAACAGCAATATATGAATATTCACCCCCCTCCCCACCAATTGACGTTCTAGTTACGGCCCTAGTGATATTGCATCATTGCATCATTGAATACAATGAAATGCAAACTGGTAAATTCTATATGATTTATTGACTTTTCGTGTTTTTTGTCCTTCAATTCCTGTTCCAAACATCAAAACTATTATATCAGTATATATTTTTTTAAACTGTACATTTAACTATCTTTTATTTTTCGGGTACTAATTGGTGCAATTGCCAGTGTTGAATATTATTTAACGTGGAATTTAGGCAGTTGAAGCGACTGTGAAAGACAGCCACTCAGTTCACTACTTACTCGCAGCATTTTGCTAACAGTTTGACCTGTTATATTGCTTATTTTCTAATTTGTGCAACGGTTTTCATTTATATGATTTTTTGTATAATTTACTTTCATATAACTGAACGTCAGACGATATAAAGTGCGGAGTTTTGTTTTGCCAAGGCACCCGTGGAGTATTCTGTAGTCCTTTCGTAACTCGTTGATGTGTATTAAAAGAAATCTGATATGTACATCAAAACATGTACCCATATTTGTACTTGACTTTTAATGTGACATATGTGACTTTCCAAAATATAGATCCCCTTTAAGAAACGGCTATCTACACGATGATTAACGAGTTTTTAATTTGTCTTATAAATTACTCCGTTTTATAAGTCTTACTTCATGTGTATGAGTCATATACACCCTAATAATTATGACATAATTACTGAGTCATTCTAAAATGAGTTGCATTGTATATTTTGCAATCGCGTCGTTTGATATTTGAATTATTTTTCGCCCATGCAGATTATAGCAGATTATAAACAACCCAACGCAATTTTCCTTGACAGCAAGAACTTTGGTCCTGGTTTAACTGCATATATCATTCAAAATTTCCTTTCATACATAAACGATTTAATGTTAATATTTTTTAAAAATTGAAAAATATTGAAAATCGCCCGCAGTGTGATTGAGCTTTGCATACAAAATGTACAAAGGATTAATCAAGGCTTCAAAATATAAATTGAATAACAGCAACAACCCTTAGTCTCGCTTATATTCATCATTTTTGTCAAGTATGTATCTGTCTGTATGATATGATTCCATGTGCACTCATTTTTTACCAAATATATAGGTAAGTTGTAAAATATATTTATGCTTGTGTGAAATGCATTATGGGTATATATATATATTTTTATATCCCAAAGTATCATATCATTGTACTTCATGTTAAGATGCTTTGTATGTTTTTTCAAAATATAAAAACCAGGGACCAGTTGTTCAAAGCTAGGGTAAGGCTGACCCTGGGTTAAAATTTTTGTACTTCGAAACTTTAAAAATGAAAACTTTTATTGATCCAGACAAGATGCCTGAAGAAATATTTTAAAGTTTTTTAGGAAACGCTTGCTGTGAGTTTTAGTTAACCCAGGGCTAAACTAACCTGGCTCCAGGAGGCATTAACTTTATGATGAATGTTTCATGAAATTTTACCTTCATACATGTACATTCATTAAGAGTTTTCATTCGGCAAATATCTTAACTATACCCTTGAACCATCATTCATCATTAATCTATAACTACTGTCATTGCTCTAACCTCTCAATTCCTTGACATTAAGTCATCCAAATCTTCTAGCAGTCTTTGAAGTATTTTTCCGCTTGTGTTTCACTATGAGTGAAGATGTCACTGTCGTTGTGCCGTAACAACCTTGTGAAGTATTTTGTAAATGCCTGCACATACATGTGTACTGTTTTTATATACGAAATGAAATCTTAAGAATGTATCCAATGTATATTTCCTATGTTTTTAATTGTGTTGTCATGCAAGGTATAGTTTCGACTTGTTTCATAGTTTTAAATACACTGCATACCTATGGTACCCACGCAGTTTTTTTTCTTTACATTGTCTAACTATACTCGTTTGTATATCTCTTTTGTAACCATAACTTACTCCCCATGTATTTACATACACGCACTGACTTATAAAATCGCCCACTTTAGTAACAATTGTTAAGCAAAACAACTTGCGGTCTCTTCATATTTTTGATATTTAAAAAAAATTTCGCATCATTCATCTGATTCAATTATTCTGATGTACAAAAACAAAACAAGGTTTGTCTTTGTTTTCTTTCGATGTTAAACATAGTCTGCCCACAACACAGAACAAATTACGCCAAATGGTTCGATCCTTTTGCCAAAGAAACTTATGGATCGATAAAACCAATTTGTCTCACAATTAAAAAATAATTCCACGTCGTATCTGATATGATACATTTTAACTTGACTTGACTGCAGTTCATTCGAAACAATGCCTACCTTATTTGTCTTGACCTCTCAATATTTTTTCTCCTCGATTCACCCCAAACGCCTATACCCGATGAGGGATATTAATAAGATCAAGTGCTTTTTAGGACACTAATGCATTGTTAATGTCAAAAAATTTATTTGATCACGATTTGATGCTTGCGTATCAGTCGTCGTGTAGGACACACACGCACACTCTAGGATTATTAATAATTTCTCTTATCAAAGAACTCGCATATAACAACTTCTTTTTTTATAAGTCAATTTTCTTCTTTGACGTGATGTAAAAGTAATTATGATATTAATAGCTTGAGAAACTTCTTCTGGAATCTTGCCTCATATCAAGGTCTATACATGCTGTTTATTCGTTAAAACAACAACCTCGCTCAACAAATGATTACGTAGCTATATAATTGTGAAATGACTTTTGTAATTTACTTTATTAAAATTCAGATATTTCCGTATATTCGACAAGAATTGTACAGTGCTGTGCCGAAAATTAAGTCTCTGAAAATCCTATGTTAATGAAAAACGCATTGGTGAATTCCGATTTCCGACTGCCACAATTTTAAATAGCGTGATTTGACCCCTCGACAATTCTTTGATTCAATGTTCTTTGTTATGTAAGAGGTAATATTAAAATTCCTTTGTCTATTGCGCAAAGATCAGCATTGCGAAGGAGTATTTTTCACCAAGCATAAGGCATTGTTTTAAAAGCATTTTATCGTGGTTGGCCTGCACTTTCCAACCGACGAAATTTATGTAAATTTTTTTTCTTCACATAAACATGTTTTCGGTATACATGCATGTGTTTTGTTGTGGTCCTACAAGCGTTGATATTTCCGTGTTCAAGTCGTCTGTGCCAACTAAAATTATAGTGCACGAATCATTTAGGGTCATATACATAGCTGACTTTCTAATACAATCCTCCGCGTGTATATATAAAGTTAGTCAAGGTTATCGTCAATTGAAACGGTTGCTGTATATCACAAGAAAATACGTGTACACAGGTGTTAATAATGTTTCTCTTTAGTGCAAGCAGGAAACTCCAAAGAAAGGAATGCTTAAAATTGTAAAGACTTAAAAACCTGAAACAGTTAGCAATAGAAATGCTTTTGTTGCTAGCGGCGTTATTAAGAATGTATTTCATTCACTTAACATACTTTTGGTGAGGCGTACTGCATAGTTATATCTTAACTATTTAGCAATACGTGGGGGTTATAACGTCTTTGCTTGCTAAATATAAAACCATTAGTCATTGGTTCATGTTTTGTATGAAAACACTGTATCTTGTTTGACAATTATTACATTTATGTCACCAGTTTTATCAATTGAACTACTCATTGTTGATTATGCTTAATATATAGGCTGCTATTTCTTGTCTCGAAATGGCATATTAATAGCATTATAAACTAAAAATTTCGATACTATCTTCATTTCTCAACACAGCTACAGCTGTTGTTCATTGTACTCACATGCAGTACAAGTTCTGTAATTTCATGCCCTTACTGTTGTTCAAACACTAAAGAAATCTCTCTCAATGTTGAAATGGGCCATATCAAAAACAATGAGCCAAACTACTTTGAAATGTACACGTTAGCTTGATCGTTTAAAATGAGTATTGCTCATATTTGTACTCACGTTGAGGCTGCTCTTTATTGCCGTTTCTTTGCTAATTATCACTGTATTCACTTCCCCTTTTTCGAAGTACGTTTTGAAAACTGTCTTAACACAAGTTCAGGGCTTCGAGTTGGGATTTTTAGCTTTTCAAAAGCACGCCAAGTAAAGTTGCCTCGTGACTCGTTAGACCTTGTGGCAGTTGGCCTCGTGTTAGAACACAAGATGGGTTCTTCCGTTGGCTGTTACCCAAAATCCACACCAATATATTTTACAACAAAGCATCTTGCCAACAACGTATATTCGGAACCTGTCGGTCGTTACCAAACATTGTACTGGCAAACAATGCCCAAAACACTTAGCGTTTATGTGTTCCTGCTAATACATGAAACTAATCAGAAAACGGCCTGAGGTAATATTAGGGTTTCTCGTATACCAACAGAAAATTTTAATTTGATTTTAATTTGGAGTCAGCTATAAACCTTAAGGAATGTGTTTTTTCATATTGAGTATTGTTAAAGAGCAATGTTCATTTCATGCTTTGGAGATGTAAAAAAATTGTTTGAAAGCTTAAGTAACGTTGTATAACAAATCGTAGTTTAATGTGTTGCACATTGGTCACATACACAGTTTGTGACTATTGAACAACATGCAGCGATGGATCAAAAACTCATCTGTTAGATATCTCGTGAAAAACAACAACGTTCATGGCGGACAAAGAGAACAGTGTTTGGAGAACAGTGTTTCGAACAAGACAGGATATGTGTATCAGGCTAAAATAGCGTGACCTTCAGTTCTTTGTTTTAATATGTTACCTTGAAAACTATGGGAAGACATGTCTGCGTATTTTTGGGTTAAAGACATTTCTTTCAATGAAGGTTTTTGTAGGGAAGTCTTTTTTTAACGTTGTACTTCTATAGATTATCACATCAATATAGCAAGTATATTTGTGTGTCAGTCTTGAAGTTTAGTTAGGATTCCCTTTGTGGTTGCGGTGATGTAAAAGCCAAGTTTTCAACTGGTACAACTTTCTGTTATTAGAATAATTAGGGAGTTTATTATCAAACTGGTTTGTTAATTACAAAGAGTTTTTTAACCATGGCCAATATAAAGATTTTATCGGTAACAGCATTTTCACAATGTCATTGAAATTCTCTATTGTCTATTGTAAAAAACACACCCACTTCAGCAATATTAACGTAAAGTTACCGGCATTAGCCGTTAAAAAGCTAGCGCTTTAACTCACAATAGTTCTCATCAGCATTAGTTCATGTTTGTAAATATTTTGTACCCACGCAAGTTCTTGTGGTTGCTGGGAGAAAGTAACTTGGACTTAAAGTAATCCGTAATTAATGTTTTTACGTCAATGATTTTTATGAGCTGTGCGTCCACGAACGCTTTAAAGTCTCTCACGCATTTTCACGCAAGTTAAAGCAAAAAGGTGGTAGCTGTCATTCTGTAGAAAAAATTACAAATTCTGAATCTATTTTATATATTTCTCTTTGAACATTTCTAGCTTGTAGATATTAGCTTATACAGTACAGTACATCCATTACTTAGTTTTCGTGCAAGCTATTGCGTGCTGTTGTTTTGATGAAGTATTTCCGATTAATAGTTATATAAAGTTTGCGCTAAACAAATTCATTAAACTAGCCCAAAAAGCGTGCAAATTAATTATCAGAACGTAGGGCACGCATGTAGTCATTGTTAATCTGTACTTGTAGTTGTGGATTATAATTGCCCAAAAGAAAGTATAGAAACATAGTTAATATAAATACTTGTTCTGTTTCTGTCTGAAAACAATATACTCATGCTAGTGAAAATGAATTAGATAACAAATATCTATCGCATTTCTTTATGATGAAACATTTTCAAGACTTGTTGTTTGCACGCTGACATAAAGAGATTATTGTGATCATTGCGTTCAGGAATGGATTACAAGAATCTGTATTGTCTCTTAGTGTTTTTTATTATCTACATCATCATTCAAGATGTCGTTGCCAATCTTCAACAGTTGCTTTTCATTGAATGTCTGAAACTCCCCCCTCCCGCCCGACACATACACACAACTAGCACTAGCACCCAAACCCTGCCACTGACCATTGTAACGGCTACCCTTGTCGAAAACGCGTCAAATTAAGTTAAATACAGGTATTGACAACGAAGCGATCAAATCCCCTCATATTGCTCTCCCACGAAAGGGACTGGGCTTCAAAAACAAGTTTCGATATAAAATTATAGCGTTCGTAACACTGAGCTTTGATATATCTGGATGAAGCACGCCAATGTATTTTCAGTCAAACAGTTGAAGCCAAAAACATGGCGGAGTTTTGGGAGGTTTAGGCGGTTAGGGTTTCTTTTGGTTTGGGTTGGGTTTATTTTAATTATTTAATCATATAAGAAAATTCACGGACAGTACTGGGGCCGATCTGCTTCAAAGTATCTGAAATAGCCCTGACTGGGACCATTTGGGACCAATTTTGGCAAATCGCCGCCATGTTTTTGGCTTCAAAGCTGGAAGCAAGCGCTTCCTCCAGATATATTAAAGCTCAGTGTTCGTAACTCCAGTTATCGCTTTGAGTGGCACATGCGCAGTATGATGTAGACAAAATGAACCCCATGCATTGTAATGGTTGTAATCAACTTGCCTAAAGGCAATTAGATTATTGCGAAATCTGTGTATTATTAGGAATACCGGCAAAAAAGCTTATTTGGTCCAAAAATATTTTCGCAGCTGGCACTCATCGTGCTGATAGCTAGCCGTGATACCCCGCATGGAGTGAGCGGGATAATATGCGTATGCTGTAGGTGAAATAGTAATCTTATTGCAAGGTCATTTCAGACGTGTGTTTTCGCACGATTTTTTCATCTACATGTCCTTTATAGGACTTCATAAATACTGCGCAAATAAGATGTTCTACAATATGTAGAAATGACGCATTTTTGCTGTGTGCACAAACGCTTTCGATTACATAACGACAAAGTTTTCAATTTTGGACAAAAATGGAAAGGAAATGTTTGGAGACACTTGAATGATTTTTTGTTGGTTTTATTGATCTAAGTTGCAAAGCAAAGAATTCGTACTCGTATGATTTTGTGAGTGGGAGCGTTTCTTAAACCGCTCAAACGAACACTTGCCTTTGTATTTGAATAATTTACGCTGCTGGTATTTGAGAGCTCATGCATTTATGCGATGGTAGATGAGCAGGGAGTGAAATTGTCCGTACAAGATTAGTAACTTGCACACACCAATACTTTTTTTTTTCTTGTGATAGTTGCCACGTTGTAAAGTGCGCATATGATCCCTAGTCTCATGAAGACTCTCAAGTGCGTGCCAGACTGGCTGATGTGAACAAAGGACAATTATGCCTTCGAGTGCTATTACTGTACTACATACTGACATAAGGTCAATGTCAATATCACTTCGAATTGCGATGTCTGAATGTTAATCAATGTCTAGACTGCCCACAGATCGACTAGGAAGATATCTAGATGCTTCTGAAAAAGATACCGTGGTAATTTCATAAAATTTAAAAGCTACGCCTTTCTCCCATGGCTCATACTGTTTTTTCGAGGATGAGATTGCAGATTAATTTACATATACTTGAGGCTAATCCCAGTAAGAGCTATGTATACTGTATAGGATTTCATTAAATTTGTGCCTGGCGGCTGGCACCATGACAATGGAATTTGCGAAAATGCTGTGTTTCAAGATGACTTCAAACAATTTCGAATCAGCACGTTCAATACAAATCATCGGTAATGACTATGCTTATTCCATGTGGCTTTCAAGAGCATTGTTGTGAGGTGACGGGTCATTACCTGTTGCATTGCATTGTCATATTTGCTGTTGCAATGTTACCAAATGTAGTTCATTGTGTGTTTAGCACAATTGCGCCATATATAATATATTGCGCAGAGGTTTTATACGATTTTGCCGGCTCGTTTTCGCACGCATACCAGCGGGAACACCATGGTCAATGACCATGCCATTGTATAAATATAGTATCAAATTCGTCTCCCACTCCCAGCACTAGAAGTGCCATCACGATATTATTATTTCCAGTACTATAACCTATTTCTTCCTATGACTTCAATCTGCGGACAAACGGCTATTGTATCGTTATTTCGTATGAATGGTGAATGAAGGCGTGCTAACATTATTAGTTATTGATTCCAGTGTGATTGAGCAATGCCACAAATTTTGAAAGGGATAATTTTTGACATTTCACTTTTAAAACGACGCAGACGTCTTTGGCATGATACTAATATAAAGGCCAATATGAACCTAATCTGATTGTGATCCCGTGTCATCATATAAATATATATATATATATATATATATATCCTAAATAATCCTAAATACTTGACTCATGGAAGGACATCTTGGACATGGAAGGAATCGCAATTCAACCAAATACAATCACACCTCAATGAAATCACCTTCGTTTGACCAATCGCTGAAGATACTCGAGAAAAATTTGAAAGCAAATATGAGACAATGATGTAGATAGGAATTAATTGTAATGTATATAAAGCGAGAATTTTCGAAAGCCCATATCTCAGACAATATCAAACCCAGCCTTGATGATTACTTGGAGAACACCGGACATTCTTTGTAGCCCGGTGAATGAGTCGCAAAAACAAACAGGAACCATTATGATGTTGTAATCTAAAGCCTTACACCCTGATGACGCAAATAATATACGACAAACCAGAATTTCAAATTTCGCTTCGCTTCCGAGTTCAATACTTCCGCTTCCTCGTCGACTATACTTGGCAAGATACCAAATAGCTTTACATCCGAGTAGAATTTTATAGATTTTCACATAATTTTGGGATAGGTCATATTAATGCAGAAGTTCTGAACACCCTTTGGTAACCCTATGTACTGACATAGCTAAATGGTCTACATTTTAAAAAGTGATTCAAATTTGTAGTGTGTTCACAATTTCCAAATCTAACCCATGTAATTATGTTTTTGCATGGATGTGGTTTAGTCAGAATGATCTGGCTGCTATGGAATTCGCCAAAGGGAAAGTGCGTAAGAACGTGTCATAGCGTTAAAATCTATTGAGAGAATCAACTCGAATGCTTGCTAATGCTTTATCATTTTGCGTATCATAATTCTGTCTAATTCACAGCGTATGGAAACGATCAAATACATTAGATCATGCTTGCATGGATGCATGATGCACGTCATTTCTTTAATTGGCGTTCGATGTGACCAGAAACTCGTACTGCCTATGAAACTGTATATACAGTTATCAGAGCTTTGAAGCTTTGTTCAACTTTTAGCCTCAATGCAGTTTTGTTTGTTTATTACTTGCTTCCTTCTTTTTGCATTTGCCTGCATAAAACCGTCCAACATTTTTAATTATCCTTTATCATCTTAAGATATTTTTAGACAAAAGGAGTTAATTCGTTGAAAAGATCATGAGAAAATTTTTGGGAAGTAATTTTTGGGAGTGTATTTCGTTTTTCTTGCACAATTAAAACTCCGTGCTCATATGGGAAGTATTTTTCGTGAATGTCTAATACATTTGCCTCCGCAGTCGTTAAGGTTAAGCAAATATTAAAGTGGGCAATTCAGTGTATAAACCATTATTGGTAAATGGAATGACATGCATGTGGAGTTTTGCTTACACGCACTTATCTAGAGAAAAATAGAATGCTCGCCACTCGAGTGCCCTAAAAATGCACGCAATTATTATTACATCCAGAGTGACTAAACGTTTCGGAGTCTTTGTTGTTTCCGTAAACTGTGGCGTTATTTATATTTACTATATTTTTTACTATAATTGGAAAGATGTGTGAATTTCCATTGCGAGGATTTTGTACTATTTAGCTACACATCAGCTTCTATTCTATGCTATTTTATTTTATATCACCTTTGACAGGCTCATGTAGTATTTCTGGCTAGATCTTTAAACCTGCAGGAGCCGTAATTACTCTCAGACAAAGGATGTTTTATTTATCTCTACAGATTAGCGTGATATGAAATAAATATAGTAAAAGTGATAACCGGCGATGATCTTGAAGAAAAGGACACATTAAATATTACTGTATATTTTACCAGGTAATTCTTACCTTACGCAGTTCCTAGATGTTTCATGATCTGTATGAACCATGCTCACTTCATGCCTGTAATGCATATTATCTGTTGTAACGTCAGGGTCACTATTTTGATCGTTTTCGCGCAATGGACTTGAATTTCTCCTGGCTTGTAGATCTTTAGGACTCGTCTCTCTGCTGCTGCTTGGCTCGCTTCGTTCCTCTGTGGACTGTAAATGTGACGAGTTTAAAACTATGTAACTTTCTCGCTCAACCATTCCTCCTGTTTTTCTCCTTGAGTCTTCAATGTGTTCGCTCTTTTATACTTCGGATTCTTGAGATTCTTGTTTCAGTTCTTCCAGCATACAGT
>ERZ1738538.44-NODE-82-length-12157-cov-15.573872_pt1 | contig 12157 bp, 4 predicted proteins | sample MGYA00581730_ERZ1738538 | MGnify/ENA primary metagenome ERZ1738538 (study PRJEB40740, sample SAMEA7388105) | Antillogorgia bipinnata | biome: Marine coral reef biome; feature: Environment associated with an aquatic invertebrate; material: Seawater | host... | reverse complement strand
GGGAAAAGAGATAAATCGATACGAGTTAAATTCGATTTACTATTAAAGTATTTATGTCGGAATTTTATTGAATACTAAGTAGATGCCGATAATAAAAGAATTTTGGAAATTTTATCATAAATCTATGTATAAACAGGGATAATTCAAAGTTTTGTATAACAATGACGGTAAAAATCTAGTCCAATTTTATAAGTTTAAATGTTTTTGGTAGGGCTAGACAATTAAAGCATGGTTACGTCTCGTTCAAAAACAAGTCTTAGTGAATTAAACATCTATACTAGATTGGCAATTGCACAAGTTTTTCAAGTCGGTATCATTGAAAAACATGATTAGTCGAGCAAAGAAACTCGGTTTTCAATCTTACAAACTTAATTGTCTTCTACTATACGTCAAGGCTTAACAAATGTTTACCCATAGTAGGAAAATGTTTCGGTTTGAGTTGCGCACGGCGTATCTCTGCAACGCACGCAGTTATTTACACTAGGCTAAATAATTATATATAAAGTGACTAATCTACTTCTGGGATTGATGTAAGATACTCCTCTAAATTTGATGGTAAGTTGTCATGTACTGTGACGGCATAGAGAGGAGGAGAAACAAAGAAATCTCGGTCAAGACGGCACAAGGTGAAATCAGTACGGTTACGACCAATAATAATCTTGATCTTACAAACTTTGTGGCCAACTAAAATGTTGGCAAGGTGAAGGGTGTCTTCTCGTGGTGACGTGGCATGATGGAATTGCCAAGATGTGGAACGGTTGCCATTGATTTCGAACACAGGGTCACCATTGCGGAAGCAAATAGTTGGAAGGGTGGAGCCAACGTATCGGAAGCACTTTGTCTTCGAGTTGCCATCTTCGTCGAGTGGGTTGAAGCAAGGCACCGGAATGCAACAATTTCGGACATAGTCGCCGTTAATAACGTGGACATGAACAGGAGTAAAAGTCTCAACTGTTCCCGTGCTAGCTTGGGTGCTGCGGTTATAGGCGAGCTGATATCTGTGATCGGCAAACGGTGAATTGGGATCAATATCCAACTGGGCGAAGAGGGCAGCCCTCCGACCTGGCGTCACAACGGAATGGGTCCACATGCCTGTTTGAGGGTCAAGGGTTGGAATTGTGACAGGCCTAGGCATGCTTGAGGTAGGAGGGGGTGTTAAGGATTGTCCATCAGGTGGAGTCCGTAAGGTGGAAACGGCTTGTTGGACACTAGATTGGGCCGCGATCCCGGCAAGATACTGAAATGCCAGGTTATTAGCCTCATGTTGCTCGTCGGTCATGGGATCCCTAAGCTGATGTAAAGGACTATCAGCGGGGAGGTTATCCATCCAGCGTGGTCTTGGAATAGGAGCATCGGGGGGCACACTTTCAATAATTTCATCAGAGGATTCCTCGTCATCAGATATAAGTGGTCCTTCGTGTCCGGCTGAATTCATGCGACGGCGTAGGCCACCAAAAATTTGCTCTTGCAAACGCAGAGCGCCTTCTCGCTGAGTCGGATTGAGATCAGATTCATTAATCTGTCTGGTGGAAACTTCGCGGGCCGTATTTAAAATGCGCATAATGGATGCATCGAGATCGACTTCGAGGGGTTCTGGTTCTGCGACTTCAACACGTTGAGGTGAAATTGTAGCTGAAGGACGAACACCAGGGTTCACTCGGTCAAAAAATATGTCTCGGGTCACGCGCGAGGTAACTGGTTCGGTGTATCGAGGGGGAGGATCAAGATGAGCTAATATATCTAACTGTGGAGGGCTGGTCGTTGGGTGTATTTGCTCGACTCCATCAATGATCCAGTGGACTGTCACCATGTAATCAAAATTGACTTGGATTATATGAGTCAATGTTAAATATAAATTACAAATCACTTTTAGGGTTATATATATGATAAATATTTCAGAAAAAGGGATAAAATAAACTATGCAGCAGATTGCTAAAAACAGGGAGGAAAATAAAAATCTTGTGAAGGAGTCTACTGCCGAAGATAAGTGATGGCCGCCTTTTATTGTAAAACGCACAACAAGCTGACTGCCGCGGACACAAAAACGTATAGGATAAGTGTACTCGGTGATATCGGACACCTCATGTCCGGTGAGCCACACTGCAAAATCTGTGAACTTATTAAGAGCCCAAGACAGTGCAAGGATAGTAATGGCGCTATAATATTCGGGCGTAAAATAATAAAAAGCCGCTGCTCCAAGAGCAAGCGACGCAAGGATTGCATAGTAAGCGGCCATCGCATACTTCATTTTACGGGAATTAGAGCCCCTAATGGACTCAGAATTCTACATAATTGTTCGAGAAAGAGGAGGGAGTTGCTCCACCAGGAAACCCTGTATAGCCTTGTCCTTCAGTTGTAATGCTGGAGAGGCCTTTACGTTGGGTTCCTGCTGGCAGGTCTCCACCAAAGCCCAGTACATTGGCTAGTGGCATGCCTGTTTGGGATGCAGCTTGCTCTGCTTTCTTATATTTAAAATCTATAAGATTCTCCTGCTCATGCTCCCAGATGGGAGCAGAAATAGCAGAACCTATTAAACTAAAAGCACCGAGGGCTACTCCCCCAAGTGCAGCTGAGCCTATAGATCCAAGCATACCAGCACCGGCTTCCGTCGCACCGACCGCAGTTGAAGCAGTAGATGTGGCTTTCTCACCGGTGGTTAAAAAATTCGCTGGTTCTGAATGATTTATAGCTTCAGCACCTAAAGGTAGGGATTCATTAAGTTGGGAAACAGGGGGTAACGAACTAGAACTAACATTATCAAGACCTAAATTTTCACCTAATTCTACGGTATCGTGGACTGAAGGGGCTTGATCAATGGGTGCATATTCATCTGGGTTATCACGTATCCATCCAGCGGTCCTCATTCTTCCATTGACGGAAAGAGTTCTTCCTCTTGCGATTGTGTTCGACGCAGCGTTGGCTCTTGCGTCGTATGTCGAGAGGCCTGTCTGGATCGTCTGTCCGAGGTTGATTCGTGTTGTGATTTCATGAAGTCTTTCAACCGGGTCCATATTTTCGTGTTGGTATCGTCGGAGTCTGCTTCTTCGTCTTCAGAATAGGACGGAGGTTCACGTTCTTCATTTCTCGCTGGAGGTTGGTAAAGATCTACCAAAGCCTCCAATTTTTCGCTAACGACTTCAATCATGTTCAATTTTCCTTTCAACTCCAGGTATGCACGTGCTGTGGGTGTTACTGCTGGTAAGGGTGTGTTCTCGTCAAGGTAGTAGAGGAATTTGAGGTAGTTGTCTTTCAGCTCAATACGGACGATGTTCTTGACTCTGTTGGTGGTAAAAAACCCTTCGTGATGTAATCGAAGGTTGAGGACACCAAGTTTTGTTGTTTTGTCAACAAGTTGGAAAACAGGATTGCGTCCCGCCTGCCATTCATTGACATGCCCAAAGAAAAAATAATGTAATGAAACAGGAAGGGCATAACCGGCGCCATCAGCACAATTGGCTGTGCCAAATGTGACTACAGATTCGTCAAGTTTCGAAAGAACTTCGTATTGGTCGGGGATGGGAGTCAAGTTTGCGGGGAAGAATGGAATCTTGCAATACGTCTTGGTGTCATGGTCTTCAACTGGTCTTCCATATAAACAGAAATATGACCAGTCGGAATTACCAGTAAAGCCCGAAACTGTTACTTGGGCAGCGTAAGTGCAACTTTTATCCCCAGTGTTATACAGACCGATCCCTTTAAAGTAATCTGTGCCATCAAATACGGAAATCTGGCCAGTACCTTGAAAGTCAACAGAAACAAAAGCTAGAGTGTTTAGTGAACGAACTCCAGCAAAGGGAGGGGAAGCAAGGGGTGCATCATAATGGTTTCCTACTCTGGTATTGCTTTCTGCGGTCGTCATTAAATCATCGTCAAAAGGAACATTGATGTCATAAATCCTTTTGATTCCATCAAACCTTGAATATCCGCCAGAAGGGATATCAATAAGCAAACCTGTGTCAATTCCAGTAGTGGCAACCTTTGTCGACACATTAAGGTGGGTGATAGAAAGAGATGGGAAATCAAGGGCTCGCTCATCTTCACTAAAGTAAAGAGTGTCATAATTGGATTTAGGAGAGAGCTTCTTGGGAATGGGAACAACTTGGAAAAGACGGAAATCAGCACCAGCTTTATTCATAATGGAGATATTTACGGAGGTTTTGGTTTCAGAGGCATTGATCAAGGGGTTCATTACCATGAGGCCGATCCAACCACCAATTTTGGCGTACTGAGTTATTAAATCGTCGGCCATCTCATCGGGGAGTTCATTGGATATTCTTACAACGTGAGCTTTCTGGAGACAAAAATCTTTTCCACAAATGGGTATTGCCTCATTCAATTTCGGATCAATTTCAACATGCGCGAATGTTGTGGCGTCTTGCAAGTTGAAGGTGGAGATGTCATAATTAGGGGGAGCCCAAAACATCACGAGCTTTCCCCCATTGAAACCCGTGCCGGCCATCCAGAGCTCAAAATCAAAGGATCCTTGCCAAAGATTATGAATCTTTGTAAAATACCGTATCACCCAATTCATAAAAAGGGGCGATAGGGGTACTTTCCAAAGAATCGTACCTGGCTTCATGTCCGATGACCACGCAAAAGTGGTCATGAAAACCCAATGCATGTAGATGTAACCATACCAAAAGGGAGGGGATCCACTAACCATAGCTCCTTCCTGAGGAGTAGTGGAAGGTGTCGCTGCCAAAGGTCCAGTAGGCATAGCTCTTGCGCCTTCTGTTTGTTCGGGTCCGTCGCCTCCAGTTGCTGTAGCGGAGGCCATTTTCTAAGAAGTTATGGGTTATATCGCGTTTAGGTTTCTTAGGAGGAGTTGGCCAAAAATAAAAGAACGGATGAGTATACAAGTAGTGTTGACTAAAGTTCAACATTCGCTATCTTCATTTTACGTATACGCGTTGGCGTGCTGCGCGATAGGCGCGCCAGATTATATAAAACTATTTACAAGGAACTTGGAAGAATGGTAAACCAAGTTAAAAAGGGATTCATATGCTCGGGGATAGGGACGTTCGAGGCAGTATTTATCACAAACTTCGGAGATGTGTCTTTGGGTCTCCACGAAGAATTTTCGGCCTCTCAGAACTGATTCAAGGAGGTAGGTTTCGATTGTTTGGTGGAAGGTGGATTTGTCAAATTCAACTCCTTTTCGGTAGGGTTTGGATTGCCGGACTTTGGTGGTGCCAGTCATTTTGGAGAAAGCTTCGTCTACAAGGCCACCAGCAACATAACCGCCAAATTCAGGCTTAACAATGAAATGGCGTTTAAGAAATGTCATTTCAGTTATGTGCTTATTAGATCCACCAGAAACTTTGTCGGCTGGGGTATACTCAACATTATAAGTGTCACGCATATGATCGCGGACAAATTCAAAGTTGAACCGGGGATCCGTTTTGGGTGGCATAACGATGTGGTCGTCGCCATTGAAGCAGCATTTGACTTCATGGATGAAATTATGAAGTTCTTTGCGTTCAATCTGCTTCGGTTTAAACTGGTCGATGTAAGCTTTCCAACAATGCCACATCTTTCGCAAATTAAGCAGCGAATTATCAATCCCAGTCATACTTTCACCAGAGATCAATCCTCCGATCGAACGGACGATTAAATCAAGGCGAGTGATCAGTGGGATGGAGAGCATGCTGTATAAAGTGCGAACAGCTGTGGTGTCTTCAGAGGTCCAGTCGGGGTTGAGGTGCTCTTGAATACGACAATAAAATTCACCGAGTCCAGCAATCTCTTCTTCAGTAACTTTGGCATCCCAGGCCTTGTAATCTGCATCAAAGCCATATTGAGTATGCTCAGTAAGCCAAAGGAAGAGGTCATGCCATTCGATAGTATTGGGAGCTATGCCTACCTTTATAGGATGAAAGGCTCGAGTCTCCATGAGACACGCTCCAACCGTATGACAAAGTTGACGGTGGACGATGGTAAAATCAAGAGGGCAGGCAACAATGGATCTGGTTTTGACATCTGCAATCTTTCGGTGGGGAAGGGCCTCATCTTTGAGGTTGACGTCGAAGACAACTCCGACTTTCTGGCCTTTTCGGGCGTTACGCATGAGATATTCAACATGGAGATGCAAGAGCCAGCCTTCAGGGGTGTCTTTTCGGATGAGGTAACGTTGTTTTTCCTCATCAAAGTCAAGCATTGGATATTTGTGCCTGACAGAAGCCCAGGAATTGTAAGGGAAGCCGGAAGAGGTATGGAGATAAATGGGATTGGAATTGGCGAAGGCAGTATGACGGTTGATTGATTCTTCGACTGTTAATTTGCAAGTAAACATGTTTTTATTTTTAAACAGTTCGGCATACCAATCAGCCATTTCACGGAATTCACTTTTAATTTCTTCGCGATCTTGTTTTGGGCGAGAAATATTCCACTTGTCAACATTCCTAAGATAAGGATCAATTTTTTCAATGTTTCTTGGATCGTCGACAGAAAGGATAGCAGGTTCATAAATCTCTCCAAACCTATCAGTTCTGAGGGGGGAATCACGGAGTTTAGTCCTGCCTGTAGGGGTCTTTCTTAGGACATTGCCATTGGAAGATACTGTTTGGCCAACGACTTCAAAGTTATCAATTTGTCCAGTAGCAGGGCGGACTTGGTGGGTCGGAAGACACTTGTATTCCGCCTCATCCTTTATATCTTGTATGCATTTTGGGCAAGACTGGCGGTTATGCCGAAAAAATGGTGGTTGGTCGTGCTTTCGGCAGCGGAGGCATGATTTGCCATCCTTACCTTCTCGAACATCGAGACAATAGGTGTTACAGGTGCCACAGAGGTATTGTTGTGGTGTTGATGAAAGTTTGGGGCACCAATTGAGGGTGTCAGGGGAGAGGAAAACATGTTGATTGGCTACAACAATTTGATCAGTGTTTAAATTTTGCGCAACACCGTCAAAAATATCGTCTCTCAACACGAGGGAGACGTAACCAGACGTTTGAGAACCACCAACATGGATTCCAAGGATCTTTCTGATACTAGCATTGTCGACCCGGGTTACTATCGAACCACAATCGCCTGCAGTAGTGACATACGTATCAAATACGCCACCAGTTGTCAGTCGGGTCTCCATGACATCGACGGGGCCACTACCTTGAATTTGGAAAGTACCTTGAACGGTAGTGACGATGGGGTAGGATTGGATTCCTCGATTGCATGGTATATTGAGGAAACAAAGTTGTTTAGGGTGGAGAAGGTCGCCCCTGCTCATAAGAAATTTGGATATGTCCGAGTAAAGCCGGGCTTTCTTGGGAAGGGTAAAGGTGCAAAGGTCTTTATGGGGCATGCGCTTTTTCACAGTGGCCTCATCACCATTAGAGGTCACCATCACATCAGCCTCAAAGCAATGATTTGGAGCTACTCCGAGGTGGTCTTTAATCATCATGCCAGAAAAGCCTGGAAAACGGATGGAATTGGCTAAAACTTTGGCACTGATATCGCGATAAGAAGCATCAGCCATACCTTGAGCGTGAATCTCTTGACAGTGCTCACATCCATAATGGAAATACTCATCAGGCATTTGGAAACCTGCACATTCATAACACTTGCGGGTGGAAGGGTCTCGGGAGTCAAGGTGGAGCGCATAACGCTTGCATTGATTGCAACGGTGGTGTAGATCTTGTTTACCACCATCAGCATTTTTCTTGTTGGTATAAGCCCAACACCATCTCTTTTTATCGATAAAGTGATGTCTTTCTTTATCACAACATTCCTTGAAGACTTCAGCTCCATCAATACGCTCTCCAGCTTTGACTTTCTTGAGGAGAGTGGAATAATGGGCGGTCTGTTCGGATTCCACCTTCATCTTGACAACTTTACCTCCGGCAGCTTGCTCTAAGGACTCAACTTTCATTTTGGCTACCTTGGGGGAGGTTTTCACGTCCATAGATTCAAGGACAACATACTCCGGTTTCTCGCGGGAGCTCGCGGATTCTTTGTGGCAGGGGCACACGTTCTCAATCTTTTTGCCCTCTGCATACACATATTGGGGGAGCGCTCCATTACACAAAGCACAATCATAATCACTAGCACAGCGACATTTGTAACGAGAGCGGACAATCTTTTTGCTCATATCCCCAACGTCATCATAGGTGGGGCGGAAACCGTCATACATCATTCCGTCGTCACGAAGGTTGGTTCGTTGTTCATACCATTCCTCCATGGCCTCTTGATCCTGCTCATCCTCATGGAGAGCTCTCATCATACGGCTCCGGCCTTTTCTGGTTTCAGCGACGGGTTGGCGCGGGCGGCGATGGGTTTCGTGTTGTTGAGCCACCTCAGCGCGGACAAAAGGGGAAAGGGAATTGGGATTGAATATTCTCTCCAAGTTGGTAGCGACTGAAACGCCAGTCAGGAGAGTGCACAAAGATGTCATTATTGTGCCTACCCAATCAAGGATCTCGAGGCGGACATCAACGTCAATGATTTCGGGTGGTGGGAGCTCCTCGATCTCTTCGCCAAGCTTAAGCTGCTGGCCTGTCATTAGGAAATGAAAATCAATTTCCTCTTGCTCCATAAGTCTTTTTTCCCCATCCGGATTGATAAAGAAAAAAGAATTGCCAATTTCAAGGACCTTTGACTCAAGGCCAACAGCCGCAACGATTCGGCCTCGGTCTCCACACATATAAATATCACCTTCTTTGAACCGCAAACGATAAGTCCTCTCAATAGGGTACTTGAGGTGAAGGTTGTTCAAATGGCGGACAGCAGAAGCCAAGGATGCGTTACTTATTCTGTTTTTACGGAGGCTTCGGCCGAGGAAGGTTATCAATGGGCGCTCAGCATTTAGGACCCTCAACATTGAAAAGGAGGCGGATCTAATGACCATATCAAAGTCCAAATCAGTAACAACTGACAAGTGGGATAGGTCAACCTCAACATCTGCTTTGTTGGCGATCGTCTCCAAGTTCTTTCTAGAGACTTTCTCTTGAACGAAGGAGTTGATGGCATCATCGAAATGTTCCCGTACAGCATCAAAAGCAATGCGCTTTTTTCCGTTAAGATGAATCTCAACTCTCTGTTCAAATTGAGCAGTTTCAAGCTCCAACATCTCCTCAACGTTAAACTTTCTCTTGAACATTACCCCAGTATTAGCGCGGGTGAAACGGAAAGCGACAGTTCTTCTTTTTGTTCTCTCATAAGAGTGATTTACGCCATTGGAATCGGAAGGTTGTTCCTGAAGCCAAGTTTGAAAGTCCTCGTACTTATCGTTGTTCATAGTGATAATTGTAGGACGGTGACCATCAGATTGGTCTTTGATCAGTTCAAAGAGACGTTGGAAGTCATTATCATCAACACAATCATCGTAATGTTGATATTGATCGCCAACCATCTCTCGGGCAAGAACACTCTTTCCAGTGGTGGAGTCGCCATAGAAGATGTAAACAATCGGTTTAAGGAAATACTGAGTCTGTTGATGGGCTCGGCGCCTAGGTGGATGATGGTGGTGCCGGCCGCCACGCCTTCTTCTTGGTTGAGGGGGTCTTGGGGGGCGAGCAGCTGCTCCAGCCTCTTCGCCTTCTTCGGCGGCATCCTCTTCATCAGAGGGAGGTGGGGTAATTCCACGACGGGCTCGAGCGGCATGAATGCGGGCACGGAACTCTTCAACCGTGGAAGTCATTTGTGGATTCTGTTCAGGAGGAATTTGGAGAGGATTTTGTTGCTCTTGATACCTCTGAAGGAGGTCTTGATCGTTTTGGACCTCAGGATCTTGTGGATCCATGACATTATATCTCAGAAGATCAAGAACAAAGTCCTGGCGGTGCTTCTTTTCAAGCTCTTTCAACTCTCTGGCGAGAAGCGTTATTCCTGCTCGGCCTTGATAAACTGGGCCAAAGCGTTCAATCTGGGAAGCGTGGGTTTTATTGCCCTGGGTATCCTCGATATATTTGAACTTCTGGAAACGGATACCGGCGACAAATTCCTCCATTGTGTGAGCCTGAGGGTAGTTCTTAGTGTCAGTTGGCTCACCATTTCCATTATCAGGCTGCTGAAGCCAGTGTTGGACAGATGAATTCTCAACACAGAAAAGAAAATGTCGACGCCTATCGAGGGCTTCAAAATCAAAAGATCTATTGGTGGTGGTGTCATAATTCGAGCCCAGAAATAGGTAGCGGGAACGGAAGGGACGATTCTTCTCTTCAATGGGGGCAAGGTTCAAAAGGTAGGGTGCTGTGTTGACAATATGCACGACCTCTTCAACATCTGTATTGACGTTGGCATCAACATTGAAGTCATCATACATGACGACGTCCTGCTGGACATATCCAGACCAATATTGATCGGCAACAGAGCGACTATATACAAGCATTTTGTCGCGATTTTCGAGTTTTGCCAATTCAATACAAAGCTCTTTCATGATCGTGGATTTACCCATTCCGGCTTGTCCCCAAAAGTAAGCTGTTGCTGGAACTTGTTTGGATCCAAGGGATGATTCAAAGGATCGAAGTTGTCGGTCAAGAATAAGCCGATGGGTCTTCAAAGAGCGGTAAACATCTTGATAGGATCGGAGATCAATAGTCTTGGATGTTGCTACGAACCAATCCTCAAGCTCTTTGGCATCAAGAGATTCTTGGAGGCCATTGACTGAACCATCAATCAACTTCTTAGGATTCTGTCCTAAGTCGGCCACGAGGTCTTCAAGATCGTGGGCTTTTTGTTTGATCTCTGCGCATAAAAGTTCAACTGTTTCATCTTCCTTAGTTTTGAAACCACAGGTCTTAAGAAGGTAACGAACAACATCTTTAAATGTCTTAATTGCTGTGCCTGCGGAAGTAACAGTTTTGCCGCCTTCTCCAAAACCTTTCAAAAATGCGGAGAAATCTTTGGAGCGTGATTTGTTGAATTCAATAGCTCCTCCGGTCAAGAGTGTGATAAGACCAACAGCGGCAGCAGTGACGTCAGTGACACCTTTAGGAAGGGCAGTCACATCAGTGTGAAAGAGATCAGTAAGTTTTTCGGCAAGTGAGACTTGTGCGCGGGCAAACTTAGCAGAAACCTTAGTGAATAACATGGCGGTGTATATAAAAAACTCCACTATAAAATCAATCCAATGTTCAATCCACAGAATGTCAAAGGCAATGCCAGTGATTTCGAGAAGCGATAAAACTGCGGCGAGGCGGAGAGGCCAATCGCCTTGAACAAGGGAGCGAAGAACCATAATAAGTGTGTTTGGTTTCATAGTGGCAAAAAATCCACCAATCTTGGCGATGTTTCTCGTAACAAGATTGTGTTCATGTTTCACTCTTTTGTCTTTAAGATCGTCTGAGAATGCAGAAAGACGTCCAAGCAATTTTTGCATTTTGCGGGATGGTTTACGGACATCTTTAACAGCCTTTTCAGGAGTGGTAGATTTAATTTTTTGTTTAAAAGCCTCCTTCATGGCTGAAACGCGATCTTTGATTTTAATGGACGTTTGTTGGAATTTTTCTCCAACAGTTTGAATTTCTTCAAGTTTTTCAGACGTTTGTTGTAAAATTTCGTCTGTATCAGAAAGTCTCTCAATGAGAGATGATGGTGTACCGGGCTCAAGAGTGCCAACGGCTGATTCAAACTTGGAAGAAACTTGGCTCAGTGGTGGTGTAGCAGCTTTAGGGGTTGATTCTTTGGAGCTGCTTTTTGAGCCAGATTTTCTCAAGAATTTTCGCGCCTTCTTGAGTAGGCGTGGGGATTTTACTTTAAACACAGGCATTTTTGTTGTCGGCCAGTCGCTAATGAGCAATTTCTTTAACCCTAATAAATTAGGAGCTCGCAGTCGGCAAGATAACGTGGCGTCACAAAAACAACATCTTTCCTTAAGTTTAAACACTACTAATACTTAAATGTTCGCAATAAACTCGGGGAAGTCATATTGAATTTGATCAGTTCATCTACAAATCTGCCACACTAAAGGTGTGATATTATCGTTCCAGTAATGTGTTTCAATGCAGGAATGTGAAGTAAAATATCTTTTATTCTATGATGGTAGGAATAAAAGGCGGAGAATGTATTTATGAATCGCTCTGCAGCGATGGAAATTTTGGTTGAGTATTTATATACCGCTCTCAAGCGGATATAAGCAAACGATTAAATACCTACTAAAACTACACCAGTGCGGTGCATAAGTTCGATAAATAATTACAATTGATACGTGGGTATAAAAACCCAC
>ERZ1738538.37-NODE-69-length-12678-cov-8.159708_pt1 | contig 12678 bp, 1 predicted proteins | sample MGYA00581730_ERZ1738538 | MGnify/ENA primary metagenome ERZ1738538 (study PRJEB40740, sample SAMEA7388105) | Antillogorgia bipinnata | biome: Marine coral reef biome; feature: Environment associated with an aquatic invertebrate; material: Seawater | host... | reverse complement strand
TATTACCCCCCCTCTAACTAACTAATTATGGCTGACAGAGTAGGCATTGACCGCAGATTGAGGCAAGCCAGGAATAAGCTCAAAGATGACAGAGCACACCGAGCAGCAGCTGCAATAAGGGCCTTCACTGATGTTCATGATGCATTAGGCGACAATCCTATGCAGATTGATGAGCATATGACACGGGATGAATTGAGACGCGTGAGAAGAGAAGCACGGCTGCTCAGGGATCGGATGATGAGATTCAACAGGGAAGAGTACAAAAGATTGGACAACAACACTGCAGCAGCTGATTTGTTAATCAAGATGGGCCTTGAAGCAGATTTAGCACCTTCACCGAAGGACCTACAGATCATCAGCATGATGGATGTGGTGTGGAGTAGTGGAACTAAGGTTGAACAGCAAGAAGGATTAAATTTCCACATAAATTGTGATTCTGGGCACAACATTTTGACCTTGATATACAAGTTAAATACCCCAGCTAAACTGGAAAGAGCACATTTCACAATAAGTGAACAAGCTTATAACAGGCTGTGTCCCAAAGGGCTCACAATGGATGTTAACATAAGGGTAAAGGCCATACTGGGTGAACTAAACCAACTATTCTATGCAACAAAGTGCATGCCTATTAAAACAGTCATTGCAATGATATTTCGTGAAGTGTTTAGTGATCGGTTTGATAACAACAAATTTAGAGTGCCACAGCTAATAACAACTGAGGAAAAGATAAAGAGACTGCGTGATGCTGGCAAGTTGAGTGAGGGTTTGGAGGCAAGGATGCAAATACTGCAGCAAGAAACTGACCTGCAGGTGCAGAATGACATAGACACACTAGACGGTGCTGAGAACTTGGTAATCAACAACATATATGTCTACCCAGAAAGGTTCATGAACTTTAGTGTGGCCATATTGATGGTAGATTACCCCAATGTTATTAAGCTGGCCCAAACAGTTGCACAACGCAATGGCCTAACTGTTATTAATGACATTGGCCCAAAAGAACTGTTTGAGCAATTCAGAGTGATGTTTGATAACATGCCTGTAAGTAAGAATCTATGTGGAAGTGTCATCACATGTGCTGATGATGGACTACTCCTTAACACACTGAATGCAGCAAAGCAAAGGAACAAAGAATACATAACGCTAGACAACAACTTTTTGCCTATAGTGCAAAACCTTGAGCAACGATTGCCTACTGGTGTCAGGATAGGTGCAACCATTAATTATGTGGCAGTGGGTGTGGGATTGATCAATGATAACACTGCACCGGTGAGGGTGAACAACATTGCACACATTAGTGTGCTGGCACAAAAGTTGCTTGTGTTTGATCCGGTTGCTATAGGGCAATTCATCAGTTTTGTAAAGCTGGAAATGGGAGGAGGAACAATACAAGGGGACATAGATGGAAGCATAACAAACATAACCATAATCACCATGATGAAGATGGCACTCAATGCACTAGACACAACTATTTCCAATTCTACAACTATCAGTTTGGAAGAGATGTGCTTACTCAAAACAACCATAGCAAACTTATTCAATGTGAAGGATGAATGTTATGTTTTGAACATGAGCATTTCAACCTTGGGCGTGTATTTGAATCAGTTGAAACGCCTAATCAAAGAAGCACCCATTGGTTGGACATCTGAACATGCAACATTTATAGACATTATGCTGGATAAAACACTAATACCACCTACATTAGCAAGACTGGTGGCAGACATGCTGGTGCCTGTCTATACCGCAACAGCACTGAATCCCATGTCATACATAATTGCTGACATTAAGGAGCAATCAGAAAGGAATGCATTTAGTAAGCCATTGCAAACAGCCTGCACCATGTTAATAGAAAATCTCAGATCAGACCTACCCACAAATGTGAGAAACAGTGTTAATAGATTGAAGGGTGTTATAGGTCAGCAGATTGCTTATCATGCTCTGCGTTCAATGGACATACACATGCTAATCACAGAAGATGACTTAACTGAAGATCATGTCCTAAACACACTGAATGTAGACACAGACGTGAGGGAAATGTTCAAGTTGATGAACTTGAGCAAGCCAGATGGAATGTTGTTGTATGACATAAATGGTGAAGCATGCTTTGCAGTCATTGAAGTGTCAATGATCACAACAACAGACTCCAACCACCTAATGAACAAGACATTGAGCAAGGCTAAGGCATGTGGTGCTAGGATGTTGAATGGTGAGATAGGCAAGATAAGGGATCATTACAGCAAGGTATTCACAGATCCAGAGTACAGGCACCAGCACTTCAGTCTACAGGATTGCAATTCTAATGGCAATTTCATATGCATTGAACTAACACCATACAAGAACCATGATGACAGCGTGAAGATTAGGAGGTTTATGATTAATATAGACATAGATTCCAATGAGTACAAATGGTCTAGTGAGCTGGTTCATGATGTTAGCATGGAGTTGTCCAAATTTAGTCACAGATTGCAATCAGTCGTGGCAATGCTCACCACACCGTCTTTTAGTGACAAATCAACTGCAGCCAAGACAAGGGCAGCAAACATGAAGAGGAAACCTGTTGACTTGACTCTGCTAGATGATGATGCACTGCACAATGATGACCTATTTGAGAACCTGTCTAAAATCTCAGGGCCAATTGACAAAGAAACACTGAGGGATTACATAGAAGGTGAAGGCCAGGTAAGAGCAATCAAAGAATGGGTTGATGAACATGGTGTTGACGTGTGCATTGAGAAGCTGCTGAATGCTATACTACAAGTCTCCAATGAGGATGATGTCAACACAGGTGAGTCGTATGACAGACAAGAGTGGTATAAGGTGTTGAGGACTGGGTTGCTTAAAGACAAAGCAACCACAATGGAAGACAAGCACCATGATGAACTGAACCTGCCTTTTCCATTAATTAAACTGTCAGACAAGGTTCTGAATGGTGAATCTGAAGAAAGCGACCTGCCTTATTGGTTGATGCCAATGGGTGTGCCATCATTCCATGGATTAAGGCAACTGAGCGTATTGGGTAAAGGCCATGGAAAGATATCAAAGCGTTCAAGGCAAGTGATTAGCAGGCTATCAAACCTATTATCACTAAGAATAAATATGTCCTACATATCAGACAGCTCCTTCACCATGTGTAAAGTGAACCTAACGGATATTTGGTTGAGATTTATCCACTGCATGAAGAAGACCATCTCTACCATGATGCTAGCATGTCACCCAATAAATGTTGGCAAAGCATATGTGTCCATCAAAAAAGTGAGGATTGTAGCAGATGCAACTGTTGGGCAGTTTCTAGGTAAGAACTCAGAAGACAGGATTAGGTCCAACATATCAATTGATGATTATGATGGTGGTGATGACACCACTGTGCTGGATGATTGGGATGAGGGAATTGACGATGATCAGCTGAACTTGATAAATGAAATGATTGCAGATGAGGAAATGGTGGTTGAGAATGAAGCTAGTGAGGAGATGGATGTTGAAGACTTAATTGATGTACCTACGCAAGTGGATGTTAGCAATGATGAGCTGCACATAAAATCAAGCATCATCAAAGGTTATACATGGATACTGATGGAGTCACTATGTTGTGAGACACATGATAGGGACACAAACGTGAGCAGGCTGGTGGCCACATACAAAGAGTTGTTGGAGCTGGCCAGCATGTACATGCAGCCGCGCTTACATAGCAGATGGAAAGCAAGAAAGGATGGTTCACAGAAGAGTCAGATGATGAATGAGCAGGATGCAACAGCCCAGTCAGAAATTGAGCAGCTGGTAAAGAAAATAAAGGAAAGTGCATTTAAGATTAAGGCCATGCTAAATGGGTGTTTTGATGAGAGCACACCAAAAGAGTGGCAAGTTGCAGTACTTAGAGCATGTGCGGTTGATGATAGCACAATTGAAAAATCAGCAGCCAGTTCAATGTCAAGGTTGTTGATATGTCAGTACATTAAGTTTTTGTGCAATAAATCACAGTTAATTGAACGAGACAGGGCAGAAAGAGACATATATGAAGGTTTGTTTGAAACCGAGTTCACTACTAGGTTTTCTGGTAGGGCTATGGTGGCTCTGAGAACAGCAAATGGAGGGTTTGACAAGACATGCAAATTGAAGGTGAGGATGCTGCAAGAAGAGGATGGAGGAGTGGAGCTCAATGATCAAATAATGGAGAGCTTCACCAAATGGATTGTGGGCAGATGGCAGAAGCACATTGAGCATTTAATTAGCATGGTTGAGAGAATTAGATGCAAGAATGACAAGTTAATTGACAAATTAAAACAAAAAGGATACAGTATTGAAACAAGTAAGATCGCAAGGGAGCAACTAGCTGTTATTGAGGCAAGTGACTTGATAGAGAAGTATAAAAACTATCAGGTGGTTGGCAGCAAGACAAAGATGAGATACTACAAGGATTTGTTCCTGAGCATCTGCAGGGGTGGGAAGTGCACCAAGTTGATGTCACTAATATTTGGTGGAACCAAATGTAGTGAGACAGAGATGCCCACCACATCAATTGCATCCATGAAATCATTCATCTCATCTAATGAGCTGTTAGCTGAGCTATTTGATGAAAAGTACATGAGAAAGGTATCTGATTTTTTAGTGGATTACTTCTGGAGTGATGATCTAATTGCCAGCACGAGTTACGCAAACGGTTTCAAGGATGTATTGTCAGACAACAAGGACCTCATAAGAGACATATGTGAGCAATGTCCATTGCTCATGCACGCAGGCATACAAGCTATAATAGTCGATCACATCAGGGCATCATGGCCATCCGAGAGTGCTGGCAAATACAAAAGAATTAGGGTCCCTGTCTTGGGCATAACTGTGTATTTGGTTAATAAGAAGTTAAAAGATGGGCAGGCATGGGCAGCCATCATGGATCTAGGAACTAGTGAGTTTGTCAAGAATCCGATGAACAATCCTGTCGTAGAAGATAGTGCAATTAACAGCTATACAAGAAAATTTCATATACACCCCACTCTAGCAGCATTCATGTCACAGACCTTCCTGCATGCATGCATGAGTATTGTGGACTTAGACTTACCTTTTCAGGAGGATTTCGGCAGTGAAAGGCCTGATGCACTAGTGTTCATGGCAGATTTCATATGTAAAATGAGAGCCAATAACAGTGCTAACACTAGCTCCATGTGTGGTGCATTTGTGTTTTTGGACCAGTGTTTGGTGGGAAAGTGTCTTAACCCTCACTCCATGCTCAAAAAAGTGGATGACAGACCTAGAAATCCTGCAGCATGTGCCTTGAAGTATGTATATTACCCTCAAATGATTGAATGTGCTGCACAACTGGATGAAGTTGAGCCCTTGGATCCAGAGCTGCTGCTAGGCTTTGGCACAGGTGGCAGCCGGAGGTTGTTCATATCACCGTATAATGGAAAGCGTGTTAGTTATCTCAGTCAGTCATGGTTTGAGAATGCAGATGCATTCTACCAGAAAAGAGGAAACAATGATACACAAGGAAAATACACAGCATCCATTTCAGAAGCAACAGTGACCAACAAGCAGCATGCTGCAGAACTTAAACTAATGCTGGAATGCATGGAGGATGGCAGGAATTATCAATGTGGGTTGGACAAAAGCATCAAGACTAAGGAACAAGTGGATGAAAATCTGATAAATGAAGTGCGCAACTGCCTTAAGACAAGAAGCTCCATGGCATTTTGCTCTCCAACCGTTGCATACCTACAGGGCAGGCTGGCTGATCGATATGTTGACAAAAACACAATAGGCGACATCTACAATTCAAAGGGGTTAACAGACCAGCTGGATAGCTTATCTTCAACGAGATCCATACTGGTGAAGCTCGGGAAGACCATGGACTTTACAAGTGCAAGCCAGACTGCTATCATAAACAGCCTTAGCGAATTTGTGGAACTGTACTGTTCGTTGTCTGAAAAAACCATGAGTGGAGAAAATGGTGAAGAATTGATGTTTAATGATGATGACATTGATTATGTGATTGATGATTGCATGGATTACCTGGAAATGGCAGCTAAGACAGAACCAAAAACCAAAGTAGCCATGAAAAGCTTAGCAGGAATAGATTTTGAGGGCACAGATGAAGAAAAAAGAGAGTGCCTCATTAACTTTATGAAACAGCAGAGTGCTACAAGGAGTGGAATCAAGGGGAACAAAGAAGCCGGCAAAATGAAAAAAGAGAAAATAATGGCCAATCCTCTGGTAGATGTGTGTAATGGCAAAGGCATAAATGTGCTGAGTGATGCAGTTAAATTTAACAAAGCGTTCAAGTCCAAAGAAGATAAGGTATACATTGTGTCTGATAATAGGGTTGCCAAAATCATGGTAGAAGTGTCTGCATACATGAACATGCTAACTGGCCTGGAGATGAACTGTACAGTGGGTGCTGAGTCATGGGGGCCATACTACTGCAACACTACCGTGATGCACTTCATAAAGAGCATGTGTCCTGACAGCATTGACATAAGCATGGATGGTGGGCCACTGCCCCAAGCTGTAGCAGAAGTTTTCCATCAGAAGTTTACATGCACATTATTGTATTATGATGATTATCTAGAGAGCATGTCCCCATTTGAGCTGTATGCAAAAATGTCAAGTCTGGATGGTGAGAAGCAGGAAACACTCTTGACCTTATTGGTGTGCATGGTATGTTACCATAAGAAAAACACTGGGATGAGTGATGTGGCAAAGGCAAGATTAAATGTGGATAATGACCCATGCATGTTCATGGCAATAATGAGATGGCACACATGTTTGACATACATGGAAGGAGCTGCTAAAGGGAATGAGCCAGGTGTGAAGGATCCAGACAATATACTGGTGAAAGAGTGTTCACTGAAACTCCAAACAAATAAGCTATTGGATTTGATCAACCAAACTGATGAGCTCACTGCCACTGCATCGTACACACAAGATATCAAATCAGTGCTTAGTATGACAGAACTAACATTAATGATATCGTCTCCGCGAACACAATCTCTGTTCATAGGTTTGGAGTCAGTGTTGTCACGCAACCCTTGTGCCAGCTCATCGGAAATGAAGTTCATAGAAATGGCCAAGTTCCTGGTTGATATGAAAGCCATAGGGAAAGAGACAATATTTGAAATTGCACTGTGGTTGATTTCCAACCATTCTGAAATTGTGAACAGACAATCACACAAGGAGCAAAGGGGTGGGCCACGAACACTTGATGTGAACAATGTTGCAGGTGTGTTGATTAACAGGGTTGTAGAGATGGTATCGAGGATAATAGCTTGGCATAGTGAAGGTGAGTTGTTGGCAAAGCCGCAAGAGAAGTATAGAGTAATTGCTGATGCTGAAAAGTCTAAACTCAACTATTACAAGACTGCAATGAAGATTGCCAAGCAATACAACTGGGAAGATCAGACCATTGAGCACATTTTTGAGCTAATAGATCATTCTAAATGGGGCACACTGCTATCTGCAATAGCACAAGCATTAAACTTGAGTGGAATGGAATCATCAATACCTGCATCACTGCGGAGACTTGTGAGACTAATATCAATAAAGCAGATGGGAAGATTAAGACTGCTACCAAACAGTGTGAGGCTGGGTGTTACATCACCTTTCACACCACTCAGGTGCTATGAGGAATTGCACAATGACAGTTCGTCTAAGCTCATATGGTGGCTGAGCAATATTGCTGTGGGCAAAGCAGTTGGTAAAACTAGTGAATTGAATGAGCTGATTAAACAATACAATCCTAATTTCGCAGGATTGGTGGATGAAAAAGGAGGATATAGACAGAATGCAGGCACTGGTCAGGGTATATGGCATGACTGCTCCACTTGCTTGGCGTCAGCCAGCACAAGGTTGATAGACAAGTTGTTGGAAATATGTGTCAGCAAAGGCTATCTAACTATACAAGAGGAAAACAGTGGAAAATATGAATTGGTAACACAACCGCTTGAAAGGTGGGGAAAGAAAGACCTGATAAGGCGACTGACATTGGTGCATGCTCTTAAGTTTGACATGGTGCCTGATGATATTAAAGAAAGTGTGATTTCAGTGATTCCTCCATTCAAAATGCAAACCGTAAGATCATCTGACGACTCAGAGGGCAACAAATCAGTGGCCATATGTGCACCAATGCTAGATGACAATGACAGGGTCACTTTGAGTAGGGCATACATTGATTGCTTTAAGAACATAGACAGGTCAGCTAGGGCGCTAACATCACAGATACAAAGTGAAAAGAGTGTGTTCAGCACTGAGTTTACACAAATCTACTCACACTTTTCATTCATGGGAAGCTCCCCTGTTGCAAAAGATAAATCCAGAGCAGGTGCATGCAACACACTTCAGTCACAGACAGTGGGAACACTCTATAGTGAGATAATGAGCAACTGCATAGGAATGCTTAAAGAAGGTGTTGATTATGAGGCCGTGATCATGTACCACATATATCACCACACGGACATCAGAAGAGCTTTGGGTGTGAATAAAGGGGTGATACAGAATAACATGGAATCTTTGCCAGAGGAGCTAGGTGGCTTTATACCACTACAAATGCCTGTCATGGTTGAAGGGTGCTTGGGCGTAATTGATAGAGATAGGTGGCTAAATTTGTGCTTGGATGAGAAACCCATAAGCCCTTATGTCAGAATGGTGTTATCAATGTGCAGGCCAGCAGACAATACATTTGTAGCTGATGATGTCATAAAACGTGCAACATTTCCTAGGAGGGTACCTAAATTGATCTCACAGAATGAGCAGCTTAAGACATTGAGAGATGACTTGAGGCACTTAACCAACACACAGTCTGAATCACTGATGAGTGAGTGCCAAAGTGAAGGGATTCGATATCTGGTGGAGCACTCTAGCATTATGGATAGCAGAAAAACAATGATGAGGATTGCTGGAAATTATAACATCATACAGAATAGGACCATGTCTTCAAAAACAATCAAGTATGGAAATGCTAGCGTGTTTGCTTCTAACTCACCTCAGCTGATTGTGAATCAAGATATCATTGAATCTTGTTTGTCTAGGCTGAAGAGCAGGCGCTTAGACCATGAGCTGGTGAATGTGATAAGCAAGATTTCATCATCCAGAGCCATAAATGTCATGAAGGCAGGAGCCAGACCTCCAAATGCAAGGGATGAAGTGGATGCTGAGACAAGTGATAGTGAGTTGAAATTTATTGATGGGAGACTAGTGTCACACAAGGATATGCTTAGGCTATTTGATGCCATGTTCAGGACCAAAGTGCCAGCTCCTGTTGATGATGAGAATTACACATCAATGAGCAAGGCATTGTACATGGGACAATATCATGGAGAGGAGAACATAGTGTCAGAAGTAGAGCTGATATCAATGAAACTGAGACAATCATTGAATGCATTCAGGGAGCTCCAACCAGATATGTACAATGATGCTGAAAGTGATGGTGATGATGAAGAAGATGATTCCGACGAGTTAGAGGATGAACTTGGTTCGGTTAGCAGTAACAACAGCTTAGACAGCAGCTACATGTTAGGATATTGGCGCCACATGATAATCAAAAGGACCTGCACATCTTTGTGTAGCTTTAAGAACAGGATAGAAGATGTGATCATAATGCAGCTAGGACTTGACACAAAGTTTGGAGTGATGACAGGGATAAAGCCTGAGTATATGACCACTGACATAAGTTTGCTCAACAATTTGTTGCCAGAGTTAACAACAGATGATTTTAAAACTGAAGATGACACAAAAAGGATTGTGGGAGCATTATCTGGGCTGAGTGGGAACACCAGGAATTTGACATTTGAAGTGCATGTTTTTCTTCCAGAGCTGAATATATCGTGTCGCCAGCCTGACACATACTATAAATACAACAAAAGATTGGGTCAAATCTGCGGTTCAAATGGCACTTTCCCAAGTGATAGCAAAACTGGAAACACAATGAGTGTAACTAGATCTGTGCTAAACGACATTTTGGCATATGCGACATCTGAGTACAAGATGCAAAATGACAGCACTTGGATGCAGGTTCCAGCAGATGATGTGCTAACAAGAGCAGTTGTAGGGACAATATCTGCTGAAAATGGAACTGATCCTAGAAACATATGCCGAATGAGTCTACTAAATTTGGCACTATATCTAAGTGACAGGTTAGGTGAAGTGCAGTTTGAAAGATTCTTTAAGTTGATCAGTGCAGGTGATGGTTCAGTGGGTAAGTACCCAGCCGGCATGAGAGATATGTATTTATCCCAGTATGATGACTACAACATTGCCAAGTTTTGTGATTGCATGATAATTTGTGGAAAAGATGGGAGGACCACATTTATAGTGTCACATGATTCCCTAAATTACTGTGAATTCAACAAAAGGGTTGTATCACTAATAACGTCTATAAGACCTGGAACTGCACAGGAACCATTCAGGAAGATAAGATTAACTGCTGACAACACATCCAATTTCTTTGATAGCGAGAGTGGCACAATTGAGGCTCCTGTTGATCTAACCTCCAACCATGTAGGATGGTTATCTATTGATGATGATCTGAAAGCCAAGTTTTACAAGACAGGTCAGCCATGCGGGGGAACAAAGATTGCAGTCTATCAAGCACTTAGAGATGATTACAACACATACATTGAGTCTGTCAACAAACACACCTCTGACACCACCATCATCAATTGCAACATAGATCTCAGGACGTGGACGTACTGTGAAATAAGCGAGGCCGCACCACTGGTCAGTGTGGAAGAAGAAATCAAGATAATCATAGACAATATGTCTGAAGAAGAACGTAAGCGACCATATATTAAAGGGATACTAAACAGCATGAGAGTAAAAATGAGAGGTGGTGAGTTATGGAAACTGCCAAGCATGATGGACAAGCAGATGTTCTTTGCAATATCAGAAAAGGTTAATTCACTGAAGGGTGGTGTAGGAGGTGTGCTTGTTGAAGAACTGATTGTGAGAGCTTTCACAAATGCTGAAAGCAGTGATGGAAATGTGTCCGAATCAGATGATAGTTCTGTCAGCATGCTATCTGATGACACTGATGGTAATAGCGGATTGAATGACTTTGTGAAAATGGTTACTGAGTTGGGCCTGGGTGTATATTTGCCTGACTGGGTGATGAGTAACAAGGAAAGAAGCAAATATGAAATAACAGATGCCATGGCATTTATAATGTGCACAGATAACTCATCAGGATTCGCTATGAAGAATGCATGTGAAGGGAGTTTTGTTGACACAAGGTGGGGCTGTTCTGTGCCCTGGAAAGATCGGAATTTGGTGTCTACTGAGGTCACTATAAGGAGTGGTGGTGTGATGGATTTGTTCTATGTGGTGGTGGATGCCACACTGAACCAAGCTAAACAGAACTCAGTTTTTATAAAAAAGATGGCTGAGGCACGTTTTAATGCAAGGAAACAGGGTGGAGAAGATCAGACTAATGAGGGAGCAACACTCAAAGAAAGCATCTTTGACATGGAGGATCAGGTGGAATTAATGGAAGGAATGAAACTGGATGCAAAACAGAAGAAGATATTGGATGGGTCTGCAATAAGTGAAATACTTAAACAGCTAGGCTCAAAAATGGATGCTGATGATTCAAATTACAAAGATGAAGATGTAGACGAATGGGATGATGAAGAGGAATATGATGATGATTGGGATGTGGTTGATGATGAGCAAACAGTTGCTTACATAGGACATGGCAGCATTGAATGTATAGACCCGGTTAATAGCATTGATGTGGGTTTTGCACCGGTGGGTTTATCAAGTAAGTATAAATCAAATATGAAGGACTTTATTAACCTTAAATGGGCAGACACCCAGTCTGTGGACTATGTAACCATAGAATTGATCACATTTCAACCTCATAGGGGGCATGGCAATTACTGGAACCAGCTATATGGTTACTTGCAAATGAATATTGACCAACACAACATAAACATGAATGTACAGGCAACTGACATTTTGTGCAACAATCTAAAACTTAACAAATTAAAGGTTGAGCTCATGGCAACAGATAGTGAGCTAGCACGAGAGCAAGCCAAATGTAAGGCAGCAAAACAACTGTATAGAGCAATGGTTAAGAACAATGAAAATGACAAAGCAGCCAAATTGAAGATGGAGTCAGTGGTGGTGTTGAAACACCTTAAGGACACAATAACACATCTGAAGAATCTAGTGAGAGAGGAAGAGATAGAGAGTGAACTTAAGGCCCTTGAGTTCAAGTCGAGAACAGTGAATAGCGTTGATGACCTTAAGTGCAAACTAAAGCAAGTATCAGGGATGGATAGCATTAAAAGTGATCAGATACAGTTGTTTTGGAGCTTGTTTAGAAACAATCAAAGAGTGTGCTCAAAGCCTATCGGCCCTGTGAATGAAGTGCTTGAGGACATGAATGACATGAGTGTGAGGTCATTTTGTAGCAAATATTGTGACAAGAATGCATTGATGATGTTGTGCTTTTGTGGGGCTAAGATTGCACATGACAAATTAGTTTAGATGACTGGATCAATCAACATTATGTAGTTAGCTGAATCAACCCAAATATACACTTAACATGCTCTAAACACGGACCAAAATAAGCAAAAACATACACTTGTGTCTCAGGCCTACCAAATGAGTTGCAAGGCTGTTGGGAAACACTGTCAAAAGAAACATGGCATGGGCACTTGTGTGTGTGTTAGAGGGGGGGACTGTACAATAATATAA
>ERZ1738538.35-NODE-67-length-12733-cov-8.206894_pt1 | contig 12733 bp, 2 predicted proteins | sample MGYA00581730_ERZ1738538 | MGnify/ENA primary metagenome ERZ1738538 (study PRJEB40740, sample SAMEA7388105) | Antillogorgia bipinnata | biome: Marine coral reef biome; feature: Environment associated with an aquatic invertebrate; material: Seawater | host... | reverse complement strand
GTTAAATTAATGTGCTGTACTTCGTTTGCGTGTTGTGCGTAAAATTTGTCAATAAGTTTTACTATTGTTCTCAACGAAAAAAGACATTACATTTTTGGATATTTGAATTATTTCTATACTCGCTGAGCTAAACACCCATTATGGATTTGATTCAAACGCTAAGTACTAGGTAATACGAGAGAATAATATGCAAAAAATAAGATTCTAAGTTAAGGTTGTTAAATTAATGTGCTGTACTTCGTTTGCGTGTTGTGCGTAAAATTTGCTTTGTTAGATATATCATGAAAAATATATAAAGTAATTATCGAATATTAAATGCGAAATTTATAAGTTAGTTATTGTGTAACTAGAAACAAGCGGCTCGCCCGAGCCAGTACTCGATTCTCCATCTACTCGAGGACGATCCGGCTCTTTCCGCTCTTCATCTTCTGAAGAGTCCGTATCGGAATCGTCATCATTCATCAAGGCTTGATTCATATAGGCTTGAACTTTGGCGATCGCTTCCTCCTTTTCAATTTCTCCTGAGCTGGTAGAGCCAGCGCGCATTTCTTCAGCAGAGTCCACTGAGGTCTGTTCTTCATCCATATGGAGCTCAACCTCTTGAGATTCTCTGTTTGAATCGTTTCCAGGTTGATAATAATGCGGTCTTTCATCAAATGAAACAGCTTTCATTTGCATCGTGTAGCCACTAGTTTCATAAACAGGCATATAACGTTTTCTCCTTCGCCGCAAACAACAGAGTAATAATATCCCCAATAGTCCACCAATGCCCACAATCACTCCTAATGTGATAAGCATTGCTTCAAGTATTGTGATGTCATCTTCCCCCAGCAAGGTCTCATTGCTTCCTTCCTTACTGGAGAAATTGATTCCCAGATCTTTACAAATCTGCTCGTTAGCTTCGCAGTAAGCTATGATCCGATTTGTCATTTCGTCCTGCGTAAGGAAAACGTTGTCTTTGTTGACAACGTAAAATGTTACGTTTGATAGTAGACCGTCTGGGGTGATATTTTGAATAATAATGTCGTATCCAGGTCCAGTTATATTCTGTAGAAGTTCTCTGATTGTCTTCTCATCTAGACCACTGCTAACTAGCAAATTGATTGGGTCAGTTTCTGGTAGTTTGTAAAGTGTAACAGTTGCAGACTGCTGCGCTTCTTTCGGTGATCCCTGAGTGGACGAATCGCGAGCAGCGATGGTCAACGTCAGCGTTGTTTCTACATCACTTAGTTGAGAGATTTGATCAGTCGTTGTAATAACACCAGTGTTTGGATCGATAGCGAAGGCACCTGCGTCGTTTTCATTTTCAATCGAGTAAACGATGTAGGAATTTTCCCCTTCATCCTTGTCGGTTGCCTTAATTGTAGTGACGTTAGTGCCTGGCTCGTCAGATAGTTTGAAACCTGCCACATAATTGATCTGATCAAACTCAGGATAGTTGTCGTTAATGTCAGTGACTTCAATAATCACTTTCAACACACCGAAATTATCACCTGTATCTCTTCTTTTTCTTGCAATATTACTTCCATGATTGTACGCATAAATCGTGAGTTCAAAAATATTCACCATTTCTCGATCCAAACTTTTCACCAGATAAATGATCCCTGTTGAATTATCAATACGAAAATGACCAGCTTCATTTCCGCTATGTATAACATAGACTGGCTCTCCAAACTCGTCCGCATCTTCATCAATAGCTAAGACGGTACACACAAGCGAGCCAACAGTCATGTTTTCCGATACACTGTGTCTCTGTTCATCTTGTTCAAATTTCGGGATTACATCGTTGACGTCATTAACAGAAATAAACACATTTGTAGTATGGCGTAATGCTGGTTCTCCGAAATCCTGGGCAACCACGACAAGCGTATAATTTTCCCTCATTTCTCGGTCTAATTTTCGCACTAAGGTGATTACACCTGTTAGAGAATCGATGACAAACGGGTTGATTTGAGTCGGGTTTTCTATCGCGTAGATGAACGCGCCTTCTTTGTTCTGATTTATATCCGAAGCAGAGACACTGCCAATAGTCACGCCAATCTCAGCATTTTCAGAAACATTAAATGAATACTGATCTTTAGCAAACATTGGAGCATAATTCTTATTTTCAATCACTGTAATCGTTACCAGGACACTGCTTTGTAATTTTGGAGTTGCCAGTATATTTGATGCTGTCACATTCAGTATGTACACTCCTTGACTACCATTCAATGGCTTGATAATGGTAATATTTCCAGTGGTTGAATTCATTTGAAATAAGCTGCTACCATTAACTGATGTAAAAGAATAGTGAATATCACTGTTGAGATCACAATCGGAATCACTCGCCATGACACGTAAAACATTGCCAGTATCAAGAACAGATATAACAGTTTCGTACGATGATCGTAAGAAGCTTGGGACATTGTCGTTAATGTCCGTTAGTAGAATGATAACCGTAGTAGTATCTGAGAGTGCTGGCATTCCATTATCGGAAGCTTTGACGTTTAAAACAACGACACCACGACAATGCTCATCGATTGTTAAACCAGAATCATCGCGATCCACTGGAACGGTGAGGTTGAGCATTCCCGTTGTAGAGTCAATGCTAAACTGTGGCAAACCATCCACAATTGAAAAAGTAACTTGACCATTATTCCCAGAATCCTGGTCCGTTGCGTTGATATTCAGAGAAGTCAAAAGTCCAGTAAAGTTTTCCGGAATGGTAATGTTGTAGGATGACTTGGAAAATACTGGACCGTTATCGTTGGAATCTGTGATGTTGACAGACACAAGCACTGACGACGTTAATCCTCCAGGGTCCTTAGCAGTAACGTTTAATTTATACGAAGTAGTTATTTCAAAATCAAGAAGTTTTTCCGTGGTGTAAATCATTCCAGTAATAGAGTCAATTGTAAATCTTCCATCATCACCTGAAATTGAATATACAACAATGTCACCGTCTTCATCTTTTGTTGATACTTGCAAGACTGGAGTTCCACCAGGAGTATCCTCAGGCAAGCTTAATCTGTAGGAAGAATTTAAGAATTCAGGAGTATTATCATTGATGTCCACGATTGTTATTTCAACAAATGTCGTTCCTGTATTCACGCCATCACTTGCAACGACGGTCAGATTGAAATATGATGTAGTTTCATGGTCAGGAGGTTTAGCAATCTGTATTTCGCCTGAACTTGATATATTAAACACGTCATTCGTGTTCCCAGATGTGATTTCGTAAAAGATCATATCTTGATCATCACCATCAGTTGCTTTCACCTCCAAAACACGACTACCTTGAGGCAAATTTTCATCAATCTGTCCTCTATAAACGTTGAACTGAAACTCAGGACTCTCATCGTTCACGTCAATCACGGTAATGGAAACATATCCAATGGCTTGTTTCCCACCTTTGGAAGCCAGCACCAAAAGGCTGTATCCGCCAAGAGTCTCACGGTCTAGTTTTTTAGCCAATGATATAGAACCTTGATTGTCAATCTTGAAATAGCCGTCACTAGGTAGCTCAAATAGTATGGTGAAATTATCAGGTTGGTCCGATGAATTGACCTTTACAATAAGGTCACCAATAGAAGCATTTTCAAATACGTTTGCTTTGGTCAGAGTTGGTAATAGGAATGGGATCGAGTTGGGATCAGAGATGATGTTGAACCTGATGGTGACGTTTGAGCTCGAACGACTTGGGCTTCCTTTATCCTTCACATAAGCTGTAAAACTGATGCTGGAGGAACTTGAACTCTGTAGTTTAGTTTTGGCTTTAATCAGGCCAGTGGTCTGATCTATTGTCAAGTTATCTGGTACAGATGATCCGAAGAACTCAAAGGCGCCATTATTGCCCGAATCAAGATCAGCGCCTTGTAGAACGTAGAGCAGAGTGCCTGCAGGAACATTATCGCTAATATTAAACTCTCTTGGTGAAGGTAAATTGATTATCATGGGATTATTATCATTGACATCAAGCACAGTTATTCGAACTTGAGTTTTGTCTGTTAATCCAAGACCGTCAGTGACCATGACAGTTAAATCAAACGTTTTCTGCGTATCATTCTCGTAATCCAAGGGGATTGTAGAAATTATTGCTCCAGTCGAGTTGACCTGAAATGCATTGTACGTATTTCCACCAGTGATATCGAATTTTATTTCACCCAGAATTCCAGAATCTGAGTCACTCGCTTCAACATTCACGACAAAAGTCGGTCCCAGTCCTTCTACGATTGTGCCAACCCACGCGACATTATCAAATTCTGGAGCATGATTGCTGTAGTCAGTCAAGTTTACAGTGACGGTAGTAGAGTTAATCATCGCCTGAGGAATTCCACGGTCAGTTGCGATCACCTCAAGTTTGTAGAAGGACTTCTCCTGGCTGTCCAGTTTACCAGAAACGGATATCACCCCTGTTGTCTTGTTAATGATGAATTTTCCTTCAGCGCCCAGAAGAGAGTAGATTATATCTCCATTATGAGCTTCGTCAATGTCAGTGGCTCGAACAGTCAGGATAACAATTCCCAGACTTGTGTTGTCTGGAATCTGTGTCTCGTAAGGCGTGTTTAGAAACTGAGGGCTATTGTCGTTTGTGTCTTGCACAGTGATTGTAACCTGCTCCGAAACGTTTAAGCCGCCTTGATCTCTTGCAGTTACTGTTAAATTATACACTGACTGCATTTCACGATCAAAGCTTCCAGTAACACTGATAATGCCGGATGTCGAGCCAATACTGAAACCAGGGAAACCGTCCAGAGCATAAGTTATATCCATTAGATCTGGGTCAATCGCTTTTACCTTGAGAACAACAGCATCTGAATATTCCTTGTTTTCAACAATCTCTGCGTGAAATGGCGTGTCCTCAAAATATGGAGGCTTTTCATTTTTGTCAGTCACACTGACGATAACAGTTGTTATAGCCTTACGTGGAGGAGAACCACCATCTAGTGCCTGTATCGTGAGAACGTATTCATTTTTCAATTCACGATTCAGTATTGCGCCAGTTTCGACCCTTCCCGTTTTGTTATTGATAGTAAAGTTGCCATTTTCGTGCCCATGTATAATGGAGTAGGTAATCTCAGCAAATAGACCCGAGTCTGTATCTGTGGCCATAACAGTTCCAACGAAAACAGGAAAGGAGGGAGACTCTGAGACACTGAATTGATAAACACTTTGTGTAAACAACGGCGCATTATCATTTACGTCTGTGACTGAAATAACAACGGTTGTGTTTGTCTCTCTTTTTTCTGAAGTTTGTGTCTCTTTAGCCACAACAGAAAATGTAATGGTTTGATTTTGTTCATAGTCCAGTTTTCCAACAAGAATAATTTGCGCCAGGTCACCCTCTTGTTTTACACTAAACAAACCATCAGCACCGACCACGTCATACATAATTTCACCATTCTCACCCTTATCCAGGTCAACTGCTTGTACAGTAAGAATGGTCGTGTTGACCACACTGTTTTCAGGAACTGTTGCAGAGTACGGTGTTGCAATGAATTGTGGAGCGATGTCATTGCTATCCAACACAGTGATTGTCACTGTTACTGCTTCTGTCAAAGCCGGAGAACCACTGTCCCTAACTTCAACAACAAGGAAATATGTTGTCTGGTTTTCACGATCCAATACACCAGAGGTATAGATTCTGCCAGTTGAATTGTTGATGTCAAAATGTCCCAATGAGTTTCCGTCAATTATGTTATAGTACAAGGGACCGAACGCTTCAGTATCTTCGTCAACAGCACTGACATTTACAACTGTGGTCCCAGGACTCGCTCCTTCCAACACACGACCGTTGTACGAGAAATTGACAAACACTGGCCGATTATCATTCGCGTCAAGAACGGTTATGTTCACCCAACAAGAAGTGTTTCGCTTTTCAGGAGTTTTCTCAATAGCATAAACCATAAACCTGTACGATTGTATTTGTTCATAGTCGAGCTCTTGGTTCACGACAATAAACCCAAGACCAAAATATGTTTCTACTGTGAAAGCGCTTTCACCAACGACGGCATATTCCAACATATCCGCTGTCGCGTCCAAATCAACAGCTTGGATTGCCACGACATTTGTCCCTATTGTCGCGTCCTCAGAAACGCTAGCGTTATACTGTGGCATAGAAAACCTTGGTCCCAGATCATTGGAATCAATAATACCAACCACCACTGGTGCTTCAGCTGTCCTGGCTGGGTTACCATTATCTTCAGCTCTGACTGTTAAAATGATTTGATGTGTTGATTCCCTGTCAAGTGGTTTGGCCAGTGTTATTTCACCAGAGGTTTGGTTAATAGAAAAGTTTCCCAGTTCGTTTCCATTCACAAAACTGTAGCTTAACACGTTTATGTCTTTATCCTTATCCGATGCGAAAACGGTCAGAACAAATGTCCCAGTTCCATCACTTTCCTTCACGCTGGCGCTGTATATTGTTTGATTGAATTCTGGGTTAAATTCGTTCACATCTTTTAGGTTAACAGTTACTGTAACATTATGGCGGAGATGAGAATATGGTACTGCCTCTTCGGCGACAACCATGAATGATAGGATGTCATCGATCTCGTAATCCAAAGAACCATTAACGTATATTACTCCTTCGTTGGTCACGCCAAATCTACCATTCGCCCCCACCAAAGAATAAGAAACACTTGATGACATCGTATCGAGATCATTTGTTCCCACAACCAACACAATGGTTCCAACAGCTGAGTTCTCATAGACCGTTGCAGTATAGTTGGACATTAGGAACATTGGGGGATGTTCGCTGATGTCCAGGACATCCACAATTACTATGACCTCTGACGTTCTTGCTGACGGACCATTATCAGAAGCTCTAATAGTCAGATAAAACTGAGTTCGTGTTTCTCTATCCAGCGGTGTTGCTGTTGTGATAACTCCAGTGGTACTGTTTATGGTAAAGTTGTTGTCGACGTCACCACTGAAGATGGAGTAGGTAATAACATTGTAATCACTATCGTTGTCATTCGCGAAAACCTGCGTGACATACGTTCCAAGAGCTGCATTCTCGCTGACATTAGCTCGATAAATCGTTTGGTTGAACTTTGGGTTAAATTCATTTACATCTTTAACTTGGACATTGACGGTAGCATTAGCAACTAGGCCACTGGCAGGTTGGATTTCTGTTACAATGATGGTGAAAGTGTAAGATGATTTGCTCTCGTAGTCCAAGGCACTTGCAACAGTAACTTCGCCTTGTTGATTCACACCAAATTTGCCATCACCACCAAGGGTAGAAAAACTGAATGCTGAGACGATATCATTATTGGTGTAACTCAAGTCCAACTTGACAGCAACGGAATCCACCAAGGCATTTTCAAGTATGGTAACATTGTAAACATCTTGAAGTAAAAAAGACGCATTTCTGGTGGTCTCATTGATCGTTATTATGACCAATACTTCTGCCGTACGAGGAAAATCTCCACTGTCTTCAGCTCTAATCGTTAAGACATATTGTTCAACGCTATCTCCATCCAACATGTTTGCTATTTCGATCCAACCAGTCGTTGCATTAATCTTAAAAACGTCACCAGCGTTTCCATGTATAATACTATAGGAGATTGTATTATCAGAACCATCCTCATCAGTTGCGGCAATCTTTACAACTCGAGTTCCTGGTAAGCTGGATTTATTTACAACTGCAGTGTAACTAAGTTCTGAAAACTTTGGGTTGAATTCATTGACATCTTGAATCATGATAGTCACATTTGTTTTGTCACTGAGACCTGTGGATGTCTGAGGCTCCGTTGCCATAATCTGAAATTCATAACTCGTCGTTGTTTCGTAGTCTAAACTTTTATTTAAAATAACGTTGCCACTTCCATCAATGCGAAATGTCCCATCAGCACCGACAAGAGAATATTCTATAATTGCGTTTGATCCCAAATCATTATCAGTGGCTGTAACAGTCAAGATAGTTGTGTCCACAGCTGCGTTTTCAAAAATCGTAGCATTGTATGAAATTTGATGGAATTTTGGTCCATGGTCACTAACGTCAATAATCGTGATTACTACAACTGCTTCGGCGGTCCGTGCTGGATCCATACCATTATCCTGGGCGCGAACGGTAAGAATAAACTGAGAGCTTGTTTCACGATCTAAAGTTGCATTAGTTTTGATCTCTCCCGTGGTGGAATTTATCGTAAATTTTCCGTTATTCCCAAATATGATACTGTACGATACTTGATTGTAATATCTGTCGGAATCTGTTGCAGATACCTTAATCAAAGACATCCCAACAGGGCTGTTTTCTGTGACATTGGTTGTGTAATGCATGTGATCAAAAACAGGATTAAACTCGTTCACATCTTGTATGACCACCACAACTGTCGCATTTGGTTCTAATGAGGAGTTTGACTCATTAGCTATAACCAGGAACGTGTACGATGTTTTGCTCTCGTAGTTCAACATCGCCTTGGTAACGATCACGCCATCACCAGAAATTTCAAACTTGTCATCACCACCAACTATGTGATAGTTGAACAAAGCATTATCTCCAATATCTTTATCTTCAGCTTCCACTGTCAGAACAGTTGTACCAATTGGAACATTCTCTGGTATGGTGCTGTTGTAGCTGGGCTTTGAGAACTCTGGTTGCTGATCATTGGAGTCCAGAATGTTGACAACCACAGTCACCTCAGCTGTACGCCCTGGTTTGCCATTATCTGTTGCTTGCACCGTCAAAACATACTTGTCTTGGCTTTCACGGTCAAGTTGAGTAGCACTAGTTATGAGTCCGGTGGTAGAATTGAGTGAGAAACTTGCACTATCATCCCCAGGCAAAATACTGTACGTAATTTGATTATAAGACCCGTCTTTATCCGTGGCTGAAATCTGAATTATTGATGTGCCAGTGGGAGAATTTTCAGTGATATTTCCACGATAAATGCTGCTGTTAAAAACTGGATCAAATTCATTTATATCTGTGAGCGTAGTAGAGATTGAGGCGTTGTGTTGTTGCTTCGCAGTTGTGTGAGACTCCTCGGCAAATATCATAAATGTATACGTCGATTTCGTCTCAAAATCAAGACTTCCGTTCACAAACACTTGTCCAGTCGTAGGATTAACATCAAATTTTCCATCAGAATTCAGGACGAAATAACGTACATCTGAATTGGTTGCATTAGTATCAAGATCTGTAGCTTTGACTGTTAAGACAATGGTACCAACAGGCAAACTCTCTGGTATGGTGGTATTATACCATGCTTTTGTGAAGATTGGAGAATGGTCATTCGCGTCAAAAATCTCAATGACTAGGAAGGTTTCTGATGTTCGGTTTGGATTTCCGTTATCTGATGCTTGGATTTTCAAGATGAAAGTATCTTCAGTTGTTTCCCTGTCAATTCCGCCTGTAGTTGTGACGACTCCTGAAGTGTGGTTTAGCGTAAAGAACCCTTCATCATTCCCAGACAGAATTGTGTAAGATATTGAATTAAAGTACCCATCTTTGTCGTCAGCGTTGAGCGTGACGACTTCAAAACCAGCTGCCTTATTTTCTTCAATTAAAGCGTAGTAACTGGTTTTTGTGAATTCAGGATCATACTCATTGACATCACTCAGGTTAACAGTGACTGTACAGTTGGCTTTCCATTTTTCAGGTGTTAAACTTTCTTGAGCAAAAACAGTGAAAGAGAAAGAAGTATTTGATTCGTAGTCCAAGGATCCGTTGATTGAGACCACGCCATTGGAGTCAACTTTGAATAAACCACCGCTACCCTCAATGTAGTAAATAAGTTGAGAGTTGGATCCCTGATCGTTATCGGTAGCAGTTACAGTAAGAATATTTGATCCAATATTCGTATTTTCATCAATGTTAACTACGTAGCTCGACTCACTAAACACTGGACGATGATCGTTCTCGTCCGTTATATTGACGACAACATGCACGTAGGACGAAAGTGATGGACGACCACCATCACTTGCTTGTATGGTTAAATCATAGCTATCGGTTGTTTCTCGATCTAAATTTCCACCAACAAGAAGTTCTCCAGTGGTTCGATCAATACCAAATGGCACTGACGAAGTCGTTAGACTGAACGTAATCTGTCCATACGCGCCACTGTCTGCGTCAGAAGCACTGACGTTTAAAACAGAAGTTCCATTTTCACTGTTCTCTGCAATGTTTACCACGTAGCCACTGACGGGCGAGAAAACTGGAGCATTATCATTAACATCGATCAAATGTATTGTCACAGATACATTATTTTGTCGTTGTTCTACCGTGGAAGTTTCTTTCACAATAACCAAGAAAGTAAAGTTCTTATCCATTTCAAAATCCAGGCTACCATTAACTGTGACATATCCCAAGTTCCCAGCAGTATCTACTGAAAATTTCCCATCGCCTCCTTCAACTGAAAACTCAAACATGGCGTTTTGACCCTCATCCATATCTCTGGCTTCGATTGCGACGATAATGCTTTCAGTGTGGCTATTTTCTACCACAGATCCAGAGTAGCTATTGGCCAGAAATTTTGGTGAATGATCATTTGAATCAAGGACAGTTACCACCACTATAACATCTGTATGTCTTGCAAATGTGCCACCATCTGAAGCCCTAACAATCAATATATAATTATCTTTGTTCTCCCGATCAAGTTGAGATGTTGTATTGATCCATCCAGTTATATTATCGATCACAAACATGCCGTAGGAGCCATCAACAATTGAGTACGTGACACTACCGTAGTGGTCCTGATCTGAATCAGTGGCTCCAACCTGTATGATTCTCCCAGGTTCCATATTCTCCGTGACATTCACTGAATAACTTGACTGGTTGAATTTAGGGTTGTTTTCGTTTGCTAAAACTTCAGTTACTTCGATGATGACAGAGCTGGAATCGTTAAACTTTTCACTGGTATAAATTTCTGTCGCCCTGACAGTGAAATTATAAGCCTTTTTCACGTCATAATCTAAAGACGCATTGACATAAATATAACCAATCGAATTGATTGTTGTTACAAAGAAAGAAGTCGCTTCTTCTCCTTCAAGTGAGTAGCGAACTGCCGCGTTATTACCCTCATCAAAGTCGGTAGCCTGCAAGACAAGAACCAGCGTGTTAACTTCGGCATTTTCAGGCACTGTAGCGCGATATTCGTTGGAAGTGAAATTCGGTGCATGGACATTGGCGTCCTCTATTCGGATCAGCACTTGGGCGTGCATTGGATCGTGATAGGTTGAATTGGCCGAAACTAACAAAGCATAAATGGATTGGCTCTTGCGATCTAGACTTCCTACCAGTGTAATATTTCCTGTTGTATCACTGATCGCAAATATTCCACTGGGATTGGTTTCTGCAACTAAACCATACTGAATGTCTCCTTTGTTCGTTTTGTCTTTGTCAAAAGCTGTGACTTTTATTACGAAAGAGCCTGGGGCTAAATCTTCTGGAAGAGTCACTTCGTAAACGTTTTGTGTAAATATTGCACCCAAGTCATCAACATCGGTTACATTAATGATCAAATACGACAAAGTCCATCGAGCAGTTGCTTCATTCACAAAAGAACGGTAATCAGTTGCGTTAATTGTGATGTTATACATCTCCGGTCCTTTGTCATAATCAAGCCTCGAGTTCAATTTCATGATGGCAGATTTTTGACTCCCCGCAGTATTCAGGGAAAATTTGTTGCCAGTATTTCCATCAACGATAGAGAATGATATCACATTAAAACTATTTCCTCCACTGCCTCCATCATTATCAACCCCCTCAACAGTAAACAATGTTGAACCAACTCCAGTTGCCTCACTGACGTTGATAGCAGCAGGTAGGTTTATAAACTGTGGAGTATGATCATTAACATCTATAATCTTAACTTGTACGGTACGTTGACCCTCGATAACGTTCGACCTGGTGCATACGATCTTGAACCCAGCGGCAATGGTGTCTGGCAACCCAGCGTTTATATCATCTGGCTCCTCGAAATCAAACGTATAATTCATTTCGATTTTTGCATGAGTTGCATTGACTCGGACTATGGTGAATTTTTTGTAAGTATTTTTATCATCATCTGAGGCAACCAAGGTGTAATTCAGAGGGCCAGCAACCACGCTATTCTCCACAATCCAGGTTTGTTCCTGCTGTTCTTCTTTTATTGACAAGCTAGCAGGGACGTCTTCTATACTAACGTCCAGTCCACCCACTATCTTCACCATTGCTAAAACGCACAAAAACAACATATGTTTCTCCCCAAACATTTTCCAATTTGCGCACTTTAAGATAAGTGCCTTCAACGAAGTATAGTTTATGTTTCAGCTTGGCCGAGGTCTTTATAGATATATTTTGTCCAAAACTTTCACTTCAGTCACTCTAAATAAGACTACACTTTTCATAGATCATTAATCATTTGGCAAACAAACCAAGTATGCCGGCTTTTTATAATGACAGAGTGTCCCGTAAATTGACAGCTTTAGTTTACTTCAGTTTGATCAACACAAATTCTACGATATATTTGGAAACTTTGCTTAATAAGCTGCCAAAATTCTCACACGCTAACTCATACAGACACGCAGCTGTGTATTGCACATTAATAGCAGTCGTAAGCATGTATTTTAATGCAAATTCATCGCAAAAGTTCATATTTAAATTTACATAGCAACCAACACAGTCGGGATTAATTGTCTACCGTGAAATCCTTATTCAAACTGGATCGACCGTTTATCAACTAATGTATTTTTCAATAGATATCTATTCCATACACCAAAGGGTTTTTCCAACGGCAAAGTCCTGGGATGGCAAGGAGTTTTAGGG
>ERZ1738538.11-NODE-26-length-14931-cov-19.462826_pt1 | contig 14931 bp, 1 predicted proteins | sample MGYA00581730_ERZ1738538 | MGnify/ENA primary metagenome ERZ1738538 (study PRJEB40740, sample SAMEA7388105) | Antillogorgia bipinnata | biome: Marine coral reef biome; feature: Environment associated with an aquatic invertebrate; material: Seawater | host... | reverse complement strand
CTTATTCATCTTCACCATCCACTAGTACAGTGTTCGGGTAGGACGCGAGCTTTGATTTTTCTACTCAGCTGATTTGGCTCAGCTCTCTATTTCCATCCCCTACGTGCACATTCAGCACGTGGCGGAGCCTGAGAGGGTGGCTGAATCTCTCTTAACGTAGCAACAAAAATCAGTGGAATTTTCATGATGTTGACAATGAAGCTATGGTGTTCGCTCTGGCTGCTGGACCTGGTCCATGCTGCCAAGGTGAAACCCAGTGTGAATGTCGCGGTCGCGGCTCCGCTGGATCTGGTGGTACAGGAACCTGGCTTTGGCAGTTCCAATCACACCCAGCTCTTCAAAAAGTTGGGTGATGAGCCTGCCTTGGCTTTGATGAATGTGACCACTAATCACTCCTTGTTTGTGAAAGGAGATGAGGCGGTCCATGATCTCGGCAATGCATCAGAGATGTATATGGAAGAAGGCATGGAACACGATATCGTGGATGGACTCGAATCTGAAGGGGAACACGACGATGCTTATGGACACGATGAGGAGCATTATCATGATGAGGAACACGACCATTTCCTGGAATATGATGAAAACCACGTGTCCGAGTTCGAAAAGATGGACCAGGATGATTCCCTTGCCTTGGCTTCGGAAATGGCTTCGGAAAAAGGGTTGAGTGTCTCCAACAGCTCGATGAACTTGAGTGAGGCGATGACTGGAGAAATGGAGGCCAGCCATCCTTGGCGCTTGCGTCTCCCCAGGGGCTGCTGGCGTGGCAGGCGGTGGGGACATCGTGTTATTTGCACGCACTGCCACAGTGGTTGGCGCAGATACGGCCACAACTGTCATGAACGAAAGTGTGGGCATCCTTGCAAGAGTTGCCCAGGCTTCTGGCATCGTCAGCAAAACAACCATTGCAACTCTTGCCACGGTGGTTGGGCCTTGGTGGGACGTACCTGCAAGACGGAGCATGTGGTGCACAGTGGATGGAGTCGTCGTGGTGATGACAAAATCACATGGGTTGACTGCCCGCATGGCATGTGGGTAAAGGATTGCTGGTCCAATGGAGGTCATCACAATGATGGCGCATGGCCAAGCCACAACGCTCGACGTTGTCACGCACAGAGTGGTCATGGCCGTGAAGCTGTCCGTGCGTTTGCCAGATGTTGGACCACCCCAATGATTGCTGAGGGCGGGCATCACTGGCGTAGAGGTCATTTCCAACGGAGCTGCAGCAGAGGTGAACCCATTTCATGCACCTGCATGAGTGCGTGGCGCAGTGGAAATCAATGTGGTGCTTGGACCAACCGTTGGGCCACCGCACGATGGGGTCACTTTGGAGTGGAGCATGGCAGGTGCCGACGTTACGGCAACTTTCACATCAAGGTCTTTGCCTTGTGCTCACAGAAAAAATGTGGCAACTACAGATGTCCTGGAGGCTGGACTCGAAAGCATCCAAATACCATTGGTCACAGCGTGGGGAAGTGCTGCCAGAGAGCCTATACTTGCGGGCATCCCTGCAAGAGCTGCCCTGCACTGCAGCATCGACAGCAAAACAACCACTGCAATGCCTGCCACGGTGGATGGGCATTGGTTGGACGCACCTGCAAGACGGAGCATGTGGTGCACAGTGGATGGAGTCATCGTGGTGATGACAGAGTCACATGGGTGGATTGCCCTAATGGCATGTGGGTGAAGGAGTGCTATTCGAATGGAGGTCATCACAACGATGGTGCCTGGCCCAGTCACAATGGACGACGCTGTCATGCCCAGAGTGGACATGGACATGAAAATGTGCGTGCCATTGCACGATGCTGGACCCAATACACCCTGGCTGAGGGTGGGCATCACTGGCGTCGAAATCATTTCCAACGGGGCTGCAGCAAAGGTGAAGCCATTGGATGTACCTGCATGAGTGCGTGGCGCGCTGGAAATCAGTGTGGTGCTTGGACCAACCGATGGGCCACCTCACGCTGGGGCTTCTTCCGTCCTGAGAATGGCATGTGCCGTCGTTTTGGCAACTTCCATATCAAGGTCTTTGCCTTGTGCTCGCAGAAACCTTGTGGCAACTACAATTGTCCTGCAGGCTATGTGCGCAAGCATGCTAACACCATTGGTCACAGCGTGGGCAAGTGCTGCACACCGGCGCCCTGCCCTGCCGGCTCGCATGGAAGAAATGTGCCAAGTGGTTGCCATTGCCATGCAGGTTACAAAGGCGCCATTGGGAAGACCAACCGTCATCCCTACTATTCAGGTGGTTGTACACCTGCCCCATGTCCTTGGTGGACAGATGGACCCAACGTGGTGCACGGCTGCAAGTGTTGGAAGGGCTATTTTGGTGGTCTCACTAAAAAAGCAGGTGCGCCGTACTTCAACGGCGACTGCAAGTCTGCATTGATTGGTGGAACCTTTGCCTTCCACAGCGCGGCTCACAACCGTTTCCTCAAGATGACACACCATGACATGATGCGCAGTCCCCCGAGAAGGGCGGATCAGCTGCCCGATGGTTGGAGGGCAGAAAAATTCAAGATCTATAATGGTGGTCACGGACGTGTCGGTTTGCATGGATATGCAGCAGGGAGGTTTATGGTCATGGCTCATCATAACATGGCTGTGACCAAGAACTTTTACGGCTGGGAGAGGTTCCGCGTTTGGGATGCTGGCAGTGGCAATGTGGCCATGCACAATGACCACCATAATCGCTTCGTGCGTATGAGCAATGTACACGTGGATACCAGCGGCCATAGAAATTGCCGAGCTTTGCCTGGTGGTTGGCAATGGGAGCGCTTCAAGATTGTTCAGGCGCTTCCCAACCTGAGACCTGGGTCGATCATTGCACTGACCGCACGCGGCCGTTTCATACAGATGTATCATGCATGGCAATTGCGAGGTTGGCCTGCTCGTCCTAATCAATTGCAAGATGGCTGGCACAGCTTGTACTTTCAGGTGAAGGATGTGGGCAATGGGCAAATTGCCTTGTGGAATTATTGGATGAAGAACTATGTCCGACTCCACCCTCATGATATCTACCGCACGACGGCGCTCAATGATGAGGCCAAATTCACCGTGGTGGATGCGGGTCATGGAAGGATTGCCTTGCACAACCCACGCTTCAATCGCTTTTTATGCCAACACGTTCATGGGAATACTTATCCGACTGGCCCCAGGGATGGAGACAAACTGCATGGCAGCTGGCACGATTGCATGTTCAGCATCATCAAGGTCTTCAGCTGCAAAACGGGTGGCGGTGGCCATTGTCGCAGCTGTGTAGCACCAGGGCATCGACAGATGAACAACCAATGTAATGCCTGCAATGCGGGCTACTACTTGAAGAACCATAAGTGCCATTTGGTTGGATGTCCTGCCTGGACGGATGGACAAAATGTTCCCAGTGGATGCAAATGCTGGAAGGGTTACTTTGGACATATCAGAGCAACGACCAGTGCTCCATACTACTCGGGACGCTGCATGTCCGAGCTGGTGGGCGGTACCTATGCCTTTCACAATGCTTGGAATCAACGTTTCATCAAGATGATCAACAATGACTTGACACGAAGTCCTCGAAGAAAAGCCGATCAGTTGCCCGACGGTTGGCGTGCAGAACGTTTCAGGATCTTCGATGGAGGTGATGGACGCATTGGTGTCAAAGGGTGGAATAATCAGTTTTATTGCATGGCTCGTGCGGACGCCAGGAGCATTGGCCACATGGGAAGCTGGGAAAGATTCCGTGTGCGAGATGCGGGCGGAGGCAATATGGCCTTGCATAACGACCAGCACAATCGTTTCCTGCGCATGAGCGATCGTACCATGGATACGAGTGGACACAGGGGCATGAAGGATCTACCAGGTGGATGGCAATGGGAACGTTTCAAGGTGGTTCAGGCGATTCCTGGACTTAAGCCTGGTACTGTCATCGCGTTGTACTCTATGGGTCGCTACTTCCAGATGACTCACGCCTGGCATCTGAACGGCCATCCGTGCCGTGTGGATCAACTGCACGATAGATGGCCATCGGTGCGTTTCAAGGTGGTGGATGGTGGAAATGGGCAAATTGCCTTGTACAACGAGGGGCTCAAGAACTATGTGAGGCTTCATCGAGGAGATATGTATCGCACCACCGTCTTCAACGATGAGTCCCGCTTCACCGTCGTGGACGCGGGTGGTGGCAAGATTGCATTGCACAATGCCTTGCACAATCGCTTTGTCGCAATGCACACCAATAACGATCAATATGCCACTGGCCACAGGGATGGCGACAAGCTGCCTGGAAACTGGCACGCTGCCATGTTCCAAGTCATTCAGGCCAGTTTCCATTGCCACAGTGGTGGCGGCGGCAAATGTCGCAGCTGCCCTCCACCGGGGCAGCGAAAGTTTACGAACCAATGTAACAGCTGCAATGCTGGCTACTACTTGCATCATTCCAAGTGTATTGCAGCCAAGTGCCCTCAATGGTCCGATGGATCTACAGTGCCCAGTGGATGCAAGTGCTGGAAGGGCTACTTTGGTTCATTGACGGCTTCCAGAAGTTCTCCTTACTACACAGGTTCCTGCAAGTCTGCCTTGGTGGGTGGCACCGTTGCCTTTCACAACAAGAACCAGAATCGTTTCGTGAAGATGGTGAAGAACGATATGACCCGAAGTCCAACGAGGAATGCAGATCATTTGCCAAGCGGTTGGGCCGCCGAACGCTTCAAGATTGTGGAGGGCGGTGCTGGTCGCGTGGGTATCAAAGGCACTTGGGCAAACCAGTATACCATGATGAACCATGCGGACGCCAAAAGCAATGGCAACTATGGCAATTGGGAACGATTCCGCATCAAGGATGCAGGCAACAACGAAGTGGCGATGCATAACGATAACCACAATCGCTTCTTGCGGATGTCGGATCGTACGATGGACACCAGTGGCCGCAAGGGTATGAATCAGTTGCCCGGTGGTTGGCAATGGGAGCGCTTTCAAGTGGTCCAGGCGGTGAGCAGCCTGAAACCCGGAAACTTGGTCGCCATCTACTGCCCTGCCAACCAACGCTACTTGCAGATTACCCACTCATGGCATGTCAATTCCCACAGGAGTTCTATTGGCGCGATGACAGACAAGTGGACGAGCGTCTGGTTCGAGGTGGCAGATGCGGGCATGGGCCAAATCGCCTTGTACAACGACAACATGAAGAGCTTTGTGGAGATGACCAACAATGACGTGAAGCGCTCCACCAAGCTGGACGATGAGGGACGCTGGACCGTGGTGGATATTGGTGGTGGCAAGGTGGCGTTGCACAATGCCAAGTACAATCGCTTCCTGGCAGTTCACGGCAATGGCGATTCGTATGTGACCCATCCGAGGGATGGTGACAAGTTTCCAGCCCACGGTTGGGGTTGGGCCGAATTCCAAGTGATCCAGGTCTACAAATGCAACTCGGGTGGTGGAAACAAGTGCAAAGCCTGCCAGCCTCATGGAACACGTCAGTCATCGAATGACTGCCTGACCTGCAATACTGGTTACTACCTGCACAATCGCAAGTGCGTGCCCTTTGGATGCGATACGAAGAAGTGCAAGAGCTGTGTCGCCCAACACTTGCGAAAGGGACATGCGCATTGCCAGACGTGCCATAGTGGCAAAGTGGTGATTGGCAGTGACTGCAAGAGCGAGCATTGGGTCCACAGCGGTTGGTCGGGACACCATGATGATAACGTGGCCACGGCCATCTGTCCCAACGGTATGTGGCTCAAAAGCTGCAATATCAATCGACGAAGAGGCAACCATTGGGACTGGGGCGATGGCGCCTTCGTGGATGACGACGCCAAGAAGTGTACCGTGCGCACGGGCGCGTCCCGTCAACGACTCCAAGCCAAGGCTTTGTGTACCACCAAGCAGACCTATGGTGTGAGAACAAACGGCATGCACCGAGGCGTTAGGCAAACCATTTGTCCAAAGGCAATTCATTGTCAGTGCCATACGTTCTGGGAAGTGCGCAAGCAATGTGACAGCAGTCAAGCCACCTTTGCACCAGTTGGTGGCCGCTGCAAGCGCTCCAGTCGCGGCCCGAAGCAGGTGTCGGCGATTTGTGAGGTAGCAGGCTGCTCCACGGGTTCCGGAAGCAAATGTAAGACCTGCATGGGATACAGAGAGCGAGCGGCCATCGATCACTGCGCCAGCTGCAATCCTGGCTACTATCTCTCTGGCACCACGTGCAAGGCTTATTCCTGTGGTGGAAAGTGCAAGACCTGTGTGTCTCAAGAAAAACGCACCAAAAATGATCAATGCGCGAGCTGCCATGGTGGCCATTACTTGGATGGCAACGTGTGCAAGCCCTATGGCTGCAACACCAAGCTTTGCAAGAGCTGTGTGGCACAGCACTTACGAACAAGCGCGAACCATTGTGCATCTTGCCATCCGGGCTACTATCCAGAGAAAGGTACTTGCAAGGCTTATGGCTGCAATACCGACGTCTGTGCCACCTGCGTGGCACAGAAGCACCGACAGGCTCATGTGCATTGTAAGACTTGCCCCAAGGGCACCGTCATCGTGGGTCGTACTTGCAAGAGCAGCCACGTGACACGCAGCGGCTGGTCTGGCGGTCGCGACGATGCCGTGGCCACGGCGGTGTGCCCTGCAGGCATGTGGCTCAAACGGTGTGATATTGAGAGGCATCGCCACAATCGTTGGTCCTGGGGCGATGGTGCTTTCGTGGATGAGAACGCCCAGAAATGCAGCGTGCGGACGGGCGCAGATCGCAACCGGCTCAGGGCCAAGGCCACCTGCACTACCAAGCAGACTTATGGCTTGAAATCAGCTCGTACATTCAAAAGAGGTAAGATCCAGACCATCTGCCCAACTGCCATCTTTTGTACCTGTGAATCTTTGTGGGAAGTGCGCAAGCAGTGCGACCATAGTACTTCAATCTTCGGCCCTACGAATGGCATTTGCGCACGTTCCAGTCGTGGACCCAAGATGGTGAACGCTATTTGCGAGATGGTTCCGTGCTCCACGGGCGCTGGCGACAAGTGCAAGACTTGCAAGGGCTATAGAGAACGTGCCGCCGTCGATCATTGCGAAAGCTGCAACCCGGGATACTATGTGTCTGGTACCAGCTGCAAGGCGTATGCATGCGGGGGCAACTGCAAAACATGTGTAGCACAACATCTACGCACGAAAGACGATCATTGCAATGCTTGCCACCCTGGTTACTACTTGGACAATGGAGAGTGTAAGCCCTATGGCTGCAACACCAAGAAGTGTCGCAGCTGCGTTGCACAAAAACACCGAACTCAACATGACCACTGCAATTCTTGCCACGGTGGGCACTACTTGCAAGGGAAGAACTGCAAGGCCTATGGCTGTACTACGGGTGCGGGAGACAAGTGCAAGACGTGCGTGTCGCAAGGCAAACGTAAGGAAGATAGCCACTGCGCCGAGTGCAATGGTGGTTACTACCTCTTCAGCCGTGATTGCCAGGCCTTCAAATGTCAAGAGGGCAAGAATCGCCTCTGCAGCAGCTGCCGCGCGCAAGCAGACCAGCAGATGGATGACCATTGCCAGAGCTGTAACTTTGGTTACGTGCTGAAGGGTGGCGTTTGTCAGTCTGTGATGGTGGGCTCCACCATTGCCATTCACAACAGCGCTTGGAATCGCTATGTGAAGCTGGGTAAGCACGACATGACACGAAGCCCGATCAGGGGCAAGGACAGTTTCCCTGCAGGATGGCAAGCTGAACGCTTCTTGGTGATCGATGCCGGCAAAGGCCGAGTCACCTTGAAGAATCCATACTATAAGAAGGTCATTAGCGTGAAGTCTTCGGGTGACTTGGAACCGGCAGCAGAACCAGTGCCGCAGTGTGACGATGCCAAGTTCGGACTGAACATCTGTTCCCAGTGGTGCAACCATGATGGTCTCTGGGGATGCGGCGTTGGCAAGTTGCTAGGATCGAATGCCTTGAATAAAGACAAGAAGGATTATATTTGTGATTGTTCCGGATGCTCTGGTTGTGCTGAGAGTGACACCACGTGGGTGCCTGTATGGACTGGTAAGGATGTGGCCTTCCATTCACCAGCACATAATGCATGGATGCAGATGACGGGAGCTTCTATGATCAGCAAGATGTCCTACCGTGCAGATCAGATCCAAGGAGAATGGACGACCTTCACCATTCGTCAGCCCCATCCATTGCTGGCACCTGGATCGGTCATTGCCATTCATAATGGCCACCACAATCGTTTCTTGGGATTGAATTCCAAAGACACCTTTGTGAGTCCGGTGAAGGCCAAGAATGGTTTCAGCGATGCTTGGACCTGGGCTAAGTTCCGTGTGGTGGACGCTGGCTTTGGCTTGATTGCCTTGTACAACGTGAAGGAACAGCGCTTCGTGCGCTTGCACGGCTTGGATTTGCGTGTCAGTGGCAAGCGTTCCGATGGCAGACTGCCAGGTAGTTGGACCGATGAGCGCTTTACAGTGGTGGATGGAGGAAAGGGACAGTTGGCTTTCCACAATCCAAGATATAACCGCTACATGCGCCTCCATGCCAAGGCTGCTGACACCAGTCCCGTGAGGGACGCGGACGATTTGCCACACTGGTACCTCTGGGAACGTTTTACCATTATCAATGTGAAGTTCACCTGTGGCACCGGCAGCGGTTCCGCATGCAAGAGCTGCAAGAATCACAATGATCGTACAGTGAAGAACCATTGTGCTAGCTGCAATGCTGGTTACAAGTTGGTTGGAACGAAATGTCAGGCCGTGGCATGCCCTGCCAATTCTGCCGGCAAGAGCATTGGAGAAGGATGCAGCTGCAATGCAGGCTTCTCTGGTGCCATTGCAGCCTCGACCAGCAGTCCTTATTTCACAGGCGCCTGCAATGCTGTGGCATGCCCTTCCTGGACTACTGGTAAGAACGTGCCAAGTGGCTGCAGCTGCTTTAAGGGTTACTTCGGTGATATCAAGGCCAAGTCAGGCCATCCATACTTCACCGGCACATGCAAGTCGGCCTTGGTGGGTGCTACCATTGCCTTGCACAACAAGGCCAACAATCGCTTCATGAAGATGGTGACCAACGACATGCAACGCAGTCCTCCTCGAAGGGCAGATGCCTTGCCGAATGGCTGGGCTGCCGAGCGTTTCAAGGTCTACGAGGGTGGTGCAGGACGTGTGGGATTCAAGAACCCACGCCAGAACAAGTATGTGTGTATGGACCGTACAAACATGCGCAACGTCGGTCACATGCGTAGCTGGGAGTTGTTCCGCATGGTGGATGCTGGAAATGGGGATGTGGCCTTCCACAACAGCAACCACAATCGCTTCATCCGTCTGGGCAATAAAGCGCTGGACGTCAGCGGCACCAAAGGCATGTTGCACTTGCCCGGTGGCTGGAGTTGGGAGCGGTTCAAGGTGGTACAGGCGATTCCAGGTTTAACCCCTGGCAGCATCGTGGCGTTGCACAATAATGGCCGTTACCTCCAGATGACCAAGGATTTGGCCATGGTGGGATACAAAGCCAACATCAATCAACTGAAAGATCACTGGAAAAGCCTTCGGTTCAAGGTGGTAGATGCTGGCTTGGGTCAACTGGCCTTCTACAATACCAACTTGCAGAGTTACATGGAAATGACGGACAAGGACATTTTGCGTACCGGCAAAGTAGCTGAGAGTTCCATCTCGGATGAGGCACGCTTCACCATTGTGGACATGGGATCAGGCAAGATTGCCCTGCACAATGCCAAATACAACCGTTTTGTAGCTCAACGTTCTTCTGGGGCTGTGGATCGTACCATCGTGAAGGATGGAGATAAAATCCCGGCCAACTGGGCTGATGCGATCTTCACCGTGGTCCAGGCCTATAAGTGCAAGACGGGGAGCACGGGCAGCGTGTGCAAGTCATGTCCTGCACCGGGCAAACGTGAGGTGGAAAGCCATTGCGCTAGCTGCAACTCGGGTTTTGCCTTGGTGGGACGCATTTGTAAGGACCAACACGTGGTGCACAGTGGCTGGTCTGGACGTGCGGACGATGCCATTGCCACGGCCACGTGCCCTGAAGGCATGTGGATCAAGACGTGCGAAGTTCTGAAGAAGAGCGACTGGGGCGATGGTGCCTATGTGGACGATGCCGCCAAGAAGTGCACGGTGCAGACGGGCCGCGAGCGCCAGCCCCTGCGGGCCAAGGCGACCTGCAGCACTACCCCGACTTTCGGCTTGATGTCACACAATGGCCAATGGGCACGAGGAAGACTGACAGTACCATGCCCAAAAGCTGTTGCTTGCACCTGCCATTCAGCATGGGAAGTGTCCAAGCAATGTGGAAACGTGGCGGTTTTCGAGCCGAATGGCGGCCGTTGCGCAGGCAATGGCGGCAAGAGAAGGTTGCAGGCCGTTTGCGAGGTGGTGCCATGCTCCACTGGTGCTGGGGACAAATGCAAGACATGCAAAGGGATCCGAGAGCGACAGGCAGAGGACCACTGTGCCACTTGCAACCCTGGTTACTACATCTCCGGCACAGGCTGCAAGGCGTATGCCTGCGAGAAGAAGGGTGGCTCTTCGTGCAAGACCTGCGTCGCTCAAGACCAGCGCACGGCGGACAACCAATGTGCCAGCTGCAACCCTGGTTTTGCACGCGTTGGTACCGTGTGCAAGAAACGACACAATGTGATCTCTGGATGGTCTCGCTATGGCGACGACAAGAGGGTCACTGTCACGTGTCCTGCTGGCATGTGGGTTAAGAAGTGCTCGGGAGGTGCCAAAGCAGATGGTAGCTTTGTCAGTGCGAATGGCAGAAAGTGCACCGCACAAGCGGGATACAGAAGCAGTCGCGTCCGTGCTGCTGCTACATGTTGGACCACAGAGACTATCCCACAGGTGAGTTCAGAGAAGGTGACCGACAAACGTTGGACCACTGTGGATTGTAAGGTGGGTGATGCTGTTGGATGCACTTGCTTCTCTTGGTGGAGAGTGGACAACAAGTGCTTTGCCCCGGACAAGAAGAGTAGTGGTGACAGTTTTGCCCCGATCGATCACAAGTGCACCCGCTGGAGTGGCAATCACCGCGTCCAGGTGACAGCCTTGTGCTCGCAGGAGAAGTGCTCCACTTTCGAATGCACTGCAGGCTACACCCCAAAGCCGGGCACCGCCATTGGTTCCAGCACTGACAGCTGCTGCACTCCTGTCGCCTGCCCCGCGGGTTCCAGTGGCCTCAACGTACACAGCGGCTGCACCTGTGATGCAGGATACACTGGCTCCATTGCCAAGAGCTTAGAGGCTCCTTATTTCACAGGATCCTGTGAGGCGGTCTCATGCCCAAAGAACAGTCACGGCAAAAGCTTGGCAGCAGGCTGCACTTGTGACAAAGGCTATTCTGGTACCATCACTGCTACCAGTGTGGATCCTTTCTTCTCGGGCACTTGCGTGAAGACTTGCGCACTCTTCACTTGTCCTCAAGGCTGGCAACCCTTGGGTGATGATGTGGTAGGCTCTACCCTCAATCAGTGCTGCGAAGCCGTGCCATGCCCTTCAGGTGCCAGTGGCAGTAATGTGGTGGATGGTTGCAGCTGCAAAGCAGGATTCAATGGCAAGATCAGTCCTTCCAGCACAAGCCCATACTACAGCGGGTCGTGCACTTCGGTGGATTGCCCAGCCAACTCGGAGGGTGCCAACGTACCAGCAGGCTGCGACTGCGAAGCAGGCTTCAGCGGAAGCATCCAGGCTATTACCAAGGCACCCTTCTACAAAGGTGCCTGTGCCCCAGTAGCCTGTCCTGCCAACTCTGCTGGCAACAACATCCCGGCTGGCTGCAGCTGCGTGGCTGGCTTCAGTGGTAGCATCACCAAGTCCATCAAGGATCCGTTCTTCACGGGCAGCTGTACAGCTGTGAAGTGCCCAGCACACAGCAGTGGAACAGATGTGCCAAGTGGATGTGCTTGTGTGGCGGGGTACTCTGGCACCATCACCGCAACCACAGCCACACCTTTCTTCAGTGGCGAGTGTAAAGCAGTGGCATGCCCTGCACACTCTGTAGGAGACAACGTGCCTGCTGGATGCAAGTGCAAGGAAGGTTATAAGGGAAGCATCGTAGGCACCACGGCTAGTCCTTTCTTCGCGGGAAGCTGTACGCCAGTGGCATGCCCTGCACACAGCACGGGCAACAACATCCCTGGTGGCTGCGACTGTTTGGCAGGTTACTCTGGTACCATTACCGGAGATGATGAAAATCCCTACTACGAAGGCAGCTGTTCTGCTGTGAAGTGCCCAGCAGGTTCCCAAGGCACTGACATCCCGAGCGGATGCACCTGTAAAGCAGGATTCAGCGGAACGGTCACAGCATCGAAGACCTCTCCTTTCTTCAGTACAGGTTGCACAGCTGTGGCTTGCCCTGCGAACTCTCACGGTACTGATGTGCCGAGTGGATGCACCTGCAACGAGGGCTATAGTGGTACTATCACTGCCAGCACCAGTGCTCCATTCTTCACGGGTGTTTGCGAAGAGACTTGCAGTCTTTTCACCTGCCCAGTTGGCTTCAAGCCCAAACCAAAAGCCACTCTCGGAAATTCTCAGGAGCTATGCTGCGAAGCAGTGGCATGTCCAAGCAACGCGCAGGGTACGGATGTATCCAAAGGTTGCACATGCAATGCTGGCTTCAGTGGGGCAGTGACTGCCACAGCTACCAGTCCATATTACAACGATGGCTGCACAGCAGTGAAGTGCCCAGCACATGCCACTGGTACCGATGTGCCTAGCGGTTGCGCTTGTGATGCAGGCTATAGCGGCAGTATCTCAGCGACCACGTCAGCACCATTCTTCGCCGGAACTTGCGAGGCCGTGGCCTGCCCTGCGAACTCGGCTGGAACCAATGTGCCGGGTGGTTGCAAGTGTAACAGCGGCTTCTCTGGAACGGTGGTGGCCACCGAAGCGACACCGTTTTACACTAGCACCTGTGTAGCAGTGGCATGCCCAACACATTCCAGTGGCACGGATGTGCCCAGTGGATGCAGCTGTTTGGCGGGCTACAGTGGTGAAATCACTGCTAGCGGAGATTCGCCTTTCTTCGAGGGCTCTTGTGATGCAGTCGCCTGCCCTAAGAATTCCAAGGGACCAAATGTCCCAAGTGGATGCACATGCAAAGATGGCTTCATCGGTAGCGTAGCTGCCAGCACTGCGGCACCATACTACACCACCAGTTGCACTGCTGTGGATTGCCCAGCCAACTCCGGAGGTACAGATGTGCAACAAGGCTGTACCTGCAATGCTGGCTTTGAAGGTGTAATTACAGCAGCACCGTCTGGCTTCAGCGGAAAGTGCACTCCTGCTGCATGCCCGGCTCATGCCAGTGGCTCTGACATCGTCAGCGGCTGCAAATGCGATGCAGGATATACCGGAGCGGTGACTGCCAAGATTGGTGCACCATACTTTGATGGTGGCTGTGAAGCATGGAGTTGTTCTCTTGGTACTGGAGGGCAATGCCAGAGTTGTGTGGAACAAACGAAGCGCGCGCAGGCCGATCACTGTGCCAGCTGCAATGATGGCTTTTACATCGACGAACCTGCATGTAAGGCGATGACTGTGGGCCAGAAATGCGGAGGCCCAGCATGTGCAAAGAGTTGCCAAGGCGAAAAGTGTGGCTACAAGTGTGCAGGATCTTTGTTCGGCCAGGAGGAGTGCGCACGTGACTGCAAGGGTATTGAATGTGGATCTCAATGCATTGGTGGAAATTGCGCCTCTGGCTGCCAAGGAGACAAGTGCGGCTATGAATGTTCTGGTGGCGATACGAAACAACAGTGCGGTATGGGCTGCAAAGGTTTGGAGTGTGGCTACTACTGTAAAGGCACTGAGTGCGCCAGAGAATGCGACGGTGATCGTTGCGGCAGCTACTGCAGTGGTGAGAAAGGTAGTGAAGGCCATTGCGCTTACAAGTGCAAGGGCAGGCAATGCGGTTTCGAATGCATTGGTACCATGTGCGCCGCCGAATGCATTGGTGACCGCTGTGCTTATCGTTGCCAGGGCAAGCATGAGGATGTGGGCACCTGCGGTACGAAATGCCAAGGTTTAGAATGTGCGTACCGGTGCGATGGCAGCAGCTGTGCTGAACTCTGCGAAGGTGAACGCTGTGGTTTCGGCTGCGCCAGCGGGAGTGGCAGCAGTCAGACTTGTGCCAAACAGTGCAAGGGCGAGGAATGCGGCTCTGAGTGCGTAGGCGGCATGTGTGCCGCCAAGTGCCAGGGATACAAATGTGCCTACAAGTGCTCGGGCACGAATGGGGAGCAACAAGCCTGTGGTTCTGAGTGTGTGGGAACAATGTGTGCTGCCAAGTGCACTGGTGCTGAATGTGCAAAGGGATGCCAGGGCAATTTCTGTGGAAAAGAATGCAGTGGAACTGCAGGTGCGAAGTCCCATTGCGCTGCTGGATGCGTTGGCCGACGCTGCGCTGCCAAGTGCAAAGGAGCCTATTGCGCAGCTGGTTGTCAAGGTGTTGGTTGCGCCAACGGCTGTGAAGGTGATCAGTGTGACGCAGGTTGCACGGGTGACCATTGCTCCAAAGGAGCGGTGCCAGCATCCACATGTGTTCAGGCCTTGACTAGCGACCCCAATCTCTGTGGATTGAAATCAGCCTACAAGGATGAGGTCATTTTCGCAGGGGAAGATGCCAAGGATGTGTGTTGCAGCAAGACTGACTGCCCAGCAGGTTACGAGTTGGTGAATGGAGAGTGCGAGATGCCGGGCTGCAAGGGAACGTTGGTCCAAGGCTGTTATTTGACCAACTACACTCAGTGCGACAACACATACATGAAGTACGAGACGGAATACATTCAGTGCGGTGTCAGTGGTCCCAACTGCTTGTCCGAAGCAGTGTGCAAGGGCAGGTGAAGAGCTCTTTCCTGGAGCCGAGGCCCTCGTGGGCAAATCTTTGCTGCAGCTGGACCGATGCTACTATAGCCTCAACCGGGCTTTTGAAAGGGGACATGTTTTGAG
>ERZ1738538.10-NODE-24-length-15011-cov-11.424712_pt1 | contig 15011 bp, 15 predicted proteins | sample MGYA00581730_ERZ1738538 | MGnify/ENA primary metagenome ERZ1738538 (study PRJEB40740, sample SAMEA7388105) | Antillogorgia bipinnata | biome: Marine coral reef biome; feature: Environment associated with an aquatic invertebrate; material: Seawater | host... | reverse complement strand
CGCATACGAGATCGTTACGCCGTTTAAATGCTGTTGTAACTCGATTGAACAATTTATTCAGTGCGCGTTTAGATCGGCCTATACAACAAATTGGTGATGGTGATATTGATCTTCGTTATGATTTTATCGAATCGTCTGAGTATGTTGATTCGGACGAAAGTGTTCAGCGACATATTGATTTGGGTGACTTTTCTCCTGTTGGGTCGATTGACGGTGATGACGTTCCAAGTCCGGTAGCTTCAATTGGTTCGTTGGTGGACAATAATATCGATGAAGCGAGTGACGATAATGAATATTTTGAACCGATAGTGGATGTTGTTGATCGTTCTGGAGGAGCAAATGAAAGCGGTCGTAAACGAACAAAATCTGTAGTTATGATGAACGAAACGAGCATTTATCCAATTCGTAACACCAAAGCGAATTTGTCGAAAGATTGTTTTTTTATTTCGTTTGCAATTTGTTTAAATCCGCCGACAAAAGAACAGGATGTTGTATTGCGTGCAGATTTTTCGAGCGTATTGCGATTTTATCCAACATACAATCGATGGAAACGTATTTTGATGGGAAATAATTTTCAAAATCGAATGATTTCGATGACGGACATTCGAAGAATGATTCCGCAAATTGAAGCGCTTAATATTTATTTTCGTCTGTACGATTTAGAACGAAATATTTTAGTGTCGACAACGCGATCTGTTGATCAAAGCGCTCAATATATTGCGATGGTTTATTTTGAAAATCATTTTTGTCCGATTATAAATTTAAAAATGTTTTTAAAAGATGCATCTTCTTACTGCAAAACATGCAAAACGTATGTCGATCGTGATCACGTGTGTTACTTTGCGTGCGTACGATGCGGAAAGAAAAATACGGCGCATAAGTTGAAAAAATCGGAAGAAAATATTTTTTGCGAAAATTGTAATAAAATGTTTGGAACTCGAGTGTGCTTCGATCGTCATAAAATTGCTTACGTTCCGTTTTCGAACAAAAAACGTTTTGCGAATATTACAAGTGTTGTTCGAATTGTGGAAAAAATCACGTGATAGAAGATGACGAAGAACACGAATGCGAATTTTGGTGCCCGAGGTGCGGCGAAACGACCAACGATCCTGTTTTTATGCCTTTAAAAAATATGGAAATGTTTTTAAATACGTTAACGTATTGCGGAGAAAACGAACGGATCGGCGGTATTACAGATTACACAGCAGCAAAAATGCGCGAATTCAAAATAAAAACAAAATTTCACAAATGCGTGTATAAGCATTCGGTGCAAACGTTGTGCGATTATTTAATTGTTCATGACATTGAAACGTTTCGTGACTACACCGGTGTTCTCGTGCCGTATTTGGTATCTTGGACTGTTGCGTGTGTTGCGTGCTTTTACGAAGAAGGGTGGTTGGATTGCGATCACGGCTACGAAATCCATTCTGTTACCGGCAAACATTGTTTTAAAGAATTTTTACAATTTATTTTTTCGTTAAATATTTTCAAAAATAAAAAATATCGATAATTGCACATAATGGTTCGCGATTTGATCATTTGTTTTGTATGCGAGAATTGCACGAGCATTTTCCCGACGTAAAAGTTAATTACACGTGCGACAGCCCGACTTCGTATGTGGTATTAAAATTGAAATACAAAGGGGTTCGATTGACGTGGAAATGTTCGTGGAAATTGTTGCAAGCTTCGTTGGATGCGTTGGCAGAAACGTGTGGTGTCGAGAACAAGGGATTTTTTCCAATGGAATACATTCCAGATGGGTTAGATATGTTTTTTGGTCCGGGTGAAATGCCGAGCATTGATGATTTTTGCGTTCACAAACCGTCATTGGCAACAGATCCTGGGTTTTTACAATGGTATGAAGAAACGAAAGTTTACGGATATGGAAACGTGCGCGTGCAGTTGATACGGTATTGCGAACAAGACGTTCGAGTATTATTGGCAATTCTTAAAGCGATTTCAAAAGTAATTATTAAAGAAGTGATTCCCGAATATTTTATTTTTGCCGATTTACCAACAATGGCAAAAACGTCACATTGGTTTTGGCTGTGTTTTAACACACCAGACGTTCAAAATTGTCTTGAAGGTAATTTTCCTGTTGTTGGTTTAGCACCTCAATACGTTTACGAAATTGGATGGACTTCGGAATGTACGCACCTTGCCGTAACGTCAATATCGATTCAGCGCGAAGACGACACCAGTTTGTTAGAATGGTACGATTTTGCAACATCTTGTTTTAAGTGCAAACGATCGCCTGACAGTTATTTGGCGCTTGATTGCGTTCATTTTGTGTGTCCAAAAACTTTGAAATTTGAAGTGAGTTATCCGTATTGTGAACGAATGACAATTGGAACGGCAAAGCAAAAAGTACATGAAATTATTTCCAAGTTATCGCATTTATATCAAGCGACGGTTGTTGCTATTTACGATTGTGAAATGTCGGACATGCTGAAAAGGTCGAAATTCAAACATGGTGAAATTTTACACAAAGCTGAATATTTGCGCGTTCATCACCCTGAGCCGTTTTTTACGAATTTACCGATTATATTACACAAAAATATTTACGGTGGTCGTGTCGAAGCGTTTTCGACCGGGTTTGATTTAAGTTATAAAATTGACGACGATATTTTAGAAAATCACACAAAAGCGTACAAATTGGATGTGGTGTCGTTGTATCCGACGGTAAATTCGCAAAATTTTTACCCGGGCAGAGATTGGGATTTTTTTAATACGTTTTTTGACGGGCCGATGAACGCATTAGACGATGTTGTTCTAAAATTTAACAATCCGACGCAACGTTGCATGACGGAACAAGATTATGACGAACGATCTCAAAAAATTTATCCGGGTATGTACACATGCAAAATCGATGCTCCTGAAAAAGATTTTGTGCCACTTTTACCATGTCGGGTAAAAGGACGGTTGGTTTTTCCAACTTGTCGCGTGTGTGCTTATTACGGCGACAACAACAGTTGTTTTCACGATGTGGACGATCGTACGTTATATGAAACGTGGACGAGTAATGAAATAAAATTTGCGACAGATCATGGATATGTTGTGCGTAAAATTTACAATTGCGTTATATGGGAAGGATATGTGTTTCAATTTGCCAAAGAATACTTTTCGAAACTAAAAGTATTAAAATTATTGGCGTCTGCGTTACCACGCGATGTAAAAACAGAGGAAGAAATTTTGGTTTATTTTCAAAAATCAAGCGAAATTGAAGAAGTTGATTTGGATCCAAAAAAACAAAAAACAGATTTGACTTTACGATTTATGGTAAAAATATTGTTGAATTCGTTATGGGGACGATGGGTGCTAAATATGTTTATGAAAACCTTAACGAAATTGGTTCGACGCGAACGATGCAAAGAATTAGCGCGAAACACTTGTCGATATGCTGTGATATGCACGTGACGCAAATGAACCATAATTTTTTTTTTGTTCATTAGCGCGACAAGAAAAAAGATTGTCCTGTTTTGTATATGGCTCAATATGGTGCGTTTACGACATCGCACGCGCGAACAAAAATGTGTCGAGCGATAAAAAATGTTGAAAATAAATTGTGTGATGAAATGTGTTCTTTTCGAGCAAACGGACGATGTTCCTTACATACAATTTATTATATGGATACAGATTCTTTAAAAATGCTAGCTCAAAAAAACATTGACGAAACGGCTTTGTTGTCGTTTGGAAAAGCGTTTGGTTATTTTGACGATGAAACGAAAGACGGATATAAATTTGTCTCGATGTTGATTTTAGGACCAAAATGTTATATGGAATGTCAAGTCCCTTTAAATGTAGATGGTCAAAATAATAGTTATAATTTAAAAATGAAAGGAATCGTTACGGGAAATTTAGCTCCTACTACCGAAACGTACGCAAAATTTGAAACGATGTTACGCGAGACGACGCATTATACTGCACCGTCGCTTCAAGTGTGTGGGCGTCCTCGATTGGAACGTGCGATTGGAGGTGGAATTTTTATTCGACAAGACGAAAACGGATTTGAAGTATTTACGACAAAATTAGTAACGCCGACGTGCGAAAAACGGTATTTAGATCAAGAACATAATTTGTTGATACATAGACCGACTTTTCCGTTTGGGTGGGTGAATCCAGAATGGCGACGGCAGTAACGCAATTAAATCGTTATGTAGAGTACAATGCACTGAACACTCGTAAAAAAATATCTCAAAAGATTATTTTGGCAACAAACGATGTGTATTTTAACTATGTTTTAGAAACGGTTACGACAACAAATCCAGGGCTTGACGGTGTTGAAATATTGTTTGACCATACGACAATATTCAAAATGGTTAGTGTTTACGATCCGCAAACACATTTATATAAAAAAATACATCATTCTGCACATTCGTTTTGTGTATCGTTTCAAAAATCGTTTTATCAACTCCAAGATGGTGATTCTTTTAGAATTAAATTTAGATTTATTGCTGCACATCCTTTTGATCATACCTTTATGAAGGTATTAAATTTACGCGAAGATACTATTTCGAGAAATGATGCCTCTACGTTTGAAGGGTATAACGTTGGACGTCGAGGTGCGATAAGTTTACCGCAACAATTATATATGTCGTTTCGTTCGACCACACCGCCAGTTCAGTTGTATCGGTCGCCCTCTAATTTAACATCGTTGCTTTTACCCGATGGTGCAAGTTCAACAACTAGAGCAGACTGGGTTACCGAAACAATCAAAGCAAATTTTGTACGAACTGGGTACATGTATTCAAAAACGATATCGACTTTGAATAATATTCAGGGTTCGTTACAAAAAAGTTTTACAATTCAATTTACTGCTAATTCAAATGTGGTACGAAGTTCAACGCGTACTCAATTGGCTATATTCACGACAAGTACGACGAATCCGATTGAAATTTACGATCCAAATGTTGTTATGAGCGAAGCCGAAGGGGGAGAGGCAAATAATAAAAAATATCAATGTTTTTATTTTTATATGAACCGCGACGTGAAAAAATCGAACAGTTCAACCGAAGTGCCGACGTCGTTTGTTTTTAAAACTTCAGAAACGACTGCTTTTCAGTTAAAGTGCGGTTGTTTGCATATTTTTGAAACGGCAACGGAAAGATATTCGGATTTTTTAAATCCGTTTTGTATTATTGATGGGTTTTTTGATAAATTATTAACGTATGCACCGTCAAGACCGGCAGTAAGCCCATGATGGCGACTAAACCAAAAAAGAAACGATTAAATCGAGAAGAATTGGTGTCTTTGGCAACGGATATTTTTTATACAAAATTACAAAAAAAACCTGAAGCTTGGGAAAACAACATGAACCCGTTCCTATGACGCTTATCCGTTAATCTTATTAAGCTTATCCTGTGGGCGGAGTTATGCTCTATATAAGAAACACGGTTACGACTGCGTTTAAACACTTTTAAACGCTATGGCTAAGAGAGGAGCTGAAGAAACTTATGAAGAAAATTACTATGGATCACCCAAACGAAGCTGCGTATCAAGCACTGCTTCAAGCAACCTTAGTGAAGAAACGCAAGCTGCGTTACAAGCAATTTCAGATGAGATTGAAGATATGGCAAACTGGCAAGACGGGCAAGATCCCTGGGCCTATGAAGTACTCGAGGAAACTCAAGCACAGTGTAATACCAGCACTATCGCTGGAACACATGCATGTGAGACGCCTGCGTCGACGGAACCGGTACACAGTAACTCTACAAACGGGCAGCAGAATGGACAATGTACTTCAACGACTTTGGATACAGTCACTACAATAGGAGACGACGCAGTAAATCGTAAGTTTCGCTTTTATCGAACAGTTAAAGGCAAAGAGGCAACTAAATCAATTATAGGCTATGTATTTCATGCTGACCTCTTAGATGAAGTTAACAAACTGCTTAAATTGGTGCGTAATGGCAAACATGATAGTGTTATTTGGTACGCATAAGGCAAGCATGCTGCGTCGCCTTGTAGTGGTTTATTTGAAGAGCCTACTGATCATTACCATATGATGGTATGGTTCGACGATAAATCAAAGGCGCAGGATAAGGCTTTTCATAAATGGTTTTATCGTTATGTACATGGTAAACAATGGAAAAGTCAAACCGTTCGCAGCGAACGTGGGCTTCTGCAGTACATGCAATGTGAGCCACGGGAGTTAGTCGAATTATATTCCTCGGCGCAGCATGCAAAGTTTGTTCAACATTGCTATGAGACTAGGCATGAGATGCAGGCTAAAATTGAAACTCGTGACGCCAAGAAAACAAAAGGTACTGCTAAAATCAACTATGTCAGTGAAAATGATTGGTGGCAAGAACACGACTGTAATCCTCAAGCAATTGTTAATTGTATGGTCCAACATGGTATACGTGATGTTAACCGTTTTCTGTTGTGGTTATCTGAGCACGAGCCTGACAAGACTATGCGTAGTCTTACGTTTCATCGTGAAAAAGCAAGACTGGAAAAAGAAATTAATATGAGCGTGCGGCGTCATTGGTATACAAAGAACATACTTACACAATTAGAAGCACGGCGCAGTCAATGTGAATCATTGGAAAAGCGTGGTATGGTTATGTCAGTAAAGGATAGTGTAGCTGCATGTAAAGACATTATTCAAAAGAACGGTTATGATTTTCAAAAATTTGTAAATGATGTGTTTAACATATTGTTTAAACGCAAAAATAAAGTAAATACGTTGTATCTCTTTGGTAAAAGTAACAGTTGTAAAAGTACCATTGCATGGAGTATAATAAATTGTACTCCTAATTATAGTCAAGGCATGGCTAGTACTGAATTCATGTATCATAATTGTGCTAATAGTAGCATAATATTTTTTGAGGAAATGAAAATAACTCCCGACGTAGTATGTGAAATGAAAAGAGTTCTGGAAGGGAGTGAAGTATGTACTAATCGTAAATTTGGTGATGGGTTTTATTTGCCAAGAACACCAGTAGTTGCCTTAAGTAATTATGTACCATGGGAGTTTTGTCCAGGAGAAAAAGACACTTTGTTGAACAGAATGTATTATTATGAGTTTAAAGTGCATGAATCAAACAAAGAATATGATACTGCGTTAAATCCTTTAATGTGGAAAGAACTATATAATATGTACAAACCAACTGTAGTTAAAGCTAAAGATTTGTTCTATTAAATTGTTTAATATTCATTTCTGTCTCTGAGCCATTCTCTTTCTTCGTGTAATGGGTAATTATTAAACTCATCGGGGGGTATACGTTCACCATGTATTCGGTCTACTCTAACACCACGGCGCAAGTCTCCGTTGTCATCTTCCATTATATAATCTTCATAAGCTTCACCATCAGCATTAGTAAAGTAATCAGTGCGTTTCCAGCTAACAGGAAAACTGTCAGTGTTAGTCTTATAATTCCCTTCGCGATAGTCTTCTTTGTAACTATTACCTTCTGTACTTGCATTTTTAAAGTTATAGTCACCGCGTTGTCTCATTCCATTTGGCGCAGTACGCATTCCAAACATATTGTCACCACACTAACCAGCAAATGCGTCACCAAGACATAATGGTAGGTAACCCATAGAATTAGGTATAATTTCAAGTGTACACGATAGTTCCATCATTGCTGTCCAGGTAACCTTACTTCCTGCTTCAGGTGTTTCTTTAGGTCGTACTAATATACGTGGAGGTGGGCGTTTAGTTTTAGGTAGTAAATCCATCATACATTTACTCCACATCATAGGCGCAGCATTTGTGTTATTTTCAGCAACAGACTGGGTTCTAATTTGACCAACCATTCCGGCTGGCACTCCTTGCATAAGGTATCGTTGCTGAGGGCTAGTATAATCTGCATCAACACACCACCATGGGGATTGTACGTTATAAGTTTGAGTGCCAGAATCAGCGTAAGGTACAAAACTAGGGTTACCACCCCAAGTAATATTAGGATCAAGTAACCTGGTTCCGTAACCTTGTACAATTCCTATATGTGCTTCTGCTGGTTGGTTATAATTTTCTGCAGCGGATGAATCTAAATTAGTAGCCCATGGTATTGCTGCGTGAAACCATTCATCTTCCGCAGTATTTGTCCAGCTAATGTTAAGTTCATCAGTTTGTTTCATCATACTAAAATTTGGGTGGTTAAATAAGTCCAAGCTCATTTGGTCATATACTTCTTGTCTAGTTGTTAACGTAGTACGGTAATCACTAAAGCTAACAAATGGTTCACCATTTAGTTGGTATTGTTGTAAACTTTTATTACCATACATATCACTGCGTCCAATGGAATAAATTGATGACTCAATGTTATAGCCAGGTAAAATGCGTGGATGGTCAACAAGATAATAGAAGTACGAATTGGGTATCATTGCAATTTGTTGTAGGTTTTGGGTGGTAGTGGTAATATACGGGGAAAATGCTGAACAACGCACGGCGCAGCTTTTAATTCTTACACGTCTAGCATCTTGCATAATAGCTTCCCATTGACGTGGCATAATACTCTGTGGTAGGGCCGAATCGAGTGGTATAACATACCAGGGTAATTTACGTGAACCATCTTTTGCAAGGCGTGTTTCAAGGGCGTCAATATCTGCAGCAGTAGTAGTTTGTCCAAATTCAATTTCATAAATACGTTTAAATGTTCTAGTATATGCACTTGCACTTCTAATAGTTAAATCAGCATCATCTTGTCCAAAAATGGCAGTATCACCACCAGATTGTCCAGTATCACCACGCATTTCTACGTCTGTATTTTCTACAATAGGCGCAGTAGGTTCTACGTTATTTTTAGGTATAAATAAATCAGTTTCTGGATGAGGAGGATATTCTGGTTTATCCTGTTTTGTTACTTCTTTTGTTTTATCTGTATACGGCGTAGATGGTTTAACTTCTACTTTAGTTTCTTCTTCAGGTGGCCAATCATTTATTGGTTCTACGTTGGTTGTAGGTGGTTGTTCTTCTCTCTCTCCTTTATCTGTTGGTACTTGTCTACTTTCATATAGTTCGTTATAAGCTTGTTTAAGTTTTTCCAATCCTAACTGTACTCCAAATCCAACTAATATTTGTCTAAATGCGTTAAAAGGTATTCTTACTGCGGCTAAACGTCGTATTCTAGCAAGTAATGCAGGATCACCTAACACTCTGACAACATGGTCCATAATGACTAGATACTGCGTTTGTCAGCTAAATATATAGTGTTAGGTGGGTGTGGTCTGCGTTAAGGGGTGGAGTTATAAAAAGGCCTAGATATTGTCTCACGTCGTAGTAATTATTACAGTATATAATAGTATTATAACGTACTTCACAGTCCAATTGCAATAAAAAAAATATTCCTGGAATTGTAATGATGCAATCTGCTGTCGGCGAAGGATTGGCTCCGTTGGTTAAAAGTGCAAAAATTCATATTTTGTTGTACGATCGAAGCATGATGGATAGTTACATTTATACGATTGGCAAGTTTAATAATACAGCTTTAAATGCAAATCAAATTTTATCTAAATTAAGCGAATATGCAGCACCGTACATTGCTAAAAAAACGGAAAACGTGCCGTATCTCGTCATTAACGTTTTACAAAGACAAGCCGAATTTACTACATTTTCTATTAATTAATGGACCGAAAATTGTGTATATTTAAAATAAAAAAATGGCAATTTCAAAACGATGGTACATGAATGTTGCACGTGCTCGCAGCTTAAGACCGAATGCAAGCTTAACAAAAGCAGGATTAAAATCCCTGGCATTATGAAGTTACGGAGGGTAATCAAGAACACTGCGAATCCAGCGTTGTCGTTGGAGAACATGCACATAAGGAGTCGGATGCGGCGGCGTCGGTGGTTTCTGAACGTATGGCCATCAAACAGAATTCCAGAAGCAGTGTGGCGAGCCATACTGAACGAATAGTTACTACGATAGCTGAGGAGCCAAAGGAAGACGGCGGCGCAGTACAACGTAAGTTTAGATTTTATCGAACTGTTAAAAGTAAAGACGCCGTAAAACAATGTGTTAGTTATGTATTTCATGCTGATCTATTTGAACGAGTTTGTGACGAGCATTTGAAGTCAGTGCGTGATGGTAAACACAATAGTGTTATTTGGTATGCACTCAGTAAACATGCTGCGTCGCCTTGTTCTGGGTTGTTCGAAGAACCTACTGATCATTATCATTTATTAGTATGGTTTGACGACGGCGCAGGCAAGGCTATGGATAAGGGCTTTCATAAGTGGTTTTACCGTTTTATGCATGGTAAACAATGGAAGTCTCAGTCAGTTCGAAGTGAACGGGCTATGTTGCAATATATTCAATGTGAGCCTCGTGAACTTATTGAACTGTACTCGTCGGCGCAGCATGCTAAGTTCGTACAACAGTGTTATGATAGTAGGCATGAAATGCAAACTAAAATTGACGAGCGTGAAAAAAAGAAAACGAAAGGAACTGCTAAAATAAATTACGTAAGCGAGAATGATTGGTGGCAAGAGCACGATTGTAACCCCCAAGCAATAGTGGATTGTATGGTAAAGAATGGCATACGTGATGTAAATCGTTTCCTGTTGTGGTTGGGTGAACATGAACCGGATAAGACTATGGGTAGTCTCACATTTCATCGCGAGAAGGGGCGTCTGGAGAAAGAAATCAACATGAGTGTGCGGCGTTATTGGTACACTAAGAATATCTTGGTTCAATTGGAATCACGGCGCAAGCAGTGTAATGATCTACGAGACAAGGGGCTGGTGTTGTCGGTAAAGGATAGTATTAATGCTTTAAGAGACATTATTACTAAGAACGGGTATGACTTTCAAAAGTTTGTTAATGACGTATTTGACATTTTATTTAAACGTAAAAATAAGGTTAATACGTTGTATTTGTTTGGCAAAAGTAATAGCTGTAAAAGTACAGTTGCATGGTCAATTATTAACTGTACTCCTAATTATAGTCAGGGCATGGCCAGTGCAGAGTTTATGTATCACAACTGTGCAAATAGTAGTATCATATTCTTTGAGGAAATGAAAATCACACCGGATGTTGTATGTGAAATGAAACGTGTTTTGGAAGGAAGTGAGGTGTGCACTAACAGGAAGTTTGGTGACGGGTTTTATTTACCTCGTACACCTGTTGTTGCGTTGAGTAATTATGTGCCTTGGGAGTTTTGTCCAGGTGAAAAAGATACTTTACTTAATCGCATGTGTTATTATGAGTTTAAAGTGCATGAAAGTAACAAGAAGTATGACGTAGCATTAAATCCTTTAATGTGGAAAGAGTTACATTCTATGTACAAACCACCTGTAATTAAAGCTAAAGATTTGTTCTATTAAATTGTTTTTAAAAATATGGATCTGGATTTCTGTCTCGTCTCATGCCTCTAAGTACATCGCCATTATTATCTTCATTATATAATCATGGTAATCGGCGTAATCTGCATGCTGCGTCGTAAAATTATCATGACGCTTCCAGCTTACAGGGTAATTATCTGTGCTTACATTATAAGTACCGTCCCTAAATTGGGTCTTATAACTATTTCCTTCTGTACTGGCTCCACTAAATGCTTGGCGGGCGTCATTATCTAATCCATTCGGCGCAGTACGCATACCAAACATGTTGTCACCACACCAGCCGGCGCCGGCGTCACCAAGGTTAAGAGGTAGGAAGCCCATAACATTAGGTATAATCTTTAATGTGCATGTTAATTCCATCATCATTGTCCAGGTAACTGTACTTCCGGATTCAGGGGTTTCTTTGGCACGTACAAGTATACGTGGTGGGGGGCGTTTGCTTTTTGGTAGAAGGCGCATCATATCTTTACTCCACGTCATCATTGAGTAATTGTGTTGTATACCAGTCTCTGCGCGGTATGTGCCACATGGTCCTGCAGGTATTCCTGGAATTGTAATGATGCAATCTGCTGTCGGCGAAGGATTGGCTCCGTTGGTTAAAAGTGCAAAAATTCATATTTTGTTGTACGATCGAAGCATGATGGATAGTTACATTTATACGATTGGCAAGTTTAATAATACAGCTTTAAATGCAAATCAAATTTTATCTAAATTAAGCGAATATGCAGCACCGTACATTGCTAAAAAAACGGAAAACGTGCCGTATCTCGTCATTAACGTTTTACAAAGACAAGCCGAATTTACTACATTTTCTATTAATTAATGGACCGAAAATTGTGTATATTTAAAATAAAAAAATGGCAATTTCAAAACGATGGTACATGAATGTTGCACGTGCTCGCAGCTTAAGACCGAATGCAAGCTTAACAAAAGCAGGATTAAAAGCCCTACTTAGAAACCCTGCCGCAAGACATTTTGTAGTAGAAGCAACCAAAAGTGCAGCTAAAAGTGCTGCTACATCCTTGGCAAAAACGGCTTTGGCAAAAACTCCAGCACCTTTAAAAAAATTTATTGCGGGAAAATCGTCGTCAATAAGTAAAGCGGCTGCGGCAACCGTATCGGGTGCTGCTAAAAAAATTGCAAGTCAAGCAGCAAAAAAAGGCACGAAACGGTTGAAAAAAGGAGCTAAAAAAATTATATCGGATATAACGGGACGTGCAACCGGTAAGGCGGGTAAATTTTTTGGTGGATTATTAAGCGGGAAAAAAAGCAAAAAGAAATCGAAGAAAACATTTTCAAGATCGACGTCGTCGTCGTCGAGAAAACGTAAATCGCCATCGTCGTTGTCGAGAAAGCGCAGCAAAAAGAAAAAATGAAAGAATTAATAAAAACTTTAGTTGAAAGTTCAATTTTTTACTTTGTACGTTTATATAAAAAATAAAAACGATGTTTTAGTTACATTGCAGTTTGTTTTAGAGTAGAAAATTATGGCGACAAAGTCAATTCCTTCACCTAAATTTACCGGTAAAACAAAACTTAAAAAGCCAGCGTCACCTCAAAGCGACGATGAAAAAATAAACGCAAATCGCGAAGATATTTTGCTGCCGCAAAGATTTTTGCATAAAAAGGCGATTGTTCCTATTGACGTATTTCCGGGAAATACTCGAATTTTTAATGCCGAAAAAAAAGGCAAACGTTAGGTCAAGAATTTAGCGATGCTTTACAACGCGAAGTTGAACGGCGCGAAACGTACGAGGATGATGCAGACGTAATTGATGGTGTTGCTAGTTTTCCGTTAATTCAAGAAGAAAGCCGTGAATCGGTTGTTTTTTTGAACGAATGCGTTCAAATTGTTGAATTTCCTCCGTCGGAATTAAAAAATATTCAAATTGTTGACATGCCTGCAGACATGAGCAACATTGTTTGTCGTAGACACTTATGACGCTTATCCGATGGGCGGAGCGTCTGCTTATATAAGGGGGACTACTACTGCGTTTATTCCATTAAACGCAAAGATGTCCAAGAGAAACATTGAAGAACTTTACGAAAACGAAAATGAATCTGCATTGGAGCACGGATCACCTTCATCAAGACAATGTATTTATGACCAACAATCTGATAACGAGGACGAGGAGAATACTGCGGCACAAACGCTTCAAGAACAGGTTGATGATATGGACGTATGGCAAAATGCACAAGACGCCTGGGCCGAAGAAGTATTGCAAACGCATTCAGCATTGCAAAGTGGTGAGGCTTTTCAGTCTAAAGAGACGGCGCCGTCGCCGATTAATGGTGACGCCACGGATGGGCTCAACGATGTGCAACGCATTTCTAGCACTGGAGTCCATACGAAGACTTTGGACGTCTTAACTGTGTATGCTGATGTCGGCGGCGTAGAAGGAGTTCAACGTAAGTTTCGCTTTTATCGTACTGAAAAACTTAAAGAGAACATTAAGTCTATTATTGGTTATGTGTTTGATGCTAACTTGATTGACCTTGTTAAACAATTGCTTGAATCAGTGCGCAAGGGTAAACATAGAAGTGTAATTTGGTATGCTTTATGTAAACATGCTGCGTCGCCGTGTTCTGGCTTATTTGAGCATCCCACAGATCATTATCATTTAATGGTGTGGTTTGATGATAAGCCGAAATCGCAGGATTTGGCTTTTCATAACGCTTCTATCAATGGGTACATGGTAGTGAGTGGAAAAGTCAAAAAGTTCGCAGTGAGCGTGGGCTTCTGCAATATATGCAATGTGAGCCACGTGAATTAGTCGAGCTTTACTCTAGTACTGATCACGCAAAATTTGTGCAACATTGTTATGAAACAAGGCATGAAATGCAAGCTAAGATAGACGATCGTGACAACAAGAAAGCTAAAAGCGTGGCTAAAATTAATTACGTCGGCGCAAATGATTGGTGGGTAGAGCAAGATTGTAATCCACAAGCTATTGTTGATGTTATGGTAAAGCATGATATACGTGATTTGAATCGTTTTTTGTTGTGGTTGTACGACAATATGGAGAAAAACTTAAAAACGATAAGCCGGTGCACGTTTTGGTTCAAGGTGCAGCAGAAGTTAAGCGCCGTACTGGTCATCTTTACGATTACGATGTGTTGGCAACTGAACCAATTTTTGTTGATAGAGAGGGAACAAAAATTGCGTTTAAAACCAGCATTACGCCCGGATCGGTGTTGCAATTTACAGATGGACCGCACACTATTATCGGACCGCCGATGATAAATATCGTGTCGACTGCAACAGTTTAATTGCGAAGCGGTGTAAAACCTTTGGAAATTCCAGCTAAAGGAATTTTAGCGCGGTGTTTTTATCGCGTTTAGGCAGCGTGTCGGAAAAACGATCGTTGGAATCGGCTCACGAAAGCGTTGCTAAAAAACAGCGTAAACCGTCGCCTAAAAATGTTGTGGCGGCAACGACGACGTTAGCAACTGCGGTTAAAAACCGTGCCAAACGTGCGCAAGCATCGACGTCGTCGAAACCGTCGCCACCCGTTCCGCAAAAACAACGCTATCCGCCGCGCGTAACTTTCCAAAAAGAAGAAGAAGGAGAGGACGAAGAGGAAATTGTTTACGAAGATGACGAAACTGCCGAAAGAGCATTGAAAATGGTATCCATTGAAAACTAAAAGTGTTTTTCCAAGAAGGAACCCTGGAACGGTTTGAGTCCAAGGTAGGACGGGGGTTTGTCAAGTGCAGCAAA
>ERZ1738538.9-NODE-23-length-15086-cov-4.812654_pt1 | contig 15086 bp, 2 predicted proteins | sample MGYA00581730_ERZ1738538 | MGnify/ENA primary metagenome ERZ1738538 (study PRJEB40740, sample SAMEA7388105) | Antillogorgia bipinnata | biome: Marine coral reef biome; feature: Environment associated with an aquatic invertebrate; material: Seawater | host... | reverse complement strand
CTTGCCATCTCTCAGACTTGGAGTTTTCACAAGGACAATCTGTGAATTTCAATTCCAGCCGCCTGTTCCTGATGTCTGAGCAGAGAATGTCACCCACACACCCGTCATCGTGGCTGTGCTTGAAATACGCGGACCAGAAGTGAAGGTATTCGTTACGTTGGCAGCAGCAGGTGTGGGAGCTGGTGCCGGCGAAGGAGCCGAGGCTGTGGGCAATACATCAACTGCAGAGCTGAGGAAACCATCGCCAAGGCCATTTCCGTCCTCCACGTAGATGAAAGCCTTGTAGGTTGTTTCCAAAACCAAACTGCAGCCAGTAAAGCTCATAGTCTCTGCTGTTGTCGCGGTTACAGCCTGATCGGCCACCAGGCAAACACCACCAAAAGCACCTGTACCAGCTTTGATGGTGGCCGCGGAGACAGATGCAGCATCTGCTTCCGATGTCACTACACCCCAAGCTTTTCCAGCTTGATGGGTTGCAAAGTTAATATCAACACCTGCGGTACTTGGATTTGAAGCCGTCGGGTCGGTGTAGAAGCTGTTGGATGCGGGTACAATCACCGAGACGGGTGATGAAAGTGATCCAGTATTTCCTGATGATTCCACATAGACCACCAGATTGTACTCGATGCCACGTTCCAAGGCGCAACCTGTGATACTAATAGATTGAGCTCCAACGGTGATGGCATCTCCCGAAACGCCACAGATCATACCCGTTGCGACCTTCACTGAGACCAGATCCAATGCGGTTGCAGCTGAAGGGATACCAATGGAAGCCCAGACCAGGCCTATGGTGGCACCAGCATCGTGAGCCACGCTGAAGTCAACGGCTACTGCTGTTTGGGTGGGCACCCCATTGACACTTGGATTCACCGAGAAAGTGGACGAACCAGGTACATAAATGTCGATAGCTGATGATAGCATACCATCACCCATGCCATTGCTGTCTTCGACATAGACAAAGAGTTTCAGCATGGTGCTGTATGGCATCGCACATCCACTGAACGTCAAAGTTGTTGGGGTACCAGCCGTGATTGCCTGGCCCAACTTCCTACAACTCAAAGCTCCATACGCCCACATTTGTCCAGACTTCGCAGTAGCCACCGTCACCAGTGCAGCATTGGCCTCGCTCACCACGTAGGCCCATAGGTTTCCACTCTTTGTGGTCTCGACACTGACAGTAAAACCATCAATACCAATAGCTGAGGTCACTGAAGGAGTCATGACCAATGCATTGGATGTAGGACTCCGGAAGGGAGCTGCTGCCAATGCACCATCGTCATGCATTCCAACATCCGCCACATAGACCATCACAGCATAGTCCGTGGAAAATGCCAAGGAGCAGTTGTCAAGGTCGACCTGTGTCTGAGTGTTGTCAATGGTCATCTGTGTTTGACACATAGAGCCACCTACGGCACCTGTACCAGCCATGATTGAAGCTGCTGTGGCTGCACTGACATCACTGGATGGCAAGATCTGAATCCATGCGTTTCCAACCGCTTCGGAGGCGGTGAACTGTACAGAGACCTTGGTCTCTGTGGTATTTCCCACCAAGGTAGGGAAGTCCGAGAAGCCATTGGAAGTACCTGGTGGCGTCATGATAGACACAAAGTACAGGGTGCCATCTGACCGTGCGTTGGTGTCCTCGATGTAGGTCACCAGCTGGTATTTGGTCCCATGTCGCAGCTGACAATCTGTCAAGGTCACTGACACCTGGCTGAGACTTTGAACAGCAGTTCCACCAATGGTACTTTGACCATTCACCTGACAATTAGCACCTCCTAAGGCACCTGTCATGGTCCTTACCGAACTTCGTGTGAGCAGCGGAGCTTGAAGTTCAGTCACCACCATGGTGTAGAGGTTCGCCGGAATGGTGGCCATTGCACCCTGGTCAGTGGCCTTTGGTGTGAAGGTGAAGGTGATCTGATCCGTCAAGACCGTTTTGGCCAACATCGGAAGGCTCTGAAACTCCATGGAGACAGGTGGAACCACCACTGACACAGGATTTGAGGCTTGACCATCAGTATATGTAGAGTTCAAGCCTTCCACATAGGCAAAGGCCTTGTAAGACACACCACGTTGCAGTGCACATTGAGACAGCGTGATGGTCTCGTTCATACCACCAATGACTTGTCCCTGGATATGACATTGGGCACTTCCCAATGAGTAGGTGCCCACCTTGATAGCATTGGGATCCACCCATTCTTCATGGATATTCGCGACCACCATGGCCCACACTTTCCCTTCTCTTTCAGAAGCCAAAAACGTCAACTGAAATCCCTCGGGTGACACCAGACTGTCCACCACACTGGGCTGTGTCAGGAAGGTGTTGGTGTAAGGCACCATGAACGGTACAGCTGGTGCAAGTACACCATCATCACCGTTGGAGGTGCCCTCCACATAGACGAAAAGCCGATAAATATCGCCACCTTTCATGTTGCATCCATTCAAGGTGATGGTCTGCGTTTGGTCGTTAATCACATAGTTCCATCTGCTGCAAAGCGCGTCGCGCAAGAACTTCATTGCCCTCACTGTCATGCAGTCGCCCACATGATTTGGAACCACCATGGCCCAAAGACGACCCATTGTATTGCTTGCCGTTAAGGTGAAGGTAATCCCATCGCTGCTGGCAAGAGCACCATCAATCATCACCAACTTGGGATACGCATTGAAGGTATTCGTCGTACCATTGGTAGGAACCATCACGTCGATACCGGCTCCGATTTGGCCGTCATTGTCTGCACCAGCATCTTCGATGTACACCATGGCCTTGTAAAGTGTATCCAGGCTTAAGCCGCAGTTGTCGATGGTAAAGCTCTGCAGTCCACCAGTAATCGCCAAACTCGTTTTAGAGCAAATGGCACCAGTTGTCGCCTTGATCCCTGCAATTGTGGCAGTGATAGCATCCATCTCTGGAATCACCACGGCCCACAGCATTCCAGTGGCCTCCCGAGGCTCGAATTCGATGGACACCGTAGTAGTACTTGGCGTTGCGTCCAGTCGAGGATACGGATAAGTTCCTGTAAAGTCGTTGGATGGCATCACGTTCAATTCCACGGGCTCGGCCATCACACCATCGTCCCGCATGTGCCCGTCCTCGACATAGACAAAGAGGCGATATTTGCTTCCACCAAAAAGTCGGCATCCAGTCAAGACGACTGTGCTTTCTATGTTGTTCACAAAACCCGTCCATTTACAAGTCGCATCTCCAACGGCACTCATGAAAGCCTTGACGTTGGCCACAGTCAAAGTGGAATAGTCAGCTTCTGCTGCAATCATGACATAGCCAGAGCCTGCCGATGCGCTTGGTGTAAAGCTAACACTGAGGCCATCCTTCGTGAGGCCCGAAATGCTTGGCTTCACCACGAAGGAGTTGGAAGAGGCAGGCACTTGGAAACGCAAGGTTTGAAGAGCGCCATCGTTGTCCAAGCCGCCATAGGCTTCCACGTAGACGAACATGGAGTACCAGCCCATACCAAGCATACCACAGCCATGCATCAGCATCTGCAAGGAGATATTGGCGGTGACGGGGACCGCGCTGCTGCGGCATGACGGTCGTCCCAATGCACCATCGCCTGTCTTCACCTTGGATGGTGTTGACGTCGGCATCGGGGTGTACACGTCATCGTCATCTTGCACAATCATTGCCCACGCCGAACCCGAAGCTTCTGCAGTGAGTTCCACCGTGACTTGGTCGGAACCTAAAAAGCCAACCACCATGGGGGTTCCAACAAAGGCGTTGGAAAGTGGATAGATCAGGTTGTTGTCGCGGTACACTCGATAGCCAGACACGGCCCGGCCGCAGTTATCCGCGGTTTCAGGCCAGGCAATGGCAATAGACCATGGACTTCCAGAAATTTTGTAGGGCGCTGCTACCAAGGTCCGTGGTGTACATCGCATCTCTGCCGCAAACACACTGGTGCGGGCACCTGCACCCACATCATTCACAGCCACCGCGTAGAATCGGTAGGTTCGGCCGTTGGACAACGAATTGATGGTGGCACTTCTCTGCGTTCCAACGTAGGTCAGGGTGTAGATACCCGAGGCATCACCGGCATCACGGTAGAGCTGATATGACTTCACTTCGGCTCCACCATCAATCAATGGCACATCCCATGTCAATGTCATCGAGCTGGGGGTGCGTTGGTCCACCATATCCAAAGGCGTCAGTGGGGAATTCATCTTCAAGCGCAAATCCACCGGTTCAGAGGGTTCAGCACCACACACACGCGATACCGATGGGCTTGGGCCACCCCATCCCACAATATTTCGAGCAGCGACAGTAATGAGATGATGCTGCCCGGTGCCACAAATGATCTGCACCGATGTTAAAGCTGATACTGATGTACCATCATAACGATCACAGTTGCCGTCGAAGGTCACCTTATATCCCAACGTCAAGGATCCTCCATTGTCCAAAGGCTCATTCCATGTCACTCGCACGCGGTCCGTGTATCCAGGAACTGTTTCAACCAAGGGCGTTTGAGGATTTCCAGGTACTGCGGCAACCACCTGTTGAAAGACTGAGGTGTAAGGACCAGTACCCACCACCGTTTCGGCCGCCACTCGAAAACGATAGGGTCGACCTTTTGTCAGATACTCCACCGTGGTGTAGGTTCCAGCGACCACCGCTACATCTTGGAATGCACCACCAAGGCCATCATCAGCTTGGACACGATAGAAATCCACCAAGGCTCCACCGGAATCTGCAGGAGGTTCCCACATGAGGGTGATTGAAGTCCTGGTGGAAGCCACGTATCCCAAGTTTCGAGTGATTCCAGGCAAAGAAGCTGCAAAGGCTGTGACGTGAGCACTATGAGGACCAAAGTACTCCAAGGCATCGTTCTTCGCCGCGATGCGGTAGATATACATTTGCCCCGGACTCAATGATGCTGCATCAGTATAGGTCTGTATCGGTGTGGTCACATTGGCAATAGCTTCAAAGCCCTGCCCCGCATCACGCTCGATGCGATAGTAATCCAACTCTGTGCAACCAGTGCTCTCTGGAATATCCCAGGCCAGTGTGATGGAACCAGTACTAGAAGCCACCACACGGGCGGAACGTGGCTGCGAAGGTGTGCGGGCCAACTTAAAGGCCGCCAGGCTACTACGAGGACCTTCACCAATGCTGGTGACAGCCGATACTTCCGCCTTGTAAATTCGGCCGCACACCAGCGAGGTGGCCGTATATTCCGTGGCTGAAGGCTTATCGCTTCCATCATAGACCAAGGCTGTGACATCATCCCGGCCAGTATTCATGTACAAGCGATAGCCACCCAAAGGAGCACCACCCGTCTCTGAACTTGCAAGGGGCAACCATGCCCAAGTCATTGAGACCGAGGTAGTGGAGGCTCGTGTCAAACCACTCGGTGCCAAGGTTGGTGCCGTGCCCACCACCTGTGATACGATGTTGGAATAGGTGCCACCTCCGGCATTCGTCACCGCTTTGATGCGGAATTGATACACCATGCCCTGGTTCAGATTGTAAATCTGCTTCGTGAACTGTGTGTTGTCAGGATATGGCCCATCTTCCTGCCAGGTATTGAAGAGTGGTTCTGGAGCATATTCCAAGATATAGTTCAACACAGGCTCGCCACCATTGTCCTGAGGTGGCTTCCAACTGCAAAGCACCGTTTCAGCACCTGCGGTTACGACCTGCAAATCGCTGGGCGCCGACGGTTCCACAGCCATCGCACGGTATAAAACGTCGGAATCAGGTCCAGCACCCACCAGATTCAAGGCACGTACAAAGGAACGATAGACACGGCCCGGCACTAGACCGGTCGCCACGAAGTAAGTCTCGAAGGGTTTGTTGTAACCATCATAGGTTCGGCTGAACTTTCCTCCAAGACCATCATCCATCCAAAGTTCATATCCTTTGAGGATCGAGAAATCCGTAGAACCAATCTCAGTGGTTCCCAAGAGCGGTAACCAATTGAACAGCAGCTCCGTTGAGGAGACGTGCGTCGCGTTCAACCCAGTGACTTGTCCCGGTAGAGAGGCTGTATAGGTCTCTAGGTAAGGAGAATCACTACCCCAAACATCCAGGCAGTTCTTGGCTTGAATGCTCCAAAGATATGTGGTGGCACATTCCAAGCCTGCCGTGAAGTAGGAGATGGTTGTTGCAGGTACCTCAGTAGCTGTTGCCACGTTATCCCGAAGGATGCGATAACGCGTCACCGGACAGCCGCCATCATCCTCTGGTACCGTCCATTTCAATGTGACCGATCCGCCAGAACATGAGCTGGTAATGAGAACCGGCTGTCCAACGGGGCTTGGCATGGATGCGGACAAAATCCGCTGCACCACACTTTCAGGACCTTCGCCTGCAGCGTTGCGAGCAGCCACGGTGAAAGAGTAGTAGCGTCCAGTCGCCAAATCACTGCTTTGAAAGCTGGTTGCTGCACCGCGATAGATTTGTGTGAGACTTCCACCCAAACCATCATCCCGTCGAAGGATAAACTGGTAAATATCAGCTCCATTGTTGGCAGGTGTTGTCCAAGATACTGAAATGTTTGTCTTCGACTGTGACACCAAAGTAACAGCAGCTGGTTGCGATGGTAAACCTGCTGCCACGAAGGTGGCCAAGTTACTGAAGTCGCTGGAGGATTGTTCGTGTTGAATCTGAATCCTGTAGCGATATGTCGATCCAGCAGTGACAGTGGTATCTGAATAGGTGAAGTCAGGTGCATCCACTGTAGCCAAGACAGTGAAGAGACCCTCCTGACCATCATCACGTTGCACTTCCGTTGTCAAGATAGGCATGCCTCCATTGTCCGGTGGTGTCCAAGTAAGATTAATCACTGCTGGCACAGCTGAGGTAGCTGTAGCCATAGGAGGCAACGGTTGGTCGGGTGGCGCTGCTGCTGTAAGAGGTCCAAAGATGGAGCCGCTACGGCAACCACGCTTATTACAGGCAGCCATGAAGAAATTGTATCGGCGACCTGTGACCAAACCTGTGTATTTGTACTCGTTGCCCGTCACTGACAAGGCGGTATCTACCTCGAAGTAATTGGTTGGAAGTACATCAACACGGACAAAGTCACCACCCAAACCATCATCACGGTAAGGTTCATAACTAGTGATGGGACTGCCACCATCATTGCCAGGAGCATTCCAACTGAAGGTGACAGCAGTGCGTGTCTGGCTTCCTGAGACCTTTGCAAGGACCACAAGATCCGGCACATCTGTCGTGGTATAGAGGGCAATGCCACTCCTTTCACCTGGCAAGGTACAAGCAGCATCATTGGTACAAAGACCTTGACCATCATAGGCGTGCAAGGAGCTGCCAGTACCACTAGGACAATCTGCATGTGCTTGAATTTGAATCTGATAATCCAAGCCACTCAATAAGTTGGGCACTGCAAATTCGGTTCTTGACATATCACAAACCAAGACTTGTGTAGTTAACAAGCCATTCACTGTTCCATCATTATGATAGATGGCATATTTCACAATAGGTGATCCTCCATCCGAAGGCGGTGGATCTAATCCAATGGTGATAGATCCGAAGCTCGCCGTCACGAAGCGTGGTTGCAACGGTGCGGAGGGAGGGGCGGCGGCCAGAAACGTGAAGATGCTGGTGCGGGTGCCCTCACCCACACTACTCACCGAGCTCACCTGATACCAGTAACGTCGTCCCGAGGTCAATCCTGTATGTTTGAAGGATCGTACCGATGGACTTCCTGATCCATCAAAGACTAGGGTTAAGGCATCATCAATACCTGTATTCGCATAAACCCGGTAACCAATCACCAAGGCTCCACCGGTATCCGCCTCAGAAGTTACAGGAGACCATTGAACTTCAATGGCAGTCTTTGTGGTTGGTGGATCATCACGAGTGACTGAGGCAGGTGGTACTGGTAGGTTGGCTGCTGTGGCCACCAAATATGGTGAGACATCTGCGAAGTTATCATCTTCCACACCATTGATGGCCAACACTCGATATTTGCATTTTCGTCCAGGATTGCACAAGAAAGCTGTATCATCCAGGCAAGAATGCAAATTCTCAGGCAAGGTCGTCAAATAGCTGTTGTCGTCTTGGAGACATTGAACGGTTCCAAAGAAATAAGTATCTGAGTTAGCCCGCTGCACCTTATATCCTGAAATTGGCATGCCACCGTTGTTGCTTGGAGCTTTCCATTGGATTTCCACAATGCTCAGGGTGGTTGATTTCAAAGTAGGTTGTGCTGGTGGATACGGACGCCTTGCGCAGTAGCGTGGTAAGGAGGCTGAATAACCCGACTCGCCAGCATCACTGATGGCTGTTGCACGGAAGTCGTGCATGTTTCCAGTTGTGCAACCAGCCAATGTGAAGGTACGTACCGTGCTCACACCAGCACCATCGTATTTCAAGACGTTGTCTGCGTACAGCCTGAAGCCCGTGACCGTCAGATCCGACAAGGGGATATCCCAGGAGACTGTGATGGTCGTCTCCGTGGATGTTACGAAACTCACGGTGGGTGCCGTGGCACGGCACTGGCTGGAATGGTGGCTTCCGGGGAGTACATGGTATCTCCCACAGTGACCAGGTTAAAGGCTGAAACACGGTAGATATAGAAACTGTTGGCCGCGATGTTGGTGGTATCCACATAACTGGTGGAAGTGTAAGCACTTGCAGCTGTTGTCAACTGGCTCCAAGCTGCTGTTGGAGAGTCCTTACGCTCCACGATATATCCCAGGATGGGTGAACCACCGTTGTAGGGTGCAGTCCATGAAAAATGCACTGCGGTTGAAGAAGTAGATGCCCTGTTGACTAGAGGTCGTCCAGGCGCATCGGGTTTGGCAGCCGCCACAATGGAGAAGATATTGGATTTAGCACCATCTCCTGTTGGATTCACAGATTGCACCTGGAAACGATACGTATGTCCTGCCAATAATGCCACTGAACCATCCGAAAATACCGGTTGCCATGAGTAGTAAAGTGTAGAGGCCTTGGTACCACCATCCCATATGAGTTTGTCAATATTGCCACCATTACCATCATCAACCCAAACTTTATATCCACTCATCCCACTTGCACCAGTCAACAAAGGTTTCTTCCATGCAATGTCAATACGATAACTCGATTGGAAGGTCGCTTCCACGTCATACGCTTGACCTGCCACATCCGAGGCTGTCAAGGTGATTCGTTCGCTCCTGGGACCTTCACCAGCTGCATTCACCGCGGCCACCGCGAAGCGGTAGGGATTTCCAGGGGTTAAAAATTCAAAGAACTCCGTGGTGGTGGTGCCAGAAGCCGTGTTCTTGGAAATTTCAGTATATCCATCATCCATATAAAGTCTGTAGTAGATCAAGGATGATGAACCAATATCTGTAACAGCATCCCATGCCAAGGTAATCTTCTCATTGCTTTGATCCCCTTCACGTCGCAAGTTCACTGGTGGGCTGCCGGGTTTTCGGAACTCACAGCAAACCACGGCAGTAACGTCACTCAAAGGACTTTGGCCAATGCGGCTCCAGTAGGATGTCTGGAACAAATACTGTCGATTTTCTACCAAGCCTCCAATGACCAGATTCACTGTGGATGTTCCATCCATATCTCCTTCGTAACTGAAACGAAGGACTCCTCCAAGACCATCATTGCGGTACAAGGTATAACGAATGGTAGGTGACCAACCAGAAGGTGCACCCGTTAAGGGAGTAAAACGGAAGGTCATCGTGCCACTGCCAGTGCTAACCAAAAGCGCTGGATCAGGCTTGACAGGTGCCACTGAAGGTTGTGCAGAGATGGTCACTGGTTCGCCATCATCGCCGTTGGTGGCAAAGATCCTGTAATAATAGACTTGTCCCGTCACCAAACCAGCGTCCCTATAGGAAAAGGTATTCTCATCTGTCAGCGCCAACTGCGAATCAATGGCACCCCCTTGACCGTTGTCGCGAAAGATTCGATAGCCTACGATGGCCTTGGCACTATTGTCTTGAGGTGGAATCCAAGACAGTTGGTTCACGTCGTATTCGAAGTCATGGTGATAGAACGCTTCCACTTGTCCTGGCTTGTCAAAGACCAACACAGTTTGAGGGAACAGTCCCAACAAACTGCGTGAATGATACCAGGAATCTTTGCCAATCACCTGCCGTACTAAGCCTTGATCTGATGCCCATTCAAGGCGCATCCTTGCAAAACCGGTACGCTCATAATACATCACCTGAAGGTGATATAATCGAGCTCCGGTCAGAAGAATAGGTCTGGTTTCATACTGACCAGCAGTAGCCTGGCTTAAGACCAATTCATCATCAATCCACAGGTTGGCTCCATCATCACACGTGATATAAAAGGTGTAGTTGGCCGCAACAGGCACTTGCAAATAACCATCAAACTGAGCCGAAGCATAATCGGACGAATCGGCCGTCACCAAACCTTCTGCCCAATTGAAATCAATAGCAGTGTCCACTTGTGAAATGGCAGGAACACCTTCAACCCATCGATTATTGAAGTATCTCGCATTGATGCCACCTCGATTCAAGGCATAGCAATTCACCTTGTGCACTCCCGTAGAATCCAAGCGTAAGTTCACTCTGAAGAGTCCCGGTGCCGTGCGCACGGTATCCAAAGCGGGACGGAAGGGAGTGGTGCGTTGCTCAGGGCCATCCGCTTCACAGAACATGAAGTTATTGCCTTGGTCTGGCAAATCGTTCCCAAATTCGTCGCGGACCTGAAAGGTCACGCTGTTGTCGGTGCTCTTCCGAATTTCTGGGAAGAAAGTGGTGAAGGCATAGAGATAATTGACACCACTGGTGGAATCGATCGGCTTGGGATTGATCACTAACGCAAAAGTGTTGGGAGCCACGGGATTCACCGACTCACCGTTCACCCGAAGATTCACGTTTAAGGTCTGAGCCTGTGTGATCATATACGAACATCTGTACACTCCAAGTCCTTGATCAGCACAACTCATCCGAGCATCATCCAGTGTCACTTGTTCACCAATAGAGAGACCCCTGTGGTTCAACTGCGCATCACGCAAGGTCACAAAAAAGACGCCCTCAACTCCAGCTTCCGCATATTGCAAGCCAGTGCCAGTGATCAAGCTGTCCACAGCACTGGTAGGTCCAGGTTGAACCGTAGTAGTAAAAGGCGACCCAACAATGTCTTTACCATCCACCAATACGTGCATCGAGAAAACGCCCACTGCTACAGGAGTGATGGATGCAGTGTAGTTTCCACCTCCAAGGTATGTAAAAGACAGTGACACCGCGGGCACGGACGTCAAGTAACCCGTGATGGCTGAGGTCGTATCCGTGGAACGTGGATTGTCTTCTGCATCTCTGGTGTGAATGACAAAAGTATTGGCCTGCCCTGAAGTAATACTGGTGAGGCCAGCCCCTGAAGCCACCGAAGTGTTTGCCGCTTCCTGCGGCACCACAGTGGTGGTGGTATCCAAGGGAAGAACATTCAATGCATGAAGCAAATATTCGCTTGGGATGAGCTCATCCTCAAACTCTGTCGCTGCCCAATAGAGACGCACATAGGCTGTCCCCGCGGAATGCGTGTATTGAACTTCGATGTAGGAAGGGACGTGGGTAGTGAGCATCACCTGCGCAGAAGCGCGAACCGCAGTGTCCGAGTCGATCTCATCAATGATCCAAGTGGAGTTCACCATAACCCTGGCTCCCTTGTCCGCTTCGATTCGAATGCTGTGCAAACCAGTGGCTTTGGGCAACAAATAGCCGTGCCAATGCACCGAAAAGTAGTCTTCTGGACATGTTGCCACTGGACTTTCAGGCCAAATGATGTCCAACACCGGATCCACTCTCGTGTACTCAAAGAGTGCGAGTCCTTGATGTGGTCGATCATTGAGAAGTGAGACCAGGCTTTGAAATCCTGGAGTACGATAGTACCGTCCAATCAAACCACCACGAGCTGAGAGCTGTGTTACCACAGAGTAGGCGCCAACTTTGTTGATCTGCAAGGGAAAGTCATAGTTATCATCTACCAAGCTATAAGTGCCATCCACTTGCACGACAGGTGCAGTGGAGTCATCCATGTTGATAAACTCCGCCTTGATGAAAAGATCATTGTCCACCACCTTGTTACTGAAGGTGTCTCGAGGAACGCATTGGTACGGTGTTTGAATCCCTGCAATGATCTGCGAGGGAGTCGAGCAGTCGGTGCCATCGAACTTGGCAACTGAACTATTCACTTCGATCTCTGGTGTGGGTGTGTTGGAAATCTGGACACCAGCCAAGGTGATCTGCAAAGGATGCTTCCCAGCCAAGTGCGTTCCCACCTGAACTGTTACAGTCCCGTTGTTGTGATCCGTATAGTCCAAGGTGCTAGGACCAAAACGTCCCTGGAATAGAAGGTTCGGGGAGCTGCTCGTGCGATTGTTTCCAAACTGATCTCGTAGTTGCACCAAAGCTGGAACTGCCACACCCGCAAGGTAGCTGGACTGAACATCGTAGACCGCAGTGTTTGCTGGCGAGACTGCTGCTGGCTCCACAAACAAGGGAAAAGGACCCTGGGTCATGTTCAGCTGCGACAGCAGCTGTGACATCTCCAACTTTGAGATTTCCACACCGCCCACTTGAATGGACATGAGGCGATCACCGCTGACCGTTGGAGTCACCCGACAGTCATAAAGGCCAGTACTACCACTCGTTGCGGCTGTACAAACCCCATCATCCACCTCTGTCACTGGTGGTGGAGAGCTCACCCGGACAGTGATGGCATTGGTCGGTGTGGAAGCCAGAATGTTGCCATAGGCATCTCGAAGTTGTACTTGAAACGTGATCTCATCTCCAGCAACCGCAGTGCTGGGCGGCTTGGAACTCTCCGCCAGGCTCTTCGGGCCGTAGGCGGCGCTGGCCGGGTGGCCACGAAGGCTGAAGGGCGAATTGAACACGTTGCCGCCGTTGATCTTGATGAAGAGTTTGTGGTTTCCCTCCCGGAGGGCTGTGTATTTGATCTCATACAACCCCGCGCTCACATAACTGGATGTACCATAGAAGTACCGTCCAAACTCTGCACTGTTTAGGGCGGTGTCATCCAAGACGCTCATAGTCGTGAGAGTCCTGTAGGCTTCCCACTCGATGGATGCTGTCACATCACCCACCTCTTCATCCAGAGGATTGCTATAAGCATCTCGTGCTTGAACGAAGAAACTAGCTTCCGTTCCAGCTGTAAACTCGATGGAGCCCAAACCGGTCACAGTGGAGTCTGCTGAAGACACACGGCCAGGTCTTGCAATGAAATCAAAGGGACTGTCCTTGATGGGTCGGCCGTTCAAGGAGACAGCAACTCGATAGGTGCCAGCCACGTTTACCAGGTACTCCACTTGATAGAGTCCATCCATGGCATCTGGATTCACCGGTGCAGAGACCACCGTGAAGGTCACAGGACCGTTGAAGGTCACCTGGAACACTTCCTGGTTGCTTTTCAGCAAGTTGTCTGCCGTATCTTTGGCTTGGATATAGAAGGTGCGTGACTCTAAACATCTGGCTGCTGTGAGATATTCTCCATAGGCCACTGAATTGTCAGCATTCACTGTACCAGTGGCCACCTCCAATAGCACTGGTGCACCATTGATGATGGGCCCTCTAAAGAGCTTGCCAGGATTGATGAAGCCTCGCGGGGTCGAGAAGGAGGCCCACTCCAAACTGAGCGTGGCATTGCCGGCAACCTCCCTAAACTCCAGACGGATGGATGCCAACTCCCCAGCAGTCAAGGCAATGTTTCCCCAGAACTCCTGGCAACAGACATCCCATTTGTCGAAGACCATGACTCCATTCACCCAAAGCCTGGCAGAATCATCCGCATTGACGTAGAAGGTGTATGTCTCTGAATAGTCAGGCAGGACAAAACCTGTCCAACGCACTGAAACATAGTCCGAGGCATAGAGTGCCACAGCACCCAAGCCCCAATCGAAATTGATGTCAGGATCTTGTCTGGTAACCACTGGCATCCCATAGAGCCACTGGTTGTCCCAGTACTGACCAAGAAGACCTCCAGGTTCTATTGCTTGGACAAGCAACGAGTATAGACCCGCCTTTCGAAGCGTGTAGAAAAAACGATACATGCCACTGGAAGTGTCCACTGAATGAGTGCAACAAATCGGCTGGCCCAAGACATCCGGAGCATAGTTCGGATGAGGTGGTGCCACGCGCACACAAATGGTACCAGTAGAGTCAAGCTCACACACGTCATGGACCGACAAAATAAAGCGTCGGCCACCAACGATCTCATCCTGCTTTGTGACAGGATCCACCGCCCGGACTTGAGCGGTGTACGCTACGTCAGCACTCAAAGAGGTGGGAACACTTTCAGGCCGCGAATCGCTGGCAGCCATCAGATCCGAAATCCTCACCGAAGATGAAGTGTAACTGCTGAAGCCCACGCGGTTTTCAGCATAAACTCGGAAGCTGTACGTCAGAGATGCATGGAGGCCGGTGGCAATGAAAGTGAGTTTGGACGGTTGATTCGTACCATCATAGATTCGCTCCCAACTACCATCACCATTGGCCTCCATGTCCACGTGATAACCCAGGATGGGCGAGCCACCATTGGCTGGCACTGACCATAGAAGTTGGATGTTGTCTGATCCTACCTTCTCCAGTGCCGGTGTGATCCCTTGCCACTCCGGGACACCAGCGCTAATGAAGTTCACTATTTCACTCCGAGGACCTGCAAGCCCTGTAGCATCAATACCACGTGCTTGGAATTGATAGTGTCTGTCGACTTGTAAACCAGTCACTTGTACAGCTACCTCGCAAGGTCCTCGATAGACCTCAAAGCGAGGCTCATCTCCGACGCCGCTATCTCGAAAGAGTTCACACTCGAAAGCATCAGTTGTGGCTTTCAGGTACAAGGTAATTTCACCTGCCAAAGAACTGACACGCGTTGGAGCAATGCCAGTCCCAATAGGTGTCACGGCTTGCTCCTGTAGCAGAAGAACTAGGACGGTCAGGAGCCAACGCAAGTTGCCAAGAGCCAGGGCCGGTCTGGAAAGAGTGGGTAAAAAGCCCCCGCATCTCCCCATCGTCCACTGGCTCAGTGCTGCTCCCTTTTTTTTCCGCGCTCGCTGCGCCTATAGGCCTCGAGCACTGCTGAGGTTGGGAAGAGGCCTAACCTCCCACCTCCAACGCTTGAG
>ERZ1738538.5-NODE-13-length-19064-cov-12.203798_pt1 | contig 19064 bp, 1 predicted proteins | sample MGYA00581730_ERZ1738538 | MGnify/ENA primary metagenome ERZ1738538 (study PRJEB40740, sample SAMEA7388105) | Antillogorgia bipinnata | biome: Marine coral reef biome; feature: Environment associated with an aquatic invertebrate; material: Seawater | host... | reverse complement strand
AGCCATGAACATAGCCATGAACATAGCCATGAACATAGCCATGAACATAGCCATGGCTATATCTGTGGCTATATGCATGGCTATATCTGACTATTCCGTGGTATCCGTGGCTATATCGGTGACCAGCGTTAAAAGAGCAAATTAAATCATTAGGTAAGTTAAGTTTAATTGCATTTATACACAAGCATATTTTTCAAATACAGTACTTGGCGCACTGATAACTGATGTTTCTTCTCGGTTGTCGGTAAAATTGCGATTTCGTGGTTTTGCAGTTGTTTCTATACCTTTCACCTTTAAAGATCCACTTCATGCGCAAAACGGTTTTTAAAATATATGTTGCCCTTATTGCGTTTAATGAAAAATAGGGAAGTTTAGATTCGCAACAGCTTTGAAATCTAGTACCACTACGAGATTTGTTTTTTCGATATTCTGGCAATCAGCATTCAGAAACGTTTTTTCACCTTTTTATTTACATACTACATCTTTGTACGCATGGTCGAGTCGAAACATGCACAGCTGTAAGTAGTCGTAGTAGAATTTCGTAGCCGTCGAGAATCTAAAGTTCCCTAATATAATTTCAAAACCAACTCTTGACATACGCTGAGAAGCACAAGAGCTACATACACATTTAGATTTAAAAATAAGTTCGTTTGCTATTGGGGGACTTCATTCATAGGACAGCCAGTCGTCTTAGCCATGTGGCTGTAAAATCTAGACGTGCGTATCAGCTATAGACACCCGCCGCAATTCTAGTTTATCTGTTCTCATGGCGTCTTGCTTTTGTTCCACTACGTCACTTTTCCCATCATGCTCCCCAGGCAGAGTCTCTCCAGTCTTTAGAGCGCGCACCAAATCATTTAAATCTTCAGATAATTCTTCTTCCTCCATTTCAACGACATCATCGTTAGTTTCATCACCAAGCTTCATACCATTATACGAGTCATAAAGTGGGTTTAGTTGAGCCAAAGGAGCGTCGTTAAAATCTCGACGGCTACCTTTGGGTGTGGCACCATCGTATTCAAAATCATCCCACTCGTTCCCTTCAGGTGGTGACAAACGAAGATCAGATTTTGCCTGACTGTTTACACTCTGTGCATCATACATTACAGGTCTCTCTGCATAGTAATCAGTGGGCGAAGGATTACGCAACGATGGTGAACTCGCATGTAGGAGGTATGTTTCGTTGCGATATTTTTTACGACATTGGTTGCGCAACACGAAATACACCATGAACACATATAGTCCAGTGAATACATCAAATATGGCAAAGAATATTGCGAGCCACAACTTTCCAAAAGCTAAATGTAGTCCACCAAATAACCACGTCATGGTGATGGCAAAAAAGACGATCCACAAATGCATCACCTCTTTGATATTATGATGTCCCCTGAAGATATCATCGTAAAGTTTCCATTGCAATGTCACTTGATATGCTTGCGCCATCACCACACCAACAGCGAGCAGGAAAAGAAGAACTGGAGCCAAAACACTCGCCAGTACACCATACGCATTTGGTATAAAACACATATCGCCATTGTTGTGAACATCTGCGTAAGTTTCAGTGATATCCCAGTCGTAAACTGCATGGGTAATTATGACGTACAGAGCGATGCACAACACAGGAATACCCCAGCCAAGCATGAAATAGAGAATAAATTTTCGATCTGTATGTTCGTCATTTAGAACCAAAATCCTCCACAAGTTACAGCACTGTACAAAGATCCAACAGAAGTGAGCAAGAAGAAAGTAATGGATTAAAATTCCTAACGCTGTACATTCTTCTGGTTTGTCCGTCAAATCTGGGCTGATATAAGCTGCTACTATGACCAGTAAATGTAAGGCGAAACCAGCAAAGAACATATGCATGAGTAACTTCGCTGAAAATGTGTTTTCCAACGAACATGTATAATACGAAATCATCACCAGGAAAAATGATATCATACAGATGAACGCAGCAACATAAAAATAAAATTCATAACCGACACGATCGTCACTTTGAGCACGAACTGCGAAGTTTGAGAAATGTTTACATTCACATTCTACATACTCGTCTGACTCCTCCTTGACTGAACAGATTGTGCTGTCCCAAGTTTCTTTATGCCATTTCAAGCATTCAGCTCCTCTGGGTGTAACTCGTCTCTCACCAGTGTAAATTCTATAATATGATGAACCTTGCCCAGGGTTTGTCTCAGACGAGTTTTTCACAGAAGTTGACAATACTCGATCATTCAAAAGATCTTTATTGTCTCTATTAAACCAATGTGAGGTTTCGTATTCGATGAAGTGAACATCAGCGCATTTTTCTGACTGCCCAGCAGAATTCATAGTTTGATAAATGTTTGAGGGGTAGGTAAAGAAGTTCTTTGATGAGCTTGATTTTATGATGAGATTATTAACATTTTTTTCGTGTCGCCGTCGTCCTTCCACTGTTGCATATTTCCCAGTCTTTTTAACAACTGTCGTTCCAGGACACGCTTGGCCATGAAGTAAAGCAAAAGCATATTTTACAAATGGTTGAGTAAGTTGCGATTTCCCTTTGAAATCCACACGCTCGGGATTCAACAACGCGTCAAAGACATTCATAAAAACATCGCTCAGTTCACTTGTCATTACTCGGTCTTTTTCATCAACTCTTCGCCCCAAATCATCCAGAATTGTGTTAAGAACATCGGCCGTGATTGAAACATGGCTAACTGTCAATGTTTCCTGACTTAACTTTGTAGATAAAGAATTAAGAATCCTCGTCATATCATCGTTTGATAGAGGAGTCTTGAGGGAATCAGATCTGAGTTTTAAAAATTGTGTTGTTCTTGCAGTGTTGGAGATGATTACCATTGTCTTGGAAAATTCTTCACTCACCCTAGCGCCGGCCGTAATGTTAAAAAGCGTCACATTAAATGCCTTGGGGTACGCTGTGTCGGACGCTGAATTGGGAGTTAACTGGACCACAATTTCCTTGTCTGGCGATCTCTTTCCATGTTCAAAGACAAGAACTCCTCGTGTTGTTGTATAGTCTTTATTTTCTATCGCACGATTTATTACTAAATCATTTTCTGTGTATTTCTCAGGCAGCATACTAGTGATGTAAGAAACACTAACTCTACCATTGGTACCCTGTGCTCTTGTGATGCTTAGTGCCACTAACGTGCTCGATGTATCAACCGCGACATTTCTTGAATCTGAACTAAACATAATCAAGCCAGCTGGATCATCACTTGCTAATACCGTCACAATGACCATGTTTGCTGTAGAGTCAATCACAGCTTCAGAAGTATCAACCAATGAGACTAGTTTGACCGTGAAATTGCTTTGTAGTTCAGGTTCATTATCTTGCCTTAATTTCAAACGAAGTGTCTTCGTTGTTTCACCAGCAGTAAACGTGAGTGTCCCTGACGCTTCTTCAAGATTTTCCTTCGAGTTTAACGCCTCCCATCTAACCTTCGCTGTCCCCAAATTGTTGGTGCGTGTAACCTTAATCTCTCCTGTCGGTTGCTGATCTTCGTCGAGCGAGAGCGTGCTTGTTTCGAAGGAGATCCTGCCATTAAAAAGATCGTTGCCAGCAATTTTGACAACAGTCCAACTCTGTCCTGCTAGAGAACCACCTCCAGTTGGCTCTGAGAGGTAGATAAAAATTTCCTCGTCCACCTCAGGAACGGGATCATCAATAATACGAAGCTGAACTGTCTGATTCTGGCCATTTGAAGGCGTAGGAACCTCGCTCTTAAATGTAAGCCTTCTATTCAAGGAGAAGTAATCATCGCCAACCGTAGCAACGCTTGACCGTTCTCGTTTACGAAGAACATCACTTATATCCTCTCTTGCTCTGGACGTCCACGACTCTCCTCCACCAATAGTTCTCACTAGTACACCAACATCCCCATATGTACCGCCAGTCCGTGATACAATGACGTCGACCACGCTGACATTTTCTTGTACAGTGACCGAGTTAGCAGCAAAGGAGAAGATGCCATGTGGGCTGTCATCATCTTCAATTGTAATGGTGGATGTTTTGTTCATGCCCAGCCGTGCATTTGCTCCAGTCACACCAGTCAACTGTACACTGAATGTTTCATCAAGCTCCGGTAAGTTATCGTTGATTATGCTAATTCTTATCTCCTTGCGATATTCACCGTCCACCATAGTGAGCGAAGATGAAGTTTCGACGTAATCTTGGTTTGCCACAGCTGTGGATGTGCGTCGTGTTGAGTATGCGACTTGGGAAGTTCCCAGAGTGCTGAACAGTCGGTATACAGTCACAAGAGCTGTATTGTTTTCCTTCACAATAATGTTCTGTGCATCCATCGCAACAACAAACACGCCACCAGGTTCAACGATACTGGTCTGCGCACTCTCATCAATCCGTGCTCCACCACGCACATCCCGGGGGGTTGTGACACCAGCAAGATGTACAGCATAAACTATCTTTTGCTTTGGGACCAGTACTGGCGTTACCTGAACACTGAACTCCAAATCCCTGACATTTCCATGGAAGGTTAGACTAGACGCCGAAGGTTCAACTTTTCCCTTCGTAAAACCAGTATATTCATTCTCAGGGAATCCACTTGATATTGACGCCGTTACGTTACCATAGAGACCATCACGTGTGACAATAACACGAGGAACGCGATCATCTCGGTTTACCATCAGCGCTGTGTAGCCATCTTTGAATTTCACCATTGAGTTCGCAGCGATGTCCGGAACAGGAATGTTGACCGTTGAAGCAGATGAGATTAAGGATGGAGGGATTTGAGTCTCTCCCTCTCCTTGATAAACCACGTTTACCAGGGTTAAGGTAAAATGAGACGAGGAAAACAAGAACGTGTTCTCATCCAGAACGATGGATTGTGTTTTATCATTTTCGCCATTCCTTATGAGAACAAATCCATTCAACGAGCTTGGATAGTTACGGGAATAAAGCAACTGATAATTCACCCGCACATCACCAAATGCGCCATCTGTTCTCTGGATTGTAAATCTTAAAACACGGCTAAGATCATTCTGAACTATGATGCGTTGAGTGTTTGAAGCAATACGAAATCTTCCATGAGGATTGTCACTCGCTCTTATCGTGACGGTAGCGTTGCTGAGTCTTGTGTCGATGTCACCGCCACCACTGGCTGACACAAGAGATATTGTAAATGTCTCATCTAGTTCTGGATTATCATCATTCCTCACATCCAGTCTCACCTGTTTACTTTGTTCATTAGGAAGGAATATTAACGTCCCTTCAGTGTTTACAAAATCTGATCCACCAGAATGAGAAAGCGCCCATTTCACCTCAACTGTTCCTTCACGTCCCTCTTTCCTATCCACAGTTAACAAGACTGGTCCACTGGTGTCCTCACTAACAGTCTTCTTAATGGAATCACTGGAGAATCCAAACAATCCATTGGGCATTCCATGTTTCAGAATGATCACTGTGATATTCTGTGTTAAACTGTCAATGGAAGCACTGCCCGTAACTTCAGTTATCGAGATATGAAAATGTTCCTCCACCTCTCTAGTGTGCACGAAGGGCCAAACACTAAACTCACAAATTTTTGGTCCAAACTCGTTCATTTGGAAGGTAAGCTCGTTTCTGTTGGGATTGATATCGTCAGTGATAACACCAGTGCTTGGAAATATCATAAAGACGCGAATAATGACTCGTACGAAGCTTCTAGCCCCACCAATCCGAGCCACACCAAGCTTTAAACTTCGCGTTCTATTTGAATTTGGCAACACAAGACGAGTTTGATTAACAAATCCGAACAATCCATGAGGATTATCACTAGTTTCAAGAATTATCTCCAGACTCCTGCGAGGGCCCAGCCTTGCACCGCCACTAACAGAAGTTAGATCAAGTCGAAATGATTCTCTGTCTTCCGGCATGTCATCATCTAACAATGGTATGGTAAGATTGGAGATTCGCTCTCCATTTCTAAAGGTGATTTGTCCATCGGAGAAAATGTAATCCTGTCCATACTCTGCTGTGATGTTGGTTACGGTGTATTGCACTTGAATGGAACCAAACACACCACCTGTTCTCAGGACCGATACAACAACCCTCTTATCGTGTTCATGCACAACAAGTCTGGACTGCTTGAACTCAATCACTCCATGAGCATCATCATTCTTTAAGATGCTAAACACCACTCTATTTTTTGGGCCAACTTCAGGTGGCATGTCCACTTGCAAGCCATTCATGTAACCATAGTTGATATATCTCGACGTAACGAGCTGAATATTGCCCAAACTAACTGTGAACGTCTCTAGTAACTCTGGCGCAGCTTCGGCAATTATCGAGACATTGATTGAACCATAATCTTTCTTATCTTCAATAGTCAATACTTTTGGTGATATTTCAAAATCACTTCCTTCATTTGCGCTTGATGAGGCGACGTTAATCGTGATCAGCAGTCTCCCAGTGTGTCCTTTACTACGAATAACGTCTAACTTCACGTGGCCAATATCTTCTGAAACGTTGTACGACGTTGCTCCAACAAAGTCGATGATGCCGTATGGATGATCGCTTGACACAACAACAATGGACGCCTGTGATGCTGATTGGTCGATCCGTGCATCACGTGTTCCAACTAGACGCAGGGTGTAGTTCGCAGTCTCCTCGGGATATGTATCTTGTTTCACCTGCAGAGTAATATTTCTCATTCTGACCCCATTAGGAAACATCATCGTTCCTTTTGTCACATTGAATGTCTCAGCCACTTGACCTGACACAGCATCATCTGATGTTAGTTCCCAGTCCACTGGAACTTCTTCATATGCACCAGCTTGACGAATAATGCTGACTACAACTTGACCATTATAACCCATCATATCAGGCTCACCAACATACACCAATGAGGTGGCGGAATCTACAGACATAACACCATAACCATCATCATTAGCATCTATTAGTATTCTCACTTTTCTCTCGCTACCAATGACACCACCATTATCAGCTGATACCAAATAACAGTTGTACACTTTATTTCCCTCTGGAATGTCATCATTGCGCGCTCGTATACGGATAACTTGGGTAGTGACGTTATCGTGAAAAGTAAGCGTGCCATTGGCTGGAGAGATATCAGGGAAAGCATCAACACTGACATTCCAAGAAACATGAACCTCTCGGAAACTGCCTTGTAATCTCACAACAGTCAGAGTAATTTCACGACCTTCTTCAATCAGAACAGTATCCGCAGGTGAAAACTCAAATACTCCATACGGTTGATCGCTGGCTCGTATTTCAACCGTGACTTCGCGATTCGCTCCAAGTTTCGCTCCACCAATTGGTTGCGTCATTTCTAACCGAAAACGTTCGTCAACCTCCGCTGTATCGTCGTCAGTGATATTGATAACCAAAACACGAGAGGTCTCATTAGCCTGAAATACTATTTCGCCTTTTGTGGGATTGTAGTCATTATCGTTAACTGTAAAGGGTACAAGACGGTACTCAAAACCAACAACCCCATATGTACCCCCGGTGCGCACAATCGGTATTCTTAGCATGCCAATGTCCTCGTTAATCCTGATAATCCCCGTCCTGGGATTTACAAGGTGACTGATGTTGAAGTTCAGTTCCCCCCGGCGGTTGTCGTTCTCGGAGATCACGACTTTGGCTGTTTGACTGGCCGGATTTATACGCGGAGAATTTTCAGGGGGGAGAGTGTATGGATGAAGAAGTCCAACTGCAGTTATGTTGACGTAGAATACTTCGTTTATCTCCGCGTTGTTGTCATGAATGACATGAATTGAAATATTCGTCACGTTGACACCATCAGCCATTAAAACTTCTCTGATCACCGGTATAAAGTCCTGATTTGGCAAGGCTGGTTTCTCGTTTAAAGAAACGTTTGTTGTAGCCACAACTGTACTGTATGACACCTTGATATCCCCAATTGTTCCTATCAGCCTCTCGATAACCAGCTGAACCGTACTGTTGGTTGCTTCTGATTCTTGAGCGAGAATATTTGTCCGTTTCCATCCCACAATGCCATGGGGTTCATCATTAGCTCGTATGACGACAGTTGATGTTGACAACGCTGAGTTGATCGTTGCTCCTTGATTTGGCACGTTTGAACCATTCTTTATCAAAGACGTCAAACTCACTTTAAAAACTTCATTAACCTCAGGCACATCGTCCGCAACAATTGTCAGATTAATTGCCTTCCTTGTCTCGCCTGCCATGAACACGATCTTGCCTGACGCTGGGTGGATATCATTGTCACCATGACGAACACTGTCATTAGTGTTAGCAGTACTGTTCCACATCACAATAACCTCCCCATAACTCCCTTGTTCCCGTAATACATGCAAATGCAATACCCAATCACGTGATCTTTCTTTAACGACTACATAACCAGAAGCCACTGCGAACTGAATACGGCCATATGGACTCCCATTGGATAAGATATTCACTTCTAAGTTACCGTTTGGACCAATCACAGAGCCGCCAGTAGCGTTGGTAAGGGAAACCATGAACGACTCGTCCGGCTCGGAAATAGAATCGTTAAAGATTGTCACGTAGAAACTCAGTTCTGTGTCCCCATTATTAAAGATCAATTCGCCTTTCCTTGGAATGAAATCAGCTTGTGCGGAGACCATAGCAGAATAAAGTAAGCGTGACTGACCAGTGGATTCCATAGCGACAGCCAATAAATTGACATTACGGTTCACAGAATCTTGCAGTGTGATTGGTTGAATATCTTCAGCGCCACTTTCAGTTACGTTCGTGTTAAATTGAAAGTTTGATGTGTGACTGTCCCATTTCCAGAGCTGTGAACGACCTTCTGATGCAGTACTAACCAGGAAAACTTCTTCATTAATTGAAAACTGTTTCACAGACTTTGCATTATTGATATGAACCTCTTGATGCAAAACGAATGTTCTATTATTCCATTTATACAAAGCTGGCGATGCACGAGAATTGACAAACAGTAGAAAATGATCTCCATTTAACACGAAGTACTCTACTCCAGCGGCGCCATTCGTACTAATTTCTGGTAGAAGTACAAACTGATCGTTCTTCCATTCAAAAATGACGGACTTGCTGCGGTAGTTACTGTTCACACTGTCGTAAAAACTGGAGATGGCGAGAAACTCACTATTATTTATTGTAAAAAGTGAAAGGCCTGAAGCACCCCGGCAATTTAAGCCTGACCCGTGTTCAACGAAACTTCCATTAGACCATTTGTAAACCTTTGAAAGTACAGCAGTATTACCAGTATTATCCTTCATGTTTGCAAAGATAAGATACGAATCTCTACTCCCTTGAGGTCTGAAAAATTTCACATCTGACGCTGCTTTGGTAGAAATATCCTGGTAATGCGACACGGAACCATTTTCAAACATCTGATATATTGTCGAAACAACCTCATAGTTGTTTCTCGAGCCATGATTCGCTATCGCAATGTAATACTGACCGTTGATTTGAAACGACTCAAACTCAACTGCATTGTTGGTTTTGATATTCGTAACATGGGTAAACACTCCTTGCCAATAAAACAACGCTGAAGTGATGTACACGTCATCGTTGGCATGGGAACCACCAGATCCATTACCAGCACTAAGTAATAAATATTCTTTATCATGCGCAGAGAAGGAATACCATTTTCGAGCATTTTGTGTCTTGAAACTTTGAAACACTCCGAACTGCATGATAGGTCCTTCAGAACTGTCAGCTGTCTGAGAAATTGTGTGATAATCCACCGTAATGGTTCCGTACGTTCCTTTACGACGAAGAACTTTGATTTCAGCGTATCCAATTGTCTCTTCAATATTCAGTGTTTGCGGGGCAATAGCAAACTCAAGCTCACCATAAGGCTCATCGTTTTCACTGACAGTCAGCCATGCTTGACTAGGAGGTTTCAATTCACCACCACCTCTTACGACGGATAAGGCAACTAAGAACCTTTCCTGCTTTTCAGGAACATTGTCGACAACAGTTTCAACAACAAATGATTTCATTCGCTCGCCATCTTTAAACAACACCGTACCATTCGAGTCTTTAAAATCCACACTTGCAGTAAGATTAACAATGGTCCAGCCAATAACCACCTCGCCTATGGTACCATTTTCACGTACAACTGTAAACCTTGCACTAGTAGTACCAACATGTCGGCTACCAGGTTCATCAACTGTCATACCTAAAGATCCCTGACTGAACCTAAATAATCCATTGCCTGCGTCGTTTACAAGTATAGTGACCTCAGCAATAGAGTCCAGTTTTCCCAAAAGTGCTCCACCGCTCGGCGATTTCAAGTGAACCTGAAATCGTTCATTATCCTCGGGTATTTTATCATCATTAATAAATACAGTAATATTCTGTTCTCGTTGTCCGACGTGGAATTCCAAACTTTCTTCTCCACCCATCTCAAGACTGTCGTAGACGCTAAAATCATTTTCATCGGCGTTTAAACGTCTGATATAGTAACTCACCGTTATGTCACCATACGTGCCCTGAGTTCGTAACACAGTCAAGTTGAATGATGTGATGCTCTCCGCTACGCTGACTTTTGCAGGAGAGAAAACCAGAATGCCAAATGGTCCATCATTTTTTTCAATCTTCACTTCTGATGTTAAATATTGGCCAAGACGTGGAGGTGTGAATGTTTCATTGCTTATCGAGGACTTATTGACCAGCTCAACGTTGGTAATATTCACTACGAAATATTCGTCCAATTCAGCCAGGTTTTCGTCGACTATACGCAGAGAAATTGCTCCGACACTTACGCCATTATTGACAAGTATTGAAGAGGTGTTGACGAGCACGTCTGTACCTACGGCTGCAAGTCTTTCATCGGAAGACAGTGAATGTAGACTACCGTTTATAATGGTAAAGTGAAGACGAACTGTACCTATGTTTCCAAATAACCTTGCAACAGATAGCTCGACGACATTGTCGCTCTCTTCGACAGAGACCCGTCGTGAACTCTGCTGAAATTCAAGAACTCCATGTGGCTCATTGCTGGCTGCCACCGTCACTGTAGCTGTAGCCATACGAGGGTTGATCTCCGCTGCGCCAGTTTGAGAAATACTTGATGTCACGGGATTGCGAAGAATGACTTGAAACTGTTCGTCAGTTTCCGAGGTGTTGTCCGCTATCACTTGTGTTCGTATGTAGGTGGAGTTTTGACCCTCTTTAAAAAGCACTGTTCCTGATGTTTCATTAAAGTCCTTTGTAACATTCTGTCCCTGAATGAGCCAATCAACAGTCACCTTACCCGCCGCAGGAGGCGTCCTGACCACTTTAAGATTAATCATTTCACCTTCCTTCACAACGACCGCCTGAGACATCAAACTGAAACCAACATAGCCCGCAACTACGTCATTGGCCTGAATGATGATTGTCACATTGTTTCCAATCCCTTGCGCTACTGATGCGCCAGCAGTCGGGTTGACCAACTTTACGATAATCGTCTCATCAGGTTCAGGAATGGTGTCACCGTTGATGATTAATGAAAAAGACTTTGTACGGTCACCGGGTTGGAACTTATATATGGGGCCATCTCCTCTGAAATCTTGCTTCTCACGAGCTGTGCTTTTCGGAGATAACATCACCGTTACGGAGACGTCACCAGTTGCACCTCCCTGTCTACGAACTTCAAGGTTCACAGGCAATCCTGCTGTTTCGTTGACAACAATAACACTTTGATTTCTTTCTCCACACACTTTAAACAATCCATAAACGTAATCATCGTCTTCGATCGTTACATTAACACTAGACTGTAAACCTAGGCGTGGTCTTGATGATATTCCAGTTTGTACGAGTTCAACGTACTCCAATATCACTGTAAAGTACTTCCTAAGTTCGGGTCTGACGTCACCAAGAATGACGACATCAACTGATGACGTATTTGATCCGTCCATAATATTGACGCTCGCGTTAACCACTGGTATGTAGTCTTGATTAGGAATGGCAGAAGACGGTGAGACGTCTTGTACCGTGCTGTAATAAACTTTTAGATCACCATGTGTGCCTCGTTTGCGGACAATTGGAATATGAACAGTGATGTTGTGATCACTTTCGTGTACAGTATAACTGTCTTGATTGAATTCAATCACACCATGTGCTTCGTCATTAAGGAGAATTGTTACATTGGCTTGACGTCTCACTGGGTCCAGTTCATCTTTTCCTTCAGTTATGCTCAGACTAACTGACAACACCTCGTTGATCTCTGGGATATTATCAGCCAGAATAATGATCTCAAAACTCGTCATGTTTTCTCCAGGAGGAATAAGACCGCTCCCGCGAGTCTGACGTACGTCTTTTGTTGGCAGTCTCCCAGACAACGTCACCTCCCAAGTGAACTTAACAACACTCAAGGTACCATAACCATACTGACGTATTACATCAAGTTCAACCACTTGGTCACCACTGGATGGTTCATTGACGAACTTATTCAACGAGGACAAACTAAAACCTAATAATCCATAGGGATAATCATTTTCTTCAATGGTTACCACACATATTGAAGGAGAGCCAATAACTACGTTTCCATCGTTGGACAAAAGACGAACACTAAACGTCTCATTGAGTTCAGGAGTATCATCATTTATGATAGATATTGGTACTGCCGCAGTTCGCTGACCATCTGAAAGTGTGACCTTGCTGGCGTTGATACGATAATCTTTTCTAGGATCGCTTTCCCTTGGTGTGACTTCAATATCCACAGTTATCTGGCCAAATGCTCCTTCACTTCGCAAGACGTTCAGAAATGCTCCTTTGATATCTTCAGTCACGACAACTGCAGAAGACGACAGACGAACAATCCCACTGGCATTGTCGTTTCTTAAAATCACCACTCGAACAAGTCGTTCTGAACCAATTCTTGGAAAACCGACAGCTGGATCTTGGCGTCCAATTAACGTCACTTTTGTCAAGTTCACAACAATAGTCTCGTTATCCTCCGGCATGACATCATCCATTATCGTCAGTACGAAACTTCCCGATGTTTGGTTCGGCTGGAAGTCAACAAAACCGCTGACAGGACGAAAATCTCGATTCTCTTCCGCTCTGTTATATATTACGTCACTTACTGTGACATTATGGGCCACGCTCGTGTAGTACACGCGTGCTATACCCACAGTTCCCCGCTGTCGTACTACATGCACGGTTACATTTCTATTGCCTTCATCAACAGTAAGGAAAGCGGGCTTAAATTCAAATACTCCATACGGATCGTCATTGGCCAGAATGGTGACGTTTGATACAAAACCACGTGATGACAAGTGACCTCTGCTAACGTTAACCAGGCGCACAAGGTAACTTTCCGTCAATTCAGGGGACAAATCATTTCGAGCGACGACTGAGAACGCAGAGCTTCTCTCGCCAACTTTCATGAAAACCTGACCACTGCTCGGCGACAAATCACTACCAGCATTTTCAATCTCCCAGCCAATCATAATGTCTCCCAATGTTCCACCTGACCTCTGAACTTCAAGGTGGACGGTTTCACCTTCCATCACAGATTTTGCAAGTGAGGAGGATGTGAAGTTAATAACACCAAAAGCATCGTCACTTGGCTCAATGACAATGATTGCAACACCACCTGCGCCGATTTCAGCTCCTTGCGTGGGATCGTAAAGCTGAACTTGAAATGTCTTGTTTAGTTCAGGTTTGTCATTATCAATAAGAGAAATATCAATACTTGTGTGTAGCTCTCCAGCAGCAAGTGATACAGTACCAGCATCCTCGACGTAGTCCACGCCAGCTTTAGCGGTAAGTGGCTCCATCTTCCACGAACATTGAATATTGCCTAATATTCCTTGTGCTCTCTCAATATACAGTTTAAACGTTCCTATATTTTCTCTGACATTCATTCTGAACACATCACTCAACGACGAAATATTTCCATTTCTAGGAATTCTACTGGCAAACTGTAGCAAGCCGTAAGGTGCGTCATTTTCCTCTACAGTAATATTTGCCATCGAGAACATTGGATTGATACTGGCTCCGCTTGTTGGAGTACTTTCGCCTTTCCCATCATTTGACTGAGCCGAAACCAAACGCACTTCAAATCTTTCTTGTAATTCAGGCAGGTTGTCGTTCAGCACGGAGATGGTAAGGGTCTTCTTCATTTGTCCATCAGCAAAAAGTAACGAACCAGAAGGCTGAACAAAATCATCAGAAGCTTTTGAACCATTTTCACGTAAGACCACCCAGTTCACTGTCACCTCACCACGGAAACTGAGAGTTCTCTGAATTTCAAATGAGATATTACCAGCGGCTTCCAACACCGTCCTCGACAATGATTGGACAGATGTAAATGCAAATAAACCGTTTGCATTATCACTCTTTAAGACTGTTAACCTAGCTCTTGAATTACTTGGGTCATCTATGTCAGCGCCACCACGACTGCTGACCAAAATCACAGAATACACTTTCTCGTCTTCAGTTAAGGCATTATCGGTGGTCGTCAAGGCAACAACCCGTGACGCAAGAGATTCTGGGTAGTCAAGATATCCATTGATGGGTGTGACGTCTGAGACTGGATTCGCAATGACATTCACTTCACTTTCATTAAGTGTTTTGGTAAAGATCTTAACATCCTGAAGCAGACCTTCAAATTGATCAATACCTGGCCTTGAGACCCCGAGGTATAAAACTCCTTCGCCGTCACTGATTTCGTTAAACTTTATTGTGCTGTTAGTTCCAATGTGCTTGCTGTCGTAATAAAATGAGACTCCAGATTCCCAGTCCACAGCAACCATGACGTTATGCCATTTATCATCCAGCAGTGTTCTGCCAATATCCTGCGACGCAGTGATAGTCTGACCACCTGTGACCAAGAGTTCTACTCTCAGAGTGACACTTCCATTGGTATCAATCATAAGTCTGTACGCCACATTTCCAGAGTCGAGAACTTTGACAAGAATAGTCCCGGAATGACCAGCTTTAGGTCGCAACCATGCACTGACTGTGAAGCCTTCTCTAGAAGGAACTGTAGAAAGTGATTCTACAACAGCATACGAACTGTTAACAGCGCTGAATTTTAATGCATAGCTGCCTGTATTTGGTCTTTTCTCCTGAATATTGTCAACAATTTTTGCTCCCACTATCTTGCTTAAGAATACGAGGTCCCATACATCACTTAAATTTGCTGCGCCGTCAGCTTTGTAGATACACCACGATACCCCTACATCCCTGTCTTTTCCGCGCTTTCTAAGAACAGTCAAGTTTGCTGTTGCTTCAAACTCGTACCCAGGCTTTGTGTCTTCAGCAACACTCACGTCCAGAGAATATTGCGCAAACGCAAAGAGACCATAAGGATTGTCATTGGTCGGAATATGAATATGTGCAGTTGTCAGATTGGAAGCTAGCTTACCACCAGGACCCGGAAATCCTCCTGTAACATTTTCAAGAACAACTTCAAAATATTCCCCGTACTCTGCCAGATCATCAGACGATACTTTCAATACCAGGTCCTTGCTCTGATTAAGATCTTGGAATACTAATGCGCCAGATGTTTCGTCGAAATCACCAGATCTCAAGGCATGACGGGAACCATTAGAAAACACTTGATAAATCTGCCAGAGAACACTGACTCTTCCAAATATACCACGGTCTCTTACAACCTTGAAGCTTACAGAGTCTCGCTCATTTGCAGTTTTATTCAACTCAGAATTTCCATCGAAATGAAATATGCCATTAGGGTCGTCATTGGCTGCTATGGTAACTACGGCAACCGTATTACCATAAATAGAAGTATCTCCAGTTGATGACGTCAGCACGATGGTGAAGTTCTCATCGGTTTCCGGTTTGTCATCATCCGGGATATTCACTGACAATGTCTTCTGTGTTTCCCCGCGGGTGAACAGGATTTGGTGAGAGACGGGATTATAATCTTGATCACGTGACGTAGCAGAACCATCTTTTGTTGTGTAGTTGACACGTATGGCTTCGCTTGTCCGTCCACGACGTAGGATAGTAAACGTAGCCTGACCACCTTCGTCGACCCGCACGTGGGTTGGGGCTGCAAATTCGATAGCATCATCGTTTCTAAGAATTGTCAGCAGTGCCTCACGAGGGTTGCCAAGTTTGGCGCCACCGTCTGCTTGGGTAAGCGTAAGGGTAAAGTTTTCATTCAGCTCTGGAATCTCATCTTCTAGAGACAAAATCTCTAAAATTTTAAACTTTTCTCCTTCTCTGAATCCTACTTTACCAAACGTCGGTGAAACATCCAGAGCCGAGCCAGAACTGGAAGTAACATTCCATGAAATGCTGATGTCACCAAACACACCACGCTGTCGTTCAAGCACAAACCTTGCTGATGTTCGATCACCTTTGCTTTCAGCAATATAAAGCGACGTGTTAGCAAATACAATTATCCCATTCGCATCATCATTGGCCAGTATGGTGACATTGAACTCTGTGGGATTACCCAAAGTGCCTTGCTTGTCCGCCGGACCAAACGGGAAAAGACGAAATATCAACCTTTCATTTGTCTCCGGAATATTGTCGTCTTTGACATGAAAAGTCTTCGACTTTCGTTTTACGCCCTTATCAAAGGTCAATACGTGTTCTCCTGAGATGAAGTCGTCCTTTCCGTTTGTTGTTCTGACTTGAACCCAGCGTTCATCCAAATCTCCCCCAACTCGCTCCACAGTGACAGTCAGCTGGTTATTTACATTTTCAGAAAGAATGCTTTTGTCAATGTTGGCAAATTGGAAAACCCCTCCGGCGTTGTCGTTTCTTAAAATGATCAAGACTAATTCAGAAGCTCCGGATTGTAATTTCTGGTTGGATTCTGAAACGTTACGTAACTGAATGATAAACCTTTCATCAAGCTCTGGTGTGGTATCAGGAAGAACTTCAAGCGTAATGTTCAAAGAACTTTGACCTTTTTCAAAAACCAAGCTTCCACTTGTCGGGCTCAAATCCGAACTTGTTTTGACACCAACAATATTCCACAGTAGGCTTGCTCTGAATAAAGTTCCATCGCGAAATACTGCCAGGTTAATTTCTTTCGGTTGACCATTTTCTGGTTCTGTGACAGTGACTCTGGTCTTCTGAAATCCTATCTCACCATTGGCGTATTGTGGATGAACTGTGAGGTTTGCTGTCATGCGCAATCCAAAACGAGGCGTTCTCGGTGGTACTACTGTATCATCAGGTTGTTCAAGCTTCAATGACGTCAACTTAATTCTGAAAACAGAATTAGCTCGAATGAATCCTTCCCTTGAAATATTCAAGCTAACACCCACATTGCTTTCACCAGGTGAAAATGAAACTGTGCCAGAGGTTTGGATACCAATACTGGCAGCATGGTCGGTACCATCAACAGCATGGTATGTCACAACATAACCAACAGATACTGCACCTAACATTCCCCCACTTCTTGAGATTGCAAAGTTAACCATCCGAGGTCGACTGGTCAGACTTAACGTTTGATATGTATCATTTGCGAAGCCAAACTCTCCATAAACGTCATCACTATCCCTCACAATAACCTTCTTCGCTCTTCTGGAAGGATCATTTGTCATCCTTCCACCAGAGGTTGAAATCAACTCCACCACAAACCAAAATGCTTCTTCAGGTACCATATCATCTGCTACAGTAATATTCACCATCTTTTGTCGTTCACCATCACCGAATGTAACAGCACCATGCAAGGGTGAAATTTGCTTTGACAGATTTTCACCTTGAGGTGATGTGACCATCCAAGTCAGATTCACCTCACCAAATGTACCAGCAGTTCTGTTGACAGTGATCTGAACCACATTACTACCACTATCTTCATCGATGGTAACGTTACCATCACCAGAAAACTCAAACACGCCAACATGGTCATCGTTATGAAGGATCTGTATGGTACATTCTGATGGTGATACTAGACTTACGTCAGCACTAATATTGGTTAAATGAACTGTAAAATTCTCAGATTTTTCTGGAACGTCATCATCTACGATGGTAACACTAATCATTTTTCGTGTTTCGCCATTATTAAACACCACAGTACCACTGGCTTGGTGAAAGTCGTGGTTTCCCATGGCACCATCAGAACTCAGGTACCATGCAACAGTACTGGTACGATCTACTGTTGCTATTTGGTTTGTACCACTAGTATCCAGGCCTCTATATATCCTCACGGGTACGTTAGTCTGGTTTTCTAACACCGTAATATGACCCAAAGCAAATCGTACTGGGATGTCATTAGCTAAGATTTTTACCAGAACTTTAGAAAGGCTCGTGTTAAGTCGAGCACCACCAGATACTGAGGTCAACTCGAATTCGAAATCTTCGTCTTGTTCAATTAACATGTCAGGACGAACAGAAAAGTTCAGGTTACCAACACTGTCACCATTTTTGAATTCCACCATACCAGATATTGGTGTTATATCATGATTTGCAACAGCAGATGTGACATTCCATTGCACAACAATTGAGCCAAATGCAGCAACGCTTCTTCTTATTAGCAGCTGTTCCACCACACCACTGGCAGCAGTTCGTGGTTCTTGCACACTCAGACTATTTGCCACATCAAAACCCACAACACCATTGCCATCATCATTTGCGGGTATTTTGATATAGGTCAAGTTCTGAACAATATTCACGTTATTTCCAGATATTAGACCCAATTGGACGGCATAAAGCTCAGCACCTTCTGGTTCATTGTCGTCTTTGACAAAAAATCTACATTGAGAAGATGTCTGTCCAACAGAGAGGCTTGAGGTAACTATACCACCTCCGTGAAAGTCTTGCGTTGAGTTTAAAATCGTGCAAGAAAAAGAAATTGTTTCGTTTGTTCCCCCACTTCGTTCAACATTTAAAACAACGCTGTCATAATCTACTTCCTCCACTTCAACAAGTGTTGTATTAAATGAAATAGTTTCAGTGGCCAAGGATGGTTTCAGCACACCAAGAAGAAACAGTAATATGAACAAAAGCTTCATCATCATCTTCAATGGCACGGTTGGTACCTGGATTTTGACCGCGCTGAAAAACAAAAACAATGGTCGCTTTTAAGATTTTACGAACTGAATTGATCCACAATATTATAGTATTTTTCAGCAAAACTTTTGTAAAAGATTTTGGCGTTTTATCGTCGCTTATACTTTGGCATTTTTAACCACACTCCAAT
>ERZ1738538.1-NODE-2-length-31410-cov-5.632307_pt1 | contig 31410 bp, 1 predicted proteins | sample MGYA00581730_ERZ1738538 | MGnify/ENA primary metagenome ERZ1738538 (study PRJEB40740, sample SAMEA7388105) | Antillogorgia bipinnata | biome: Marine coral reef biome; feature: Environment associated with an aquatic invertebrate; material: Seawater | host: Antillogorgia... | reverse complement strand
CTCAAGCTTTGGTTTGAACACACTTTTCAGTATTTTCCTGGTGCGGGCTTTCTCGGAACGCCCCCGGGATAAGTGCTGGAATGCTTGGTGTGTCTCATAGGTTGTTGAAGTGATATGTTCGCCTTATTTTTGGCCCTCTCGGCCGGAAGCGGCCTCGCTTCCAAAGTACCTACCTGTTGGGATTCGAACATCACGGGCCTGGCCATTGATTGCACCTCCTTTGGAGACGAAGAGATCGAGGTGCGCACAAGAGCACTGAATGGCTTCATTGTTGGGCAGGACTCACTGGGCATCCGTTACAGTCAACCTGCTGGGGCACGTCAAATTGGTGAAGCTTCTAGCACAGACATTGGAGATGATCGCCAGGATTGGGCCATCTTTACTGGGAGTTGCCCATATGTAAGTTCACGTTTGCCCAGTGTTACCTACAGGAGGTGCAGTGACAATGTGATGAGTGATCCATATGATGGCTTCGATTCAATCCAGCTTCAGGCCTGCAATGCCACAGGCATCATCACTGACTTCCGGCTCTCCCTGGGCATTGCAAAAACGGAGGCAGACTTGGCAGCTGTGGTGAATCTTCAACGGATACAGCCGACAAAAGGTCCACCATCAGGAGGAACAGCGGTAAATCTGACAGTCTCGGGATTGGATGTCTTCAATGATACCCAGGTGCTAGAGATCTATTGTGAGTTTGGCGCTTCCCATACAGCCATGTCCACAATTGCCTTATGGTCGCCATACAGTGATTTGGTGAGATGTTCAAGCCCTCCTTTATCCCGACGCTTGGTCGGGGCACCGGAGAAAGGAGACCAGGACAATGTGACCATTCCATTGCATTTGTACTACTATGTTTTCAATGATGGCTGGAAACGTTCGGACTCCGTCGACTTCACTTTCCAGCCAGATGTGACGATCCCAGTCAATGAGTCCCAGCCCCGTGTCGAAAGGGTGCTGCCAGGACTGATCCGCTTCCCTAGGATGGCCACAAACTCGCCTCCCTTGCATTTGGTTGAAGTGGAATTGGTGGATCCTCCACCTGCATCGTATTTGCAGAGTGCTTTGCAACGGTCCAGTGGAACGAAGTTGTATAGTGCAGCTAGAAATGATACTTTGAGATGCCGATTCCAAGCAACTTCTGGGATCCAGGTGCAGGTTGAGGCATCCCTAACGCGTGGTCCATTTGTGTGGCCTCCCCTGAGTGGCTCGGGTGCTGAAGGTTGGCCTCGAGTTTTATGTCATGCCAGTGATTCGTCGGTCAATACGATGATTGCCACCTATGGTTCGTCCTGGATCACGGATGCGCTTGTACAAATCTCTACGGATGCCGGTCAAACATGGTCGAGCCGAGCAGATTCTGCCATGGTAACCTTAGCTGGTCCTGAGACAGTGAAGGTGACCGGATTGTTTCCACAGGTGAGGCTTCTCAATGACATGTCAAATCTCTCAGTGCGTGGCACTGGATTTGAATGGTTTCGGGTGGCACTGAAGCAAGGGCACAGCACGGGTGCAAGCTTAGAGTGTGTGTGGCTTCCTAGTACTTCCAGTGCATATCTTCGCGACCTTTGCCATGTACCAGCCAGCATCATCAACGACACTGTCGTCACATGTCTTGCAGCCTCTAGCAGCTGTATGCGACATCGTGGTGCTGCAGGTTTTCAGGTGAACACGATGCAGCTGCGCTATGGTCTCCCAGGTGCTTTGTCATCCTTGGCTTTACCATGCGAGGGTACAAGCTGTCTACATGTGGCCATACCTGAACCTTTGATTCTACAGGAGACGCAGTCTGTGTCTGATGCGGGTGGTCCAGTAGTATTTCAGGTAGCAGGTGTGGATTCAGCTGCGGATGGTCTTTTATCAATCCATTGCCGATTTCGACATGTTGAAGCCAACCTTCTTGGGCCAATGCCTACACGAGCCTATTTGGTCAAGGGGCAACTGGAGGATGATAGAGTCACTTGCTCTGCACCAAATTGGAACACATCTCTGGAGGGAGGCTTCGGTGGCACCCTCACCTACCGAACGGATGAAGTTTGGCAATGGTTGGTGGACTTTTCCCTAGACAGCACAGAAACTGACAGCTGGTTACCCAGCATGGCTGCAGAGGTGAACGTTACTCGGTTGGTTCCTGTCAATCCAGCTCCCAGTGAAGAGAATCCTCTACCTCCAGCAAAGAATGTCACTGCAGAGGTGATACCAAACTCAACCTGTTGGTGGTATAATCATTCTTCCAAGGATGTGCAGGTTGCCACTGGCCCACTACACCAAGCAGTGGAATTGCTTGTTCCTGCTCTGCTTATTGGGGATGGAACGATGCTTTGCAATGCCAGCACTGGCGATGGTGGAGGTTTACAGCCGTGGTCAGGAATGGGCACTGTACCAGGTACTCCAGCATACAACACATCTCAAAATATGATTGCTGGCCTCGACCTCATGGTGCCCACCAACAAGTCTGATGGGTCCATGCTGCGTCTTCAGGGCAAGTCCCTTTGGGGAAGCAAGGCACCAACCATTGCGTCGAAGCAAGGTACGGTGACACCAACCTTTGCTGTGGTTCCCAGCATTTTGGAATCTTCAGCTTTGCCAGAGGCTGTTATTTTGATCGGCTATGGCTTCGTTGGGAAAATCTGGCTATGCCGGTGGTCACCAGCCAATTCTGGAGTGGTACCAGTCACCTACATGGGCATGGTAGTCAATGACACCGCTTTAAGCTGCCCCGTGGCCTTAGAGATCCACGAGGAGACAGTGGTGGCTTCAGCCAGGTGGGAGTTACAAGCCACAGTGGAGTCTCCTCCGACAATGACTGTACCTTTGGTGATCGAAATCCTCCCGAAGCTGCCAGTGCTATACCATTCTACCGTGCCTCCTGAAGCCTCAGGCGATTGCCTTGAACAGATCAACAAGTATCAATTTCGTTTCGGTCCTTGCTTCGGGCTTCCAGTCACTTGTGCCATGAGCAAATGCCGCTTGCTTCCTTTGATTGATGATGACAACCACAGTATATCTGAAGGACGGAGCAAAGCCATCCGAGATGATTTGCAGAATGTTTCTTGGACACCTGCAGAGGTGATCAGTGATGCATTACAAGGTGATGTGCTTTGTGATGTTGACACAGCTCTTCGTCGAGCGCCACAGTTGATGTCTAAGAACACCACACGGCCTTACCTGGTGGTAGCGATTTGTGGTGATAGTCAAGGTCAACGACCTCCAGCACGAATTGCATCCAAGCTCTTGTGGATGTCTCGGACGCAGATGGAGACTTCACAGGACCTGCTACCAACGAAGATTTCATCCGTGCCTCAAGAGGTTCCTATGGCCTTGCAAATTTCCGAGGTTCAGCAGATCCCCGAGGTGTGGCTGGAAGATCCAACGTTGGTGACTGGTGGCAATCACTACGGGAGCGTCACTTTCCGAATGACGGTTCGCGTGCAGAATGCGACAAGCGCCGATTCTAGCAAGGATGGTGCTGACTTGACATCATTGTTGCGTCAACCCGCGGTTTGTCGTCTTTCCAGTGATCTTACTACCGTTGAAGACCCGGCTGAAGAAATGGTGGATCTAGAATTGACCTATGTGGATCGCGGTTTGGTGCCTGTTGTGTCCTCCATCTCTGGTGTCTTAGAGTATGACGGCTTGGTGCAGTGTGAATTTCGAATTCCACGTCTGTCTGCCTGGGCGTTGCTCTACTCCAACCGCAGCGCTACAATTCGTGAAAGTCCTTCTCCATATATTGATCCAGAACTTGAGGTGTCTCCTGCATCTTACCAGCTTCAAGTCAGTGTGGCTGTGGGTAAGCACCGTACTGCCTGGACCTCCATCCCTGCTTTCAAATGGACCTTTGGCCAACCTGAATATGTCGGGAATGGCCCTCCACAAGCCGTTGCAGAGGTTCCCAGCCCACCGAGTCCACCAATACAGGCACCACAAGCTCCAGCACTTCATGAAAACTGGACGAAGAAGGCAACACTGGGTCTACGACTTTCACCCTCCTGGGGTTTTACAGAGGATAACGAGACGTTTCAAGTGGAAACGACTTTGCGGATTGTAACCATTGTGGGTGTCTTTTGGCCAAGGCCGGTTCCAGCAACTTGTGTCTGGGCTCGTGAAGAGTTTCGAATCCCGGATCATGTGTTGTCCAGGGTACCAGCAACTGGTGAAGTTGGAGATAGTGAAGTGCTGGCGGACATACGCTGCCCACTTCCTCCTGAGATTTTAGGTGCTCCGCTTTTGAGCAGTCTACATCTTGGTCTTGAGGATACTCGTGGCACAGCATTACCTTCAATGTCGATGCCCCTTTGGACACGGCCACACTTTTGGGATGTGAGTCCCAAACTCTTGGCACGTACACGAGGGCAAAGTGTTACCCTGCAAGCTTCCAATCTTCCAGCTGCTGTTCAAGCCTGGTGTTTGCTCAACATGGAGTCTGAGGACGTACCAGTGGTCGTAGAGGCCAGAGTGAGAAGTTCCTCTGTCCAGTGCTTGCTGAAGGACATCAATGCAACCTTGCAGAATCTACGTGGAGCTGCTTCGCAGAAGGTGCATTTGTCGGTTTCATTCCACGAGAACTTAGAGTGGGTCTTGCCGACAGAGCTCTATGTGGAGGTAGTGGATCCGCCTGAGGCGGTCATGTGGACACCACATGTTGCAGCAGGGGCCATGCTGTCCAGCACAAAGCCACTGGAGGTTCTGATTCAAGTGCCTGGTGAAACGACAGTTATGAGCACGTACAATCACTGGTATTGCGCATGGCGTTCTACAGAGGAAGCGAACTACTCATTCTTTGCTTCGTCGAGACTCATGTATCTCAATACGTCTTTCGTGGTTTGTCCTTTGAATTTTGCCAACTACAAGAATTTCCAAGAGGCCTCGAGTGCAACAGCGTTTCAGCTTTACTACGCCCTCAGTCATGTTCCACTTGGGGTCAATGAAACCGGAGTCGTGGAAACTTCAAGCCTTGTGTCCAGTCCTATCAGGGTGTACTTAGCAACCAATGTGAGGATCTTGGGAGCAGTGCCACAGGTGCAATCCACAGGAGCTTTTCCAATGATCCACGTGACAGGCTCCGGCTTGAGCAAGACCATCTATGCACTTATCTCCAAACCGTGGTTGGACTCCACGAATTTGCTGGCCAAAGAGTGTAGGCTCTGTCAGCCTCAATCAGACTCGCTGTTGTGCCCTTATACTGCAACGGGCCTACCTGGGGAAGCAGTCGTCAATGTGTCATTCTACTTAGTGGATCCTTCAACAGTGGAAGAGGTGCTGCAGTTGCAAGAGGTCACGCCATGTCAGGATGGTGAACTTTTGGCCACTGAAAGTCTTACGGTATTCCAACCTGCAGTCGGCCCCTTCACGGTACATCCCACCACGGTGCCAGCACATGCGACTGTTCGCTTTGCTGTCTCGGGGCTCTTCAGCGCCTATGAGGCACAATACTGCAGTTTTCGGATGACATGGCCGGCTGAGACCGGATATTCCATGCAGCTATCAAAGAGGGTCCAAGCAGTTCGCATCAACTCAACCTTATTGCTTTGTTCATTGGAGACGCCTGAAATGCCCAATGGAACGTCCTCAACTACACTGGCCAAGGGTGAGCTGCTTCTTTGTACTCCAGGATCTTGTCTTGATGAAAGTACATTGGCAGGATTTGGTGTGCAGCTTCTCTCTACCATGGAGGTTTTCGTGAGACCATCTTTGGAACCGGAGTCTTCGGCATTATCGTATGTCAGAGGAGCCTCAGGAGATCAGACATTATTGATCTCCTTTGGCAGCACGGGGCAGCTTCCAGTGTCTATTTTGCCTTGCATGGTTCAAATGGGATGGTCTTCTCCGATTCTATGTGAAGCGGTCCGGGAAGAGGCCTTCTATGCAGCAGATTTGCGCTGCCGCATTCCGACGAATTCTTCATGGATATTGCAATCACCACAGCTACAATGTGCCGGTAGCTCTGCAGGCTACAGTCCGATTGCGGAGCCGCCATTTTTGCCGGTGTCCGACCTTGCGCTGCCAGTGGTGACAAGTCAATCTGTCTTTGATTTACATGTTGATGCCGCCGACTTGCTACGTTATGGAAGTGGTGCCGAAAGCGAGTCGGGTCGGTCTCCCTCCGAAGCTGCAGGGGCAGACGTGGTCCTCTTGCGACTGGGCATTTCCCTTTCAGGATGGGAGGGAGAAACTGCTGATCTCGTCCGGAACTTCGTGGAAGGCTGCCGTCTTTGGAGGAGCGCTCCGGTGGCGCGACGGGCACGTGAAGGATCAAGTTCGGCTGATGGCGTCGCTGATTACATCACCATGACCAACGGCAGCTACATGTTCTATTGCCGATTTGAAGTCTCGTCTGGGATTCAAGACATGGTGCCATGGAATGATCAGGAAGCGCCATCGCTGAATCTTTCACTTCGATTCAGGAGTGGCCTTTGGTTTGATACACAACGAAGTGTCAAGATACATCCACGCATCACTGGAGCAAGGGCCTTGCCATCAGCCTGTGCGGATTCACATCATTGCGCTCTGCTGGTCATGGGTTCTGGCTTCACGCTTGGTGCAGCGTACAGCTGCGTTTTCTCCGCTCCTGGTGCTTTGAATGCATCCAGTTGGTTGGTTTCGCCTGCGCAGGTGTTGAATTCCACATTGGCCATGTGCATTTCTCCTGCCACCATGACAGCGACAAACTCACCATGGCCAGCGACCCACGTCTCCATCGTGCAGGGGGAGGTGCCATTAGCTTCCTATGGTCGTCAGGATTTCCTTTTAACCTTCACTGACCCAAGTGGACCGGCATCACCAATCTTGGAAGCTCCAACGCAGATTGATCTACTACCCCAAGTTTCTCTTCAGGCAGTCGCCCCCAGCTGCTTGGTGCTCTCCGAATCATTACAACGTGGTGATGACGAGGCTGCCATCGAGGTAAGCTTTTTGTTCCAGAGCTCACAGGAGGAAACCATGTGGAACAGCCCAAAGATTGAGAAACTGGTTGCATGCAGGTTGTCCTTGATGTCACTGTATCAGTCAGGTGCTGCAAGCTGGCAGCAGGTGGTGACAACAGTGGTGAAATGGATCAAGCCTGGTCACTTACAGTGTATCGATGCGCACCAGCGCTGGATCAAAGAATATGGACACCTCTCCGACGTGATGGTAGGTGGTGGTCACCTTTTTGATCGACGTTCAGAGATACAAATTGACCTCGTCACGTTGTCTTCAATTCCACAGGTACTTTCTGACAAGGTGTATTTGCCTTTGGTCAGAAAACCAAGCATTGCCGAGGTTAGCCCAAAGACAATACAAATCGCTCGGAGTTCCACCGCTCTGCCACATCTGCGACTGACAGGAACAGGTATTCACACAGGGCTGGATGGTTGCTGTACCATCTCCACCGATCAAGCGGAGGGCTCTCCGAAAGAAGATCGCTTGAAGGTGCTCACTCGACCTACATGGTTGTATCGATGGCCTGGGGCTCCACCAAAGAGTTGGCGACGTAATGCCAAAGCTGAAGGTCCCTTCTCAGCCAGATGTGAGATGCCTCCTGATGTGGTGGAAATGGTTGGTCGCAAGTTGTTTGTGACCTATTCTCCAAACTGCCAGCAGTTTCCAGTACAAGGTCATTGGGTGGACCTCGTGGTGGCGCCGACGATTCATACGATTTGGCCGTCCGAGGTGATTTTCGATGCCACTCAGCCAACCAGGGTCACTGCAAACGGTATAGGCTTCATCGGCGAAGATTTGCGCCTTCGAATTGCTGGCCGTTTGGCCATGGGACTTCAGGTACACAATGAATCGGCCATTTCCTTTGTACCGCCTGCACCGCCTTTGCGATCTCCAGAGGATGCAAGTGAGGCCTTCCTCATTGAGGTCTCCTTGGATGGAGGTCTTTTTTGGATCAGCTCTGGTGTTCAATTGACCTACAAGCACCTACCAGCGATCTTCGCACTTGCTCCTACTTTGATCGTACAAGGGGACGCAATACAACTCAACATCTCTGGCAGCCTCACCTTTGCTGGGGAGGTCATCTCCTTACAAGCACCACCACTGCATCCTTTGCCCAGCAAAGTGCGATCGGTGTTTGCAGCCTCAGAGGTCAATGGCAGTGATGATAGTGATGGACTTTCAAGGCTGAATTTCCAGCCAATCGACACATCTGCTGACCCCGCTGTTTGGATGATGACAGAAGGTTCCAACTTCACACTCTCACGACCATATTGGAATTGTGGTTCACAGGTGGTAGAAGCTGGAATGGCTCAAAAATGGTTTTACTGCAGTGGATCTGATGGAACCATTCGTGTGGTGGATCAGAACACCGGTCGCCTCGTATATGCAGTTGCTTCAGTTTCCGGTAACTCCACCAGCGTGTTGGGAATGCCAAGTCAAGAAGAACTGCTTGTACTTGATGGACAGGAGGTTTTGCTTTGGCAGCTGGGTGAGAAGGCTAGCAAGGAGACACCACCACCACTTCCACAGTTGGAATGCCGCCTGCTCTCTGATACCTTTGTCTCAGAGGTGGTGCCTGGCAGGCGTTTGTCAAAGGATGAAGCAAGCTGCGATTTGCCGGTGGATCTCAACTTTTTAAGGCGGGACAAATTTCTTCCTGCAGCCACCTATCCGTTCCTGACACCTCTGGGGCTACAGCAGCTTCAAGTACGTCCTGCATCTCGTGCAGCTGATTGGTTAACTATTGGCAGCAGGATCCAATTTCTTCCGCAACTTCGTGTGGTGAGCGTCAATCCAGCTGCAGCTGCTGTGAATTTGGTCACCGAGACCGTGGATGGTGTGGCTCGTTATGCTCGAAGAATCTCTGAGATTGATGGCACTGTGGTGGCTGTTTTGGATGGTGACTTCCAGGTGAATTTGACGATGGAGCCACTGGATGCAGCCATCGCAATGCAATCATCGCCTTCAGTTTGTCGGGTGACTTCAACAGGGCCATCTGGGAGGGGCTACACCTTCAATCTAACATGGGTTTCTTTGACAACAGCCAGGTGTGGACCTTTGACTACGAACCATCCCTTTCCTAGCTTGCATCGGCTGAAGTTGGAGGTGTCTCCCAATGGCGTGCAGTGGTTTCTTGCACCGCGGCCAGTTGCTCTATTCGAGCAGACACAGTTCCACAGCATGTCGCCGCAGTTGGCAGCCTTAAACTCCCCACGTTGGATTACCATACGTGGTATTGGTTTCCCGCGAGGAATCGGATTGAAGATTCTGGTTGAAATCTCACCAGGTTTTTTCCGCCAGGCGTTGAGAGTAAACAGCACAGCACTTCGTTTCCGTTCGCCAACCTCAACGATGATCATGAATGCTTCCGTGTGGGTCACCTTTGGTGGTGCTCCAGCGAAAGACACAGGCTTTATCCTGAGGTTGGTGGATTCTCCCAGTGTCAGCAGCGTGTCTCCACCTGCGATTAGTGTTGGAGAGCCGCAAGGCACGGAGACGCGACGTCCCATCAACGTCTATGGTCAGAATTTCCGGTCCACCGACGAGTGCATCTTCCAGTCTGCCTCCATGGTTCAGCCTCAACGAGTTCCACTCTACAGCTACATCTCCTCTACCCATGTGCAATGCAGAGCTCCAGGAGTGGCGCTATCTGATGCAATAGTCCCAGCCTATACGCCAGAAGAGATTGATGCTTGTGAGGTGTATACGTCATTACAAACAAGGATCAACACTTTGCGGAACCAGGTCAATGCTATGAAGATTGAAGCACTCACACGTCGTGACAGTGATCGACCTGGTTGTTTTGGTGATTGCGAGGTAGAGAACTTGACTTTCATCAATGGGACCTTGCTGCCGTGGTACATGAGTGAACCAGGATGGGAGAATGAAACCAATTCCACGTTTGATTTGGACAACCTCTCCTATGAGGTATCTCGATTTGTACCTACTGCAGAACAGGTTGCTTTGGAGCAGGAGACGGACCGTTTGATCTTTGAGGCAAATGTGGAATATCTGAAGTGTGTTGCCCAGCAAGCAGCTCCAGCAGTCGTTCAGGCACGTGCTCGCGGTGGTTTTCTGCTGGCCCAAATTTGGTCACCAGACCTTCTAGACCAGCAGCTGACTGTCCTTAGTGATGCCGAAGCCTTTCCTGTTCGTTTGTTGCCACGCCTTGGAATTTCCTTTGTAACACCAGATTCTGGTCCAGTGACTGGAGGCACCCTCATCGCAGTGGTGGGAAATGGCTTCACACAACAAGGGCGGCTGTCTTGTGCATTTGATGACAATCTCTATATGCCAGCACGGTACTTCAATGAGAGTTTGATCTATTGCACAACTCCCGCGTATCATCCAGCAGGAGTGGCAAAGCTGAAAGTCGCGAGCTGGCTTCATGAGTTGTCTTTGACATCCGTGGACTTCATCTTTTATCCACGGTGGGTCTTCTCCTTGCAGGAGGAGGCGGCTTGCTTTGCAGGAGGTCAAGGTGATAGTGTGGTACTTTATGCATCAGAGGCAGAATTCATGGAGTGGCGCTACTCTGTGTATAACGCCCTTTGTTTGTTCACCACCGTTGGACCACCTACTCGTGTGTTTGATGCAGAGGCAACCATCTATGCCTGGAATAGTACTATGCGGGTGGTATGTCCTTGCCCTGCTTTGTCATATTCTGACTCTGCCAGTGATTCCATCAACGTTTCCATCTCTTTAGATGGCAAAGCCACCATTAGTGATGTTCTTGGTCAACCGGTTAGGATTTTGAAAGCGCCAGAGGTTCATCATATGGCTCCCAGCATTTGGACGGTGGGTAGCAACCTGGACTTGGTGATTCAAGGAGCCAACTTCCCAGCAAATGTTGAACTCGCATGTGCTCTCTACGATCTCAATTCTCAAGGATATATTTTCGAGTCCTTCGGAATTCGTCAAGCGAGTATGTGGCAAGGGCTCATTGAGGACAGTTGCCCTGACGTTCCAGAAGTGGAATACACCCACCAATGGCAAGATGTGAGGGAGTCTCACTGTTCACTTGCAGGTGCCAATGTTTCTTACAATGGAGCTTTGGCTTTTATCATGGCGGAGTATGTCTCCAGTGAAGAATTGCGATGTCGGATTCCACCACAAGCGATGACACTTAGGGGTCACATGATGACAAATCGCTCAATCTTGGCTTACTTGGTGGCCAAGAAAAACACGGGCTATTTGACTCAGGTGGCAGAGTTGCCGAACATCTACGTGCTTCCAGTGGTACAAATTCGACAGATCGATCCGGAGGTATCCGTTGTGGTCGAAAGAAACGACACCAGCAGCGTTGAGCCTTTGCTCATCCGTGTTCTGGGGGAGCAGTTTTTCTTCAAGCATATGGCTCGAAGCGATCAAAGAAGGTGCAAACTTGAATGGGACTTCCCTTTGCTCCAGGAGCGGTACTTCACGGCTTTAGTGCTGAATGAGACTGAGGTGGTTTGCAGAGTGCAGCATCATGAGCTCTATGCCAATGAGAAGGCATACCTTTCAGTCACGATTGATGGTTCGGTTTGGTCCAATGCCTTGCCAATCTTCTTTGTTCGACAGGCTTCAATGCATTCGCATGGGCCAAATCTGGTTCCTCCATTCCAAAGCATCTCCTTGAATCTGACCACGACGGCGGAGTCTTTATTGCAGTACCAGGTGTTGAAGCGAGCCACAACTGCTTGGTGTGATTTTGGGATGCCTTCTGTGGCTGCTCCAACACCAGCGGTGATGCTTGACCCCAATGTGATTCCAGGAAAAATTGCAGAAGATGATCTACGAATGCAAGCACATCCGTTCAACACCACCGAACAGAAGGTTCTTCGACGTATGCCAAACATCTCCTGGACATGTCACTCTCCTGACGGAGGGTTTCCACCCGATGTGAATCTCAGTGTGTCATTGGTCTTCAGTCCAGATAGACCCTTTGATCCGGCCTTATCACTGGAGCCGATGGTCATTCAGGTCTTACCCACTCTGGATGCAGCACAAACGTCAACACCACTTGTCATGGTTGGTTTGAGTGAGTTGGCTGCAGACATCAAGATGACAGGCCCCGTGCCATCGCACGTGCAACCTCTTTGCCGCATGGAGAATTGCTATGATGTGGACTTTGTCAACGGTTCTGTGGCTACCGAGTTCGGACATGTTCGCAACCAGGAGGATGGTTTGCTGTCTTGCCCATTGCCACAGGTGCGACGTCTTTGGTCTGGCCTCAGCGGGCGAAGTACTTGTCAACTTAGAGTTTCGTTGAACGGTGGAGTCCACTGGTCAGAACCACCCATTGCCATGGACGTGATTGCAGCCCCAAGTCTCTTTGATGCCAGTCCTGTCCGGGTCAGTGCTGACTCGGGGACTGACATGTTCTGTGAGAAGTGCACCATATTGGACATTGTTGGCAGTCACTTCAATCATGCGATTGGGAATGGTACTATATCTCCAAGATGCTGGCTGGGGGAGCATGAGGGGTCTGTGGTCTCCGTGGCGCACAACATCACGAAATGCTCCTTTCATTCGGGGCCTCTTGGTATTCGGCAGGACAGAATGACATCGGATTCGGTGGCTTTGGGCAATGGATTGTTTGGAGTCTCTCTGACAGGGCCTGTGTTGAAAGATCCGATGACTCCAAAACCATTTGTCATGGTATTTGTGGCAGATCCGCCGGTGATCAACCAAATCAGACCCACGGTGGTTTTCCAAGAGCCGGGCCGTAGGCTGTACGTCTATGGGGCTCACTTTCCACCGGACACCGGTGGCGATTGTGCATTCTTCCTCAACGGGACATCAGGTCACAGTAGAGTCATGGTGCCATCGGTGAATCTCAATAGCAGTCTGGTCATTTGTCCTTTACCACAAACGCTCAGAGCTGGGATTTATGAGATCATGATCCGCTTCAAGGGTGGTATGGTGGCCCAACCACATGTGGATCAAAAGCCTGTCTTTGAGGTCTTAGATCCACTGCACGTCTCACAGTTTCGTCCCAGTTTGGTTGGCCCACGTCGTCCAGTTCCGGTGATCTTAGATGGTGTTTCAGCACCTTTGCAGGAGTTGGAGGAAGCTGGATCTTTTGAAAGCAAGGCCATCTACTGCATGTGGTTTGTCTATGAAAGCCAACATCAAACTGGCCAAGGAACGGAGAGCACCACGTTGCCAGATTTCATTTCCGAAGCTGCACCAGCCCGTGTGATGCGTTGCACCGACCCGGAGGTGACTCGTTTCTGTGCTTGTGGTCACACTCTCAAGGGCTGCCAAGAAGCTGAGCATTTGGTGAGCTGTTTGTCGCCAGTCTTGCCAGAGAAGATGGCAGAGGCTCGGAGAGTGAATTATACCGCGAAGTTGCAACTTTCCACTGATGCGGGCAGGCTTCACTATCCTATCAATTTGGACCTCAGGCTTGCATGGGATCCTCTTGTACTTCCATTGCCCAAAGGGAATTTCTCGAAGGTCTTTGCTGGAACGTCTATTGAAGTTCGTGCACTGAATGTACAAGAAGGAGCCCGTTGTCAGTTCCGTGCCTATGGCAGCAATGGCCGCTTGCTCTTGGACGCACAGCTCATTGGCTCACGTTGTGGCCGCGCAAGTGCTTCTGCAGGAAACATCTCCAACGACACCGAGGTCGATGACCCCATGGATATGAACGGCACTGTGCCTGAACATACAGCTACACCTTGTCCTAGGGTTGTTGATGACTACCGCACTGATCCAGAGCATGCTACATCGATTTTGCTGGAGGAAACCAGCTCGACAGATTCTACTGCTGGCTTTCAAAGTACATCTCGAGTCCGTTGTCGCATTCCAGAGACGTCAGCATTGGGAATATGGCAGGTTGGTGTACTGAACTATGATTCTCTCTTCGCGGTGGCTCAGAACTTCGTTCCCTTTGAGGTTTTGCAAAAGTCGATTGTTGGCAGAGTGTCGCCAAATGCCACAGCTCTTGGAAGCAACACACCGCTTGTACTGTATGGTGGACCTTTGGGAAGTTTGTTGCGAGAGACACAAGATTCCAGATGCATCTTCCAACCTGATGGATTTGATGGAGAAGCTGAATCAACTCCATGGGTCTTGGACAGTCAGCGCGTAGCCTGCTTTCCACCATCTATTCCTGGTCTTCAAGAAGGACGTAAGGTGAAGATCACCTTGAAGATCCATGGTACTTCCTTACCCTCGGAGGCATCCTTCATGCTGTACCCTCAACGACAAGTCTTTACCGTCCCTTTGGGAGGAGAGACCACTTCGTCAAACGTGAAGGTGCAGGTTGGTCTTGTTGGTCAGGAGGTAAACATGTCGACTCTGCCTGTGAAACTTCTAGCACAAAACACCCAGTTCCAAGGGCACGCACAAGTAAAGCTGTGGGTGGCACCGACCAACTATAGTGCGCCAACAACTGGAAGTTTCAGCTTGGTGGAGATTCCATTGGTAGAGTTGAGCCTATTGTTAAGTGCGCCGGTGGTGGATTACTCCGTAACTTTTCCACCTGGCATGATGTTCAGTACCTATTTTGTGGATCCAGATGAGGCAGCCCCGTCGAATTTGGGCCTTTTGGTTCGTGGTGTGGCCACTGTGGAGGTGTCTCCATCGATGCTGCTGTATACTCCAAAGGTTACAGCTGTGTATCCAAGGATGTTACCTTGGCTCGATCGAAGCCGTCGAGTTCCTGACTTTGAAGAGGACCCCAGTTTGTTGGTGATCGGACTTGGCTTTGTCAATACCAATCGTCTTCGTTGCCGGGTACTTGATACTGCTGGCCATACGATTGTATCGCCCTATGCCATGTTCATCAGCGCTACCCAGGTCCGCTGTAAACTTCCCCTCTACGAACTACCAGGAACTTCCAATGTGACGATTCAAGTTTCCAACGACGGAGCAGAATGGTCTCAGGAGATATACGAGGTTTACATCATTTCAGCCGCGGAACTTTGGACATCATCTTTGGCTCCGGCGTTTGGTGCAACAACTGGCAACAACACCGTGCAGGTGACAACTGCCAGTGCTTTGCCCCGAGTCGCCACCTTGGGATGTTTGTTCGGTCTTGGAGCGAAAGCCCGATCAGAGGCAGTATTCCTGGGTAGCAATGATATCCTGTGCATTGCGGATCAGCCTGTCAAGAGCCTGTCTTTGCGAAGGGCTGGACATAGTGATCCTGGAGGCACCAGCAGAGAGGTTGGTTTCCGCCTCACCTATGCTCCGGCTTTTGGACGCACGGGAGATCCACAATTGACGACCTCAAAACCTACCAAGTTTGTGTACACAAGGACACCAAACTTTTTCCGCTTGCAGCCCGACTTTGGCCCTGTGAATGTGTCTGTCCTTGTCAAAGGTAAGAACTATCCCTTTGACGATGCAGATCCGTCACAAGTCCAATGCTTTTGGTCGCTAACGCGCCTTGTCACGAATGGAACTTTGCTCTCAGGCACTGAGCTGCGATGTCCTTCCCCAAGTGAACTGCCAATCATCCAGCTGACGTCACAGTTGGGCTCAGTTGATCATTTATCAGAAGTCTCCTTTGATGGCGGCAGGAACTTTCATCCTGTGGCAGCAGAAGGCCTTGTGTTTACCATCCTTCATGGTGGTGTTGGACCATTGGCTGCTGCACTGGCACCAACAAGTGTACTTATGGGACGAGGTGAGATCATCTCCTTCTTTGGTGGAGATTTCTTTCCGATACGCCAGTTAGCACCTGCATTCGGCTACTGCACGTTTGCTTGGAATGTGACCTACCCCAAGAACCTGACCAACGATACAGGTGTTCGGTCAGCAACAGCAGTCTATGTGTCTCAACGTGAAGTTCAATGTCAGGTACCTTTAGATCTACCACCAGTGACACACGCAGTGCGACTTTTCTTCACACAGGGAGGTTCAACTTTTGAGGCTCGTTATGGTATTCCAGAACAATCTTGGCTGAATCTGACAGTGTTTCCATCTTTTGCCATTCATGATCCAATGCCAGCTTGGGCCCCCCGAGCTGGTCGCTGGCAAGTTTCCTTACCTGGAAGTCGCATCTTGCCGTTGCTAGAGGATGACTATCATTGTACTTTCGGATCTGCTCCGGCAACCGCTGCCTTACGTGTTTCGTTGAATCAGGTCCTGTGTCAATCTGCTCTACATGAAGCGGGCCATGTTGGTTTGCAACTTTCTTGGCCGTCCAGTGCAAGGCGTAACAAGCAATGGAGCGAGAAACCATTTGAGTTTATCAAAAGTCCTATGGTGCGTTGGGCTAGACCGGTCATCTTATACGCCTACGAGACAGGTCAAACACTTCACATTGCTGGAGATGGCTTTAGCAACTTTGCTCAGAAGGAGCTGCTCTGCCGCTTTGGTGGGCAAAGTCTGGAAGGCACCGGTGCTCAACTGGTGGTTGCAAGGATGGTGAAGTGGAATGCCTCCGAGATGTTGGAGTGCAATGTGCCAGAGATGGATCCTGGATTCGTTACGGTTCACTTGGTCATGGATAGACGACACGAAATCCTCATCACTCGTTCCTTGCAATTGGTGGTCAAACCATCTACCATCAGCATTTCTCCACGGGTCTTTGTGGAGGGTTCCAGAATGCCCGCAGCTGTTCTAGGCTATCATTTAGCGCCTCTTCGAACTCATCGATTGCAATGCCGGTTCTGGGCAAGTGCGTCCAAGGAGCCTTTTGATTGGTTGCAGATGCACGTGGAGAAGTGGTTGCAACTGATCAGGCAGTCAAAAGAGATGGCTTGCTTCGCAGACGCAGTAAACCGATCGGAACGAAGCAGTGATGATTCAACAAGGCGATTGTCCAGTCTGAGCAACATGTCTGAAGACAGTGATGGCGTAGAGAACGTGTCAGAGAACGATACCGGAGTAAAATGGTGGAATATGTCACTGGCTCCAGAAGAACCACCATATCAGTGGTTCAGCATTGATCTGGAAAAAGAATGTCAAAGAGGCCCACCTTTGAGAACTAGCGCAGAGGCATTGAAGTGTCCCAGCGCAATCCTGATGCTCATGGAGAGGTTCCTCAGCGACACCTTAAGTGAAGGAATCAATGTGGAGTATCGAGGTTGGTGTCCGGAGAACATGACTGGAATGGCAGGGGACAACGTCACCAATGATGGCCTTTTGGGTGAAGAGCAACGAGTGTTGGACCAGTTGAACAAGCTGAGGAGACGTGAAGTTGATCCTGGAAGCATGGTGTACTTTGACACCAAAGCCTTCCTTGATCCTGTCAATGACCACCTTGCCAGCTGTCATGTTCCTAAGATCAACGATTTCTTTGCAGCCTTTGAGAAGAGCTCGTTGAACTACAGTTACATAGTGAAACAAGAGGTCCAACAGGTCTTCTCAGAAGTTGCAGCCTTTGCATGGAGTCTTTGCAGCCAAAGCTCTTGTGATAGGGTACTGTTCTTGCGGCTTCTTGCTGTATCAGAAGCGGCCTGGGAAAGATGGTTTCCACGTGTTGGCCATGGCCGGCCTGTTGCACCACCAGGACAAGACCAGCTATTGTCCAATGTCCATGTGGAGTTGGGTTTGGCAGATGGAATGTCCGAGCGACCACGATTTCTTCATTGGCACAGCCGCATTGCTATCTTCCCTGCACCAACCATTTCGATGGCATGGCCTGCAGGCACTGCTGGACGACGTAGTTTACACGCACAGGGTCGACATTTACATCCCTCGTTGGAGCCTCAATGCATCATGGAATTGGAGAACGAGACATTGGTACTTTTCCCTGCTATCCAGACATCTCAAAACATGCTTCGTTGCAGCCTCACGGAACGCGAGTACAATGCCTTGCCACAGAATCTCACGTTCCTCTTCACTTCTGAAGTGGATGTAACTGATGTGCCGATCATTCCCAGAGAGAACCGCACGCCCTGCATAAATCGTAGCATCATGGAGGAGACAAACCAAAGTGATGCAACTTTGAGCCAAGGTCTTGCCAATCAAAGTGAAGAAGCAGAAGATCCACCATTGTGCTTTAACCAGGTGGAGCCGTGCGGTGAGCAACAACTTGTTGATGAAATGGTCACTGGACTTCGCATTCAATACAACACCAATGCCAATATGTTGGCAGGAATCAATCCTAACTTAGTCCATGTGGATGGTGGTGCTGAAGTCTCCATCTATGGCGACTTTCCAGGTGATGAGATTTGGTGTGGCTTTGAAGGCGTCCTGGAGAGGGATCGAGCACGTCGTATTTCCAAAATGGAGCTCCGGTGTTTTGCACCAAGTCGTACTGTTGGCTTTGGACGAGTTTTCCTGATGCACACAGATGCGTTTGGAGAACTGACCGTTCGACATCAAGGTATGTTGGAATTGGAATATATAAAGCCTTTGGATCTCTTTGAAGTTCATCCCAGTGAGGTGGTGGATGGCCAGAGCACTTGGCTGAGGGTTTGGGGTTCCCACTTCCGGCCTGTTGCTGAGCTGCGTTGTGGCTTTGCCAGTCGCCAGAAGCGGAAGAACTTCCTTACGCATCAAATTCCTACCTGGACATGGGATGGCAGAGTTCGTTGCAGTACTTCCCTTGCAGCTGAAGCACTTCGGAGTTTCATCATGTTTTCCGCTAAGTTAATGGAGCCATTGCAACGACGAGATCCCTTTGTTTGTGTGTCATATATGAAGGATGGCACATGGGTCTACCATGTGATTGAGGATACGTTGATTCGGGCCGTGCCATTCCTTCCGCGCTTTGACGATGCGTTAGTGGCTGAGTTTGTTGAAACAGAGGCCTTGACCTTGGCTGGGCAGATCAAGATCTTTGCTGGACTTCACTTGGGCTATGACAGGGGCGATTTGCTCTTCCTGAAAGATGTGGGCAATGTGACTGAGTGGCTTGAAGAACGAGCCCGTAAAATCTATGCTCCCCGACCCGTCGTGCAGGTCACAACAACCATCCCTGTTTCCACAACAGCACCACCTATGTCATCAACGAAGACTAAAACCCTCACATCCACTGTTACAACCACAAGCAGCACTTTGACAACTACACAAAGTTCAACGACAACGTTCAGTCAACAAGAGATGGTGGATGGTCCCAATGAATCAATGGTGAATGACACGGAAGATTTGGACATGAACTTGTCCTTTGAGAATCGTACACCACAAAATGAAACGCTGCCAGAGTGGCAGGTCACAACGGTCACCCGGAGTACCACGACTACAAGCGAGCTATCAGAGACATCTGATGCAAATGACACGTCAGATGTTTCAGATGAAAATGGGAGCAATACAAGTAGCACCACGAGTACTACATTTACCACAACAAGTTCCACAAGTACATCGACAAGTAGCACAAGCTCTAGTACAACAAGCACAAGTTCCAGCACATCAAGTAGTACTAGTAGCACAAGTACCACAAGCACTTCTACAAGCTCCTCTACAAGCAGTTCAACATCTTCAAGTTCCAGCAGCTCAAGCTCTTCAACGAGTACATCAAGCAGCTCGACCTTCACCACAACATCTACAAGCTCTAGCAGTTCTACCACGTCAACATCCCAAACATCTACCACAAGTTCCACGAGTACTTCGTTCTCAAGTACAACAAGCACATTGGAGTCCAACTTGACATGGAATTTCACGGAATATAATGAGTCCTTACCAGAAGTCATTGATATTTGGATTGATGGTGGAGATTTCTTCGTAAGTCGTGATATGGGTTGGGATACCAGTTTCGTGTCGACACTGGCAGAGTTTCATACGACACACAGCCTCAGTTGTCCAACTCCCGATGGCTTTTCCTGGAAACGTTTGGGCGCTGGAGACGTGAAGCTTCATGTGTCTTTGAATGGACAGGAGTGGTCTCATTCCACTTTAGACCTCCAGTTCGTGGGCAGCGAAAAAACTGCACCATCTTCGGATGAAGCAATGCAGATGGACATGGAGTCGGGACCCAATGCGAATGTAGAGGAACCGGGACCCGAGTTGCGCTTCCGCTTGGCACAAGTGACACCAGTCATGGGGCCAACTTCAGGAGGAACCAATTTGTCCCTGACGATTACGACCTGGCCGCGCGTGTTGGCGGACTTCAATTTCGACTGCGTTATTGGACCATCCAGGGTGCCTGCCAAACTCATGCAGGTACTTCCAGACTATCGCAGCTACACATTGGGTTGCACTGTGCCAGCCGCGCAGGAGATTCCCAGGCTGACAGAAGCAGGATGCACATGCAAGAAGGTCTGGTTTACACCATCTGGCCAGACATGTGATCACTACTGCTGTAATCCAGAGCAAGATTCGGAAAGGTCATGGTGTGAGGTGGAACAACCTTTATGTCAAGGAGCAGATTGGGGTGTTTGTGACAGTGAAGAGGATCCAATATTGGCTGGCAGTTTTCCAATTTGTATCCGCGTTGTCCCTTCAAATGCAACCAGGATCTTTGAATACGAGCCTTGTCAACATCGCTTCACTTACGTCAGGCAACCTCATGTGGACAGCCTATCACCTCGCTCTGGGCCTTCTTCGGGTGGAACCAATGTCTCGTTGCATGGTCGCTACTTTCCACAAGCGCGACTGGGAGGTTTGTTATGTCGCTTTGGTGAAGGCAAATCAAGTTCCGTGGCTCCTGCAAGATGGCTAAGCAGGCAAGAGATTACATGCGTTTCTCCAGAGGTCATTGGGCATTTCAATGCTACAAGGACTGTGCCGGTCACTATCTCCATCAACGGAGGATCAGATTGGACGCCCACCACTGCATACTTCAGCTTTGTTAAGGAATTGCGAGGTACGGTATATCCAAGCTTTGGTCCGAGAGGTGGTGGCACACTCTTGGATGTGCATGTCCCAAGAGACAGCCACACAACGTTCAATGAGTTCTCGCAGGTGGTGAGCTGTTGCTTTGGCGAGCCACCAGCAACCATGATGCCAGCTAGCAGGATCTCAGATATGTTGTACCAATGCAAGACACCACCATGGCCACAGAGTCCTGCCCAAGTATCCATTGGAGTTGCACAGGCAGATGGTCGATGCCAAAGTCCTCCATATTCCAAATTTGACTATGTGGAGCCCTGGAAGATCCACAGGATCTACCCTTCAGAATTTGATGAGAAGCAACAAGCTGAAGGCTTCCGGTTGTTCATCAGCGGCGAGAACTTTTTACCTGCCAAAACGGCGATTTGTCGTTTGGGTGGCAAGATTTTGGCACCAGCGGAGGTCATTGGTACCAACTACACCCTCTTGTGTATGGTGCCTCCAACTGGCTTTCAACTGGCTGGGTCACCAGGTGGCATTACATATGAGGTGGAGGTCGCTATCAACGGCCAGGATTTTATTCGTGGCACTCCGCCCGTGCTGGTACGTTTTGTGAGCGCTACCGCAGTGGTTACAGTCGAGCCTGAAAACGTTTCGGCTCTGGGGCACTTGCCATTGACCGTTGCAGGTTCTGGATTGAGTGCTGATGTCCGCTACTGCATTTTTGGCGAAGATGAACGTGCCATTGAGGTACCTGTGGCATCACTGGCGAGTGAGCGTGAAGTAGTTTGCACTACTCCCCATTGGGAGATACGTCCTTATGGCGCTGTCTCGGAACGTGTCATGGTTCGCCTATCTTCTGATGGGGTGGGCGCAGCTCGAAGTCCATCTGCCTATGTCAACTTTGTCGCCTATCCCTATGTGCATACAGTGGATCCCAATGAAGGGCCCGTTGAAGGCGGTACAATTGTCCGAGCGTATGGCCATCATTTCCAGCCGAATGGTGAGGACATCCTCCTCCAATGTGTCTTTGGCTCTCGAAAGAGCAAGGCCCTGGTCATTTCTGATACCGAGCTTCAGTGTACTTCCCCTCCAGTGGATGGAGCATTTTCACCTACTGGTCATTTAGCCTCGTTCGACTTGGAGACGATTCCTGCCACACCCATGGTGAAGGGTACGACTCATGCTTCAAATCAGCAACCCATGAAGCAACTCACCTTCTATTACCGTCGCTTTGTTCCGAGCATCTCCTTGGTAGAACCTTTGAGTGGACCTGAGTTTGGAAATACCTTGGTTTCTTTGCGTTCAGATGTACCCATCTTGAACTCGCGGAATATCAAGTGTCTCTTCGGGAACATCGCCGTTCCGCTCTTCATGGTCACTCAAAACGAGGCCACTTGCACATCACCTGCCTTCAATGAGCCGAGTCTTGTGGAGTTAACACTATCTGCGGATGGGCAGAATCGTGTTCAAATCGGACCCAATGGCGAAGCTGTGCGTTTCAAGTACTACATCACCCCTACGGTGGCAAAGGTTACGCCAGCATTTGGATCATCAAGAGGCGGTACTATTGTTCAGTTGGAAGGGGCACACTTCATCAACGATGGTCGGCTCACATGCAAGTTTGGGGATCTGACCGTGCCCGCCTTTCGTTTCATCTCCAGTGCATTGGTGCTTTGTAGGACTCCTATCGCCCCCCCTGGAGAAGTACAGGTGTCTTTGTCCAACAATGGCCAGAACTTTACAGGTGGTAGCGATGCCAAATTCCAGTTCTTGGGTTTCACCTACTTCCACTTGCATCCATACTTGGGCCCTATCAGTGGCAACACCACCGTCCTTGTTGAATCTGCCACAGTACCTGTTGGTGCATCTTCATCGATCCGATGTCGATTTGGAACACTGACAGTGCAAGGAGTCTATGTCAATGATACATTCTTGCAATGTGTATCTCCTGCCGTTGTAACTCAGGGCGAGGTGAAGTTCGAAGTGGCTTTGAATCAGCAGGACTTCGTGGAGGCATCACAGAAGTTCCTCTACTATGAGATTCCAAGGATTACTGCCGTGGATCCTCCATTGGGCCCAAATCATAAAGGGCTCAGCATTCGGCTCTTGGGTCAAGGCTTCATCAGCACCAACTACTTGAAGATCCGATTTGGTGGTGTTTCTATCGAGCCCGAAGGCCTCCATTTGGTGCAGACCGCACTTGCTCCAACGGACACGGAGGTTGTTGTGGAGCTTCCAAAAATCACTTTGAACGAAGATATGTCTCGAGTGCCTTTGTACATCTCGAACAACGGACAGAACTATGCGCCTGAAGGTGTGTTGGCCTGGGATCAAGATGAGGATGCCTACGATGTACCAAAAACCATGGCATATTTCACTTTTCACGAGCAGATCTTGCTTAGAAATGTTGATCCAGAGGTGGGAATGACCTATGGCGGAGGATTTGTCTCAGTCTTCGGCTATGGCTTTTTGAACAGCACTGGCTTGAACTGCTCCTTCGAATGGATTGGTTCTCCTTCGGTGGTATTTATTTCATCTACGCAGATCATGTGCGAGGTGCCAAATATGCTTGCAGCCCGTTCCAGCAAGGCCTTGGGTCACGCGACCTTGCGGGTGACGCTGAACAATAGGGACTGGTCACGGACGACCCTGCAGTTCCGCTTCTTAGGCGAGTGTCCAATTGGCCACTACTGCCAGCACAAGAACTTCGATGATTTTACCTTCCGCATCCTACCGTGTCCTACGGGGCACTTCTGTGAGAGCGCTGGAATGAGTACTCCAACTCCATGTCCTCCTGGAACTTATATGGCTTTCACACGACAGGTTCAATGTCAGTTGTGCCCAAAAGGCTTTTGGTGTCCTCGGGCCAGAATGATTGAGCCCATTGCCTGTCGTCGTGGTTGGGTATGTGACGAACCAGGCTTGGTCGTGCCTTATAAACGATGTCCACGTGGCTACTACTGTGAAGAGGGCGTGGCGGCACGGGAGCCTCGCATGACGTTATACCTCAACAAGAGAAAGCCCAAGCCATGTCCGCCAGGATTGCATTGCTTCGAAGGAGCACAAGCGCAAAATGTCAAGCCAACCAACTTTTCAACGCCACAGCCTTGCTATCAAGGTTTTTTCTGCCCAGCTGGAAGCAGCAGTCCTTATGGTGCCGGCGCATGTCCACTGGGGCGTTATTGCCCAACTCCAAGACATTCTGGCATCGTTTGCCCAGAAAGATACATGTGCGGGCCTTATCCTGGCAACACAGAGCCAGTGGCTTGCCCTGCAGGTTCCTTCAATCCTTGGCAGGGTCAGTGGAATTGCACTGTTTGCTTGGAGGGAGGGGTTTGCCCTCACAGCCGTATGCGATTGCCACTCCCTTGTCCATGCGGCTATGAGTGCAGAGATCGTGGTACGACACGTGCGCAGAACCTTTGCCCAGCTGGTCTCATGTGCGACGAGGGTGTGGCCACCAACATTGAGCCGCAACTTTGCGAGCCAAAAACTTTCGACATTCGCGTGGACACCAGTCTCAGCAGAGAACGAGAGAAGATTTGTGTCTACGGTATCGGGCAACAATATGTAGACTATCAGAGGTTGCTCACCGTTCCCCGAGTAGCAGAAAGGTTTGGTTTTGGGCAAGACCAGTTCGTGAATGGAACCTTGGTTGGACGAGCTGCTTGCTGTTGGTCGCCAGAACGGTTGGCTACAGCCTTTGATAGCATTGCTGCAGAGTTCAAAGCTGCAAATGACACCTTGTCAGCTCGCAGCTTTGCACGTTTATCAGCCTCGATTCAGAGTCGTACTGCTGCAGACCGAGCGTTGGACCTTTTTGCACCAGGCTTTGATGGTTTGACGCTCTTGAACATTACAGATGACGAGTTCCGAGAAGACTTGACTATTCTGTACCCGAAGGCGAGACAATGGCTTCACCATTACATTGAGAAGTTGTGGAACTTCAAACGACCTTTGCCATGTCCTTCGGGGGCCTATTGCAATGAAGGTACCTGTCCTCGCTACTTGCTGACTGGTATTGTTGATGTCGACTTTGATCGTGCTAGTAATGCCATCAACGAAGCACGACGTTTGGCAGAAGTTCATTACTCTGACATGATTTACCAAACCTATGTGAACCGTTCTCGCAACATCTCCAACGACACGAAGGAATACTATGCGCCTCCAGGAGGTGAGATGCTTTTTGCCAATCTCTCCGGCGACAACTGGACCTTCAATGGTTCTTTGAATCTTTCAAGGTGGGATGTTCCAGATTGCTTGGATTGTGGCGTGAACCCCAACCAATCAGAGCACACCTTTGTGAAGCCTGGCGGAGAGGCGGGCAAGATGAGGGAACGTTTGCATGTTCACAGTGAGTTCCATCAAGCGAGTGCGTCTTTGGGGGCTCCACCACCACCGATGCGGTCGGACATTCCAATGCACCAATTATATGCTCCTGGTGATGCTGCATCACTGGCGCCAGAACTTGCAGTGAAACAACTCATGTCACAAAGGAATTCTGGACCGTGGCGAGAATGGGTGCACGGACAGATGAACCTGAGCCATCTAAATACATCTACAAACAAGAGTGAGGCTTGGAATGCTTCCTTGGCATATGTTCGTCAGCTTCAAGAAGATCAAGTGCTGGCTACTACGGAGTTTGCGCTTCCTGCCATCAATCCATTGGCAATGCGAGCCCCACAGCAATGCATGGCAGGCACATATTGTGATGCACGAGCAGATTCTTCTGCTGGAACCGGCTTGTGTCCACCAGGGAAGTACTGTCCACCGGGCTCGCCGATTCCTGAAGAGGCGCCTGAAGGCGTTTTTGTCGATGGTTCTGGAAGCGTACGAGGTGTACAGTGCTTTCCTGGTCAATTCGCACCATTCAAGAACACACCCCGTTGTTATCCATGCCCGGCTGGAGCATCGTGTCCAGACTTTGGTACCACCACACCGTTTATTTGCCCTCCGGGCACCTTTCGGGAGCCGTCCTTAGGCAACGGCTCTCAGAGCACCATTTCCTGCGAGCCCTGTGCTGCCGGCACTTGGTCTCCTTGGCGTGGCACACCGGACTTCTCCTCTTGCGAGCCGTGTCCGGAGGGGCGAGTGTGTCCAGTTGGAACTGGCAACGTGTCGCAGGGGACTATTTGTCCTGAAGGACACATTTGTAGTGAGGGCACAACGCCTGAACAGCAAACTGCTGTACGTTGCTATGATGGCTTCTTCTGTCGCTCATCTACCACGCCTACGAGTGTTTATTCAGACCTATGTCCACCTGGATTCTACTGTGCAGAGGCAACCACCTATGTGAATCGCTATAAGTTCCGATGTCCAGTGGGTTTCTACTGTCCAGAGGGAACTGGAGCTCGGGATGACTTGAAGCGTGCGCTCTTGCAGGGTGTGGTGTGCATTGATAAGAGAAATTTCTACCTGTCACAGAAGGTGACGCAATTCTGCTTACGCCAAATCATGCGAAATCGTTTCGAGTTCGTTGCCTTGGAGCAGCAACGCCTCGCACGAGCCAATTTGCCTTTGATCGACAAGAAAGAGATGACAGAGATTTGGAGCAGCTGGATTGAGGATTTTGATTTGCAATATTGCCAAGAAGATGCAATTATGGCAGTGTGGGAGAAGTATGAAAGCGCGAGTAGAAAGGGCACCGACGTGCGCGCGGGGATTCTTGCCCAGATCGAAGCCATTCAGAGCGTGGACTTCTTGAAATCTCAGCTTTTGCGAACGCTTTTGATTGCACCAGAGACATACCGCAACAAGTGCAGCGAGCACAGCCTCGTACTTGATGGTACAGAGTTTCCGCCGAGAACTTGTTTCGGTGACGGACCCTGCAACAACGTCTCGCAGCTAGAGTGCTTGTGCAAAGCATCTTCAACCGCGAAGATGCTTGATTGCTTTGGTGGGGACTACCCAAGTCCGGAGTGTGTCAATGCTGCTGGTGAAGAGGACGCTGCTTGTTTGGATCCATCCACGGACATCAAGACTGCTGGTGGATCTATCGATGACTTTGACCTTATGGCCGGTCATTACCTTTCCTATGTGCAATTCTCATTGAGAGAGGAAATGCAAGCACAGAAGACGTCGAACCAGAATACCATAACACGATGCCCTTTCGGCACTATGACGGTGGGAGATGGCTCCATGCAGTTGGACAGTTGTGTGAAGCGAAAATCCGTCAGAGATGTGCAAGAACAGCTGGATATGGTTGTCCAACGCGTGAATCCTGTCAACACGTTCCTTTCTCCAAAGAAGTGGGCCAAGTCTGCCGGTGATCGTGATGTGAATGAAGGGGAATTCCGGCCTGTCTATGCAGCGGCGGCTGGGAGCATCTCCTTAATCACCTTTGATATTCGCCACTTTCCCGACGAGACTCGGTATGGGAGCCACTGGCGCATCAAGTTCTTCATTGGTCCAGAGTTAGACCCGTTGTATGATGATCCAATCGAATGCGACTCCTTAGTGGCCAAGAGGACTGCGGAGAAACGAGATTTAGATATGCTTCTGGCATCAAGTCGAGGTTGCGCAGAAATCTCCTTGCCGCCCGCCTTCGTGCAGGAGGGCTTACAGCAGGCGAACAATGGTGGACCCTTAGCGAGTGGTGTTTTTACCTTTATGTTGCATCCATTGGTCGACATTGAATGGAGAGTTGAAGTGCAGATTGTGGATGGCGTCTACCAGCCAGATGCCTTGATGTTGTTGAGTTCTGCTTTGGTGGAATACGCAGAGCCAGAGCGTGCTACAGTGGGAACAGCGAAGGCATTTGCCATTAAACTCTCCTCGGACCTCACGGTGGAGTTGCCAGCGAATATGCCCATGAAGTCCTTCACAGATGGACCTCAACAGAAGGTCATCACACAGGCTTTCCTGAATTGGCTTCCAGTGTCAGTCCCACTGGCAAACTACCACCGACCTCTTGCTACAGCAGTGGGCGGTGGCGAGAAGGAGTATGTTTTCCAGAAGAAGAGGATGTACTGGGAAGACAACACTGACATTTTCCTTTCATATTTGCCTTACTTCAGCAATTGTCGCGGATTTGGGCGCACCATTCCGCTCTGGACCATCACCGAACAAACACAAGGTTGTAAATGGGCACCTGAGGGTGGTGAGATTGGCTTGCTTTCCCTGGGAAGTGAGGCCAAAGGAGACAGTTGCTCCTTGACTGAGGTGGAATGCATCTTGGATGAGGTGCCATCCGTGAAATTGTCCAACGACCGTTGGTTCGAAACAACCACGGGTGAGAAACTCTTCGAGGTCACCAAGGAGTCCTTCCTCGCCTCGCAGTTGAACAACTTTGATATGATGCCTGTAACAGAACCTGTCTACTTACAACAGGGCATTCCAAAGTCTGGAGCACTACCTGGACGTGTCACCATTGCTTTCCAATACTGGCAAAGAGGTCCCGGTGAGAAGATGCTTGCAGCTGGAAGGGCCTGGTTTTCGGACTTTGTGGAGACGCCGGATGTTGCAGTACAGGCAGGAAGAGAGAAGTTCTCTTACAAGCTCTCTGTGTTGTACTACCCCATGACGCACTTCGAAGTGATGGTCTACTTTGCATTCCCAGACATATTCTACATCCTCTTCTACCTCAGCATGGGTGCAATCAGTGTTGGCATGGTCTCTATACTTTGGGGTTATCATCGCTTTATGTGCCACCTTGCATTCCCGCCAAAGCTAGTGGATTTACGCCACTGGGCGCTTTTCATCATGCCACAGTTGAGAGCCTTCATCATGGTGGGTGCCATTTGCTTCACTCCCATTTTTGTAGGAGTCGGCTTGGTTCAGGGTGAGATCACTCCTGGGAACACTATGCCTTGGGCCATTTGTGAACCGGAGCAGCTGAAGGAAGACTGCTACTTGGGTATCCTTGATCGAGTGATGAGTTCGTACAACGGAGAAACTGAAGTCAGCCGTACGACTTATGGAGATCGACGCACTGGGCGCATAGGTACGTTGATGGTGTGCTTGGCTGGCTATGCAATTTCGGCATCTTTGAAGCTTTTGGTTCCACCAAGCTCCAGTAGCTACTACAAACGTGAGGACAAATCTGGAGCAAGCCGCTTGCGGGAACTCATCAACGAGGAGCAAGCTGAAGAAGCTGAAAAGGGCGAACGCAGTGATGCTACAGACACTGAGGCACAGGAAGTTATACCCGAGGAGGATCCGGAAATGCCACCCATTTTCACAACACACCTTTGGAAGAGGTCTGCTTTGGCTCTGTTGGTATACATCAATGCGGCCTTGCAGATTTGTTTGCTTCGCTGCGCCTTCTCGGACATGTACAAAGACAATATCCAGCTGTTCCTCTTCACCTTGTTTGTGATTCGAATTTCCATCAAAGTGGCCTTCACCAGCTTTATGTGTGAGCTGATGCTTACTGTACCCATTGCGATCACAAATCAGACTTTGGCGATTTTCACGTTGCTGGCTGCTCCCACACTTTTCGATTTCCTCGTGATGTATGTGGCTCTCATTGGCCTTCAGTTCATCGAGCGTATCTATATTGGTCCTAATGAGGATGTCGTCATGGGAAAGCTCGCTGCATGGAAACGTGTTTTGGACCGGTATATGGCATCTTTGAACGCAGCGAGGCCAAAACGTGCTGATGATGAATCAGATGATGAAGGGAAAAAGTTTGAGGATGCAGATGAGATGGAGCTCGAAGGAGAAACAGAGGAAATGATTTCCTTCCTGGCCACTATCTCTGCTGACTCCACTGCAAATTTGGTTGTTCCCACCTTCTATACATTCTGCATGTGGATGTTCAACGAGTCGAAGATTCTCAGCAACTTCAGGATTCCGGAGCACAATGCATCTTTCTACTTGTTGTTCTACCTTCTGATGTATCCCTTCCAAGTGATTGCGGACCGGATTTGCGTCAACATCGTTGAGTGCTATCATGGCTGGAAAGTCACAGATTATTTGGAGTACTGTTCTTACCGTTTCATCATCAGAACCACCGATTGGAAGGGAAAAGACAACATCTTGGATCAGACTCTATCACCGCATGTGCGGTCAATTGATCAAATGTGCTTCTCTGACCAGTTCTACTTCATGAATTTGCTGCAGACTGTGGGTGTAATGGCACTGGTCTTTGGAATGCAAATTACCTTCGAAGCTGAGTGGAATATGTTTGATGATCCAGCGACACCTGCGGTTCTGGCATATGCCATTTGCCTTTGCAAAGGCACTAGTGCAATGACCGGTGTCTCCGCTGGCTACCTCAAGATTTGGGTTGTGCGATACAAGACATGGGCCGAGTCTGGATACCAACAAGCGTTGGCAAAGAAAATGCAGGCAATGTCAGGAAGCACCGCAGATGAGAAACCACCACCGCCTCCAGCAGGTTCCGCACACGACGGTTGGCCTGAGCCGGCACACTACGACAAGACCGGCATGGAGAGGTACAGGGTGGCCTTCTTGTCAGAGAACCAGCTATGGTTGCAAGTGGCGGTATCTGAAATGATGGACAAGAAGACGCTTGAAAAGCACAGGCAAGACCTACTTGATGGTTTGGCAAGCGTCGTGAAAGAGGTGGCGCCAAAGGATTATGCGCCCGAAGGCACAGATGCCGTGGAGAAGGAGATGTTCACCTTTGGTGGCGCTCCACAAATGGACCTGGCGCGCGCGGCGTCAGAGGTGCAAAGGGAGATCTATGAGAATTCAGCCCTAAGGCAACTAATGAGGATGTGGCGAGAGCGTGCACAATTCATGCTCTTCCTTCAACAGGTCTCAGCCATGGTGAAACTGGATAACTATCAACGTCGTGAAGCTTGTGAGATTTGCGGTAAGAGCAAAGAGATGTCACCAGTGGTGGTGCTCCCCATCTATACCTTGTTGCATTTAGCTTCACTGTACCGTGAGCAACGAGATATGTCTCCTTTGTGGAACACACCTTTGTGGAAGCACTTCTATCAGACCTTTACGCCCACATGCACACTTTGCGAGGCGTGTGCCCGCTACTACCACAAGCGCAACACCAACATCCCAGTGAATGAAAAGAGATATCAGCGTTTGCAGGCAAAGAAGAAGAGTGCGTATGAAATGGTGAGGAGTAGCGATTACCCTGTGATTACAATGGAGCCTGAGATGAAACAGGTTCTCAACTTGTGGTTGGAATGGACCAGATGCCTCGTTCGAGAAGAACGGCCACAAGATTTCTTACCTCGCTTTGGCGTTGAAGGTCGCACTATGCAGGAGATTCGCAAGGAACTGCTCGACAAGGGTGGAGACAATGAGTCATTGCCTTCCATGTCGGACAAAGATGACGAGGCTGCTCGAGATGATGATGAGATCAAGGATCCTTTGCTCATCGATTTAGATGCAGATGACATTGATGAGAAGATTCCACTGAAGGTACCAAAGTCCTTGACTTGGTCAGAAGCCTCCATCATGCGCTCCTGGTTGCATAGGGCCAGAGATAGCCTTCAGGCACCACAGTCTACACACTGGATGTATCCTGCAGAGACTGGGCCCTCCGGTTCTTCATGGCAGGACGTTGAGGAATCCAGGCCAGAGCCAGCAAAAGACAGAGTAAGATTCGCAAAGCCAGATGAGGACGAGGACTAGCGACAGCAGCTCGCACACAAACGCTCGCCCGTTTGGTCACTGAATAAGCATCTTGCCTAAGACGCAAGAGTGGGACAGGCAAGACACTTTTCTTTTTCTTTTTTCCGGCGACCCGTCAAATATTGTGTCATTTGTCCCCTGAGACGTGACCAATGCCTTCTGCACACGGATCAACGTGTTCGGTTGAGCAACAAACTGCACCTTTTGGCAAACCGAAGGTTGCCAAGCACAGTAAACCTCCAGGTGAAGACAGATTTTCAGACGACG